>Ga0169931_10006499_pt1 | contig 17601 bp, 17 predicted proteins | sample Kivu_15m_20L_FD_129675 | JGI IMG/M metagenome (GOLD analysis project Ga0169931, IMG submission 129675) | Freshwater microbial communities from Lake Kivu, Western Province, Rwanda to study Microbial Dark Matter (Phase II) - Kivu_15m_20L... | ecosystem: Environmental > Aquatic > Freshwater > Lake...
GTTTTTCTACTGCTCGCCTGTTCTCAATTCTACTTCTCTCGCGCAGCGCGGGGGCTGGCGCGAGGACCCGGCGGGCCAGTGCTCTGTCGTTGACGGTTTTTCTACTGCTCGCCTGTTCTCAATTCTACTTTTCTCGCGCAGCGCGGGGCACGGGCGGTTCGACACAGAAGCCTGCGCTACGGCCAAAAAAAGACGGTTGCGTACGCGACGATTCCCTCGTTTCAGCGTCGAACCGTCCGGGCCGCGGAGCGGCGTCGGCCGGTTCGACCTTGGTGGTGATGTTTGCTTTCAGTACGTAGGGTTGCGCTCGCAGAGCCTCGCTTACCCCACGCTACGATAAAGCGCCCTGTCGGGGCGAAGAGCCGTGTACCGATGGCGAGGCAATCCTTGGGGTGCTGTACCGAACCATCAAACAGGCCACCATCCGACCTCGCGTCGGTGGAGCCATGACTAGCCGGCTACAGCGCTCGCCTCGGGCATCGGTATGACACAGAGCAGTCCGTTGCGGATGCCCACTGCCTTGACCACGAGCCCGGCATCAACCCATTCCTGGTCCTCTGATACCACCGAGTGCTTTACGCCTTCAAACTCAGCATCGCCGAGCGGCCGAAGGGGAGAAGTCGTTACGCCGATCTTGCCAACCAACGCCGTCAGATTCTCTGGATGCGTCGTCGACTCGGAGTCGCGTATCGAAGGTTGCAGAACTAACTCGGGAAAGCCGAAGGCCCACTCGCGTATCAAGTAGACGGTGCCTGAAAAGAGAAAGTCACCACCTAATTCCGTTGCCATACTAAGTACGATTGCCATGGCAAAGCCAACCCCAAGGAGTAAGGCAAACACAAACCAAACGGCAAGATTCAGTGACCAGCAAAGCAGCAGAACACCGGCGAAGAGTTGCGCGATGCGGAGTCGAGCCGCGGGGAGCCTTGCCGTTACACTGAGCTGCGCTCCTTGGTCGTGTCGGTGCGCCCACTCATTGACGTAACAGATAAAAGCCAACGCAGAGAGAGCAACCAGCGGCAAGTCGATGAACGGTGTAAAAGTGAGCTTGATCATTAACTCAAACCACGAAAGCAAGGCTAGAGGCCGGGGGCGATATTGTATTCACTACACCTTTCTTCACGTCCAAAGCGCCGAACTTGCCTAGGGAGGCGGGGTCCGAAGAAACTGGACAAAGGAGAGGGCGCAACCCGCTAATTACCCCCGTCCCCTTTTGCTTCTCTGGTGTATGACAAGGCAAGCAAGGCAATCCCGGCCAAAGTCAGGATCACGCCAACAACCGGTGCCGCCGCGCCGAGAAATTTTAAATGTCTTAGCTGAAAACCGAACAGCGGGCCGACGAGAGAAAAAATTCCGATAAGCAGCAAGAAAATGCCGCGGTCGCGCACTAGATTACCTCCGCTTGGAAGACAGGAAAAAGGGGTCGGGGGTCAACCCGCTAATTACCCCCGTCCCCTTTTGCTCAGATGAGTCCCGCATCGCTGGCATAAAAATCAATCGCGGCAGCTAGTTCAGGATGCGCGGCTGCCCAGAGATCATCAAACACGATGATCTGATGAAACAACCGGCGTTGGAGCCTTCCCCATGAAATCGTAGCAGCATGGTGGTGGAGTTGGCAAATATTCTCGGAGCAATCCAGAACCGATTCATTTGCCAGCCTAGAGCCTCGACCAAGGTCCTTTGCAGAGATGACCGCAAGCGAGTCCCGCCAACTGGCACCAGAAGATGCCAAAGAAATCAGGTCCTGTCGAACGCTCACCGCATTCACATTTCGCATCGCTTCATAGGCTTCAATCGTCCCGGGCAGTTCGGCCAGCCTCACGCCGGGTTTGACGACGCGATCCCAAACCTGCGAATAAATGGTCTGTTCCGGTGCATGAACAAAAAGGCAGGTACAGGGCTCTGAACCGGACCTCAACCCATCCTTTGGCAGCGAGCCTTCATGGACCAGAAACGCGCAACGACTTGGATTTTCCCTGATGAAACTGTCGGCGATAAAATAGTATCGCAATTCAAGTTCATCATCGTTGGTGAGCACCTGGAGCACTTCAGGCGTAAAGGCAATTCCGCCCTCAGCGTAAAGGTGTGTTTTTAACTGCTGCTCAAGCTCGCGCTGATCGCGAGGCACCGGCAATCTGTACCGTTTGATCGCTTCGAAAAGACTATTAAAGCCATACACCTGTTGGCCGAGCAGCCTCTCTGACAGGTCATCCTCAGCATGCCCCGCTTGCGAGCTCCAGACGCGCTGAAACCAAGCCAGAATTGAGTCGTCAGGAAGACGCTTCACGTATCTTCCGGTAGGGTTTTCGTAGGGGCTGCGATAGACAAACGTGATCGCCATCTCAAACCTCCGCTCGCGAAACGCTTCGAGAGTCCCCGGCCTTGATCGTCACCAAGAAAAACAGGGATTAGAAGAGGGGAAGCAACTGGGCCCCCTTTACTTCGTCCGGTTGGACCACCCAGATTTGTCGCGTTCCAGCGTAGTGCTGCTTCAGTTGCTCGTCGTAATCGGCTCGCCAGCTGCGCGCCCATACGACCGGGGCCGAGTCTAGGTCAGCCGAATTATAAACCCATTCGTCGTGCACGTTGTGGCTGGGAGAATAGCGAACAAGAACTAAATGCTTCCCGCCTGATTCCTCCAGAGCACGTTCTATGGCCGATTTTTGGTGAGCCCAAGTTTGCTCTGGGTGGGTGAAAATGCCCCACGCTTTTATCGAAACCAGGCAGATCTGCAATCCCAGCAAACAAATCATAAACTGTTTTTTGATCTGGTGGGAGTTGTTTTCCGCTCCTGAAAACAGGTTCGGCGCATAGCGAATCCCAATCACGCTCAAAATGATCAACCACGGGACGAGCGGCGCGTAATAGTGCGGAAAAACCCATGGCACAAATGTGCTAACCCCAAACAGCCCAAACACAGCCAACGAGACAAGTCGGACTTTGGTCCATTTTCCGATTTGAAAAACTCCGAGTACCGCGAGCACCGTGATCGCCCCAAAATATTCGAAACCCGATCGGAATCGCTCCCAGCATCCTGAGAGCCAACCCGAGACAGAGGTCTGGTCACGATAGCTATCCATCGACCAACCTGTATGGAATCGCCGAATTTCCTCGGGAACTTGCTCGGGAGTTATCGTGCCATTCGCGATCGGCTTGGCCGATTTGTCCACTAGCTGGGAAAGAGTAACCTTCACGCCATCCTCGAAATGCTCGCGGCTTGGCTGCGTTGTTGGCGACGAATGTCCCTGAGCGAGCCAAGTCGGCGTCTTGGGTTTCTGAAAGATCCAGAGAGGCGCGACTCCATATTGCTGCTCATGGAGTTGGTAGGGCATTTGCATGAATCGGCCGGTCACCGAGTGATGATGAGCCAGCAGTAAACCTGCTCCCGCCAAGCCCGGGATCAGAAACCAGGAACATTGCGTAAAGGAGAAGCCTCGCCACCACTGGCTGGCGACTCCTATCGCTCGGGGAAGGAAGAGCAAAGCAGCGAAGCATAGACAAATCAGGCCCTCCTTCGGGCGGGTTACTGCCAAGCCCACCGCTCCGCAGGCTAACACGGCTGAATCCCGACCGTTCCAACTACGCCGCAAGCGGATCGCTGCGCCAACCACCAGACTTGCACTGGCCATCGCTAGCCAGCCGTTCATAAAATTCTGCGACCATACGGATTGAAGAAACGGATGAAAGGCGACCATCAGGCCGGCCCAAATAGCGACTTTCAAACTCGTCAACGAGCGGACCATCCAGACGACGGCTGCACTGGCCAACATGGCCCCCAGCCACAAGCCTGCTTGCGGCACTCCAAATGTCATTCGTCCCAAAGCCAAAAGTGCGCCGGGGCCCACAGGATACTTCGAGGCATATCTTGGCGTAACGACAATGTGTTCCGCCTGAAAGGCCGGCCAAACGGGCGGCGAGGGGTTACTCAAACGACCTTGCATCAAGGTGTCGGCAACAAGGAGATGACTGAACTCGTCATGGATCGATGGAACTGGCCAGCGCGCGACCGAGAAGCATCCGGCAACAATCCCGGCAACCAAGCCGACCGCCAGAATCGCGAACCACTCTTTGGGCCGGTTCATGGTCGCCTCGCGAGAACGACATACTGTGCACCGAGCGGTAGGTAGGACAAGGGCCGCTCCAAAAACCTGAACTGACGCATCAAGCTTGGGAAGTAAAACAAACTTCGCTGTTCCACGCCTTTAAATCCAGCCGTCAAAAGCCGACGCGTGCTTTCTCTGATCGACAGGCAGACCGCATCGCGATCAAACGAGATTCTAGACATCACCCATCGCGTGCCCGGATTCCACGGGTTGTTTTCAAAAAAGGCCAGCCACCCACCGGGTCTGACCCAACGAAAAATATCTTCCAGGTGCCGGTCACGCTCTTCGGGGCGAATGTGATGAAAGACGCCCGACGTGTAAACCAAGTCAAACATCCCGTCAGCGATCGAACTACCCTCGGTTAACCAGCGATATCGTTCTCGATTTGGATATCTTTGTTCGGCAATAGCAATCGATTTGACCGAGGGGTCCAGGCCGGTGATCCTCGCTTGCTTCCAGCATTCCACTAAGGGAGCGACCGCGTTGCCGGTTCCACATCCGAAATCAAGAATCGAGCCGATGTTGTTCTCGCCGTGGCGACTCAAGGCATCGGCCAACCAATTCACTCGCCCGCTCATGAAGAAGTCGGCGCTTTCGCCGCTCAGCCCGATCCCCCGCTGCAATTCCAGGGCGTACCGATCAGCTACTTCGTCAAAGGCGTTATCGCTCGTGACAGAAATCATGAGTTTGTCTGGCTTGCTTCGAACAGGGTTGAAGGAAAGAGAAGCCTAACGGCGTCTCAAACGCAAAAGGCTCAGCAAGAAACTGCTCGTTGCGGCTTGCACGCCCAAGGCCATCGCTCCCGCGGCCGGAATCAGATACATCATGGAGCGGGCGTAATCGAGCGGTCCAAAGCCACTGACTGCCCAGAGGTAGGCCTTTCCACCAATCACTGCCAAACCACCGACGAATAGAACCGCCGCACCAATCAAGCAGCGTTCAAGGGGAAAAATGTTGTTCAGCTTTTCCAGTCGTTCATCTTTAGGCAGGAGACCTTCGTAACCTGCAAAGGTTCTGGCGAGAATCGCGCACGCGCCGAGTTGAGCCGCGATCAACAAGCTGAGTGTTGACACCAGCATCGTGTGGGCTTCGAAAGCGACACCCGCGATCCGGCAACCGCTCAACGAAACTGCGTATCCCGCGATTCCGACGAGGGCCAACAGGATTCCGGGAAAGAGAAACAACCAGCGCGGGCTCTGCATCAAAAAGAACCGAAGTGTGCGCCAGCCATCGCGAAAAGTTCTCAAGTGCGGTCGATGGGCTTTTCGGCCATCGGGATGCAAGGTGATCGGAACTTCCATGAACTTGCAGGGGAAGACGCTGCTCTTGATGATCATCTCCGTGGCGAATTCCATTCCAGTGCAGCGCTGATTCAGCCCCAAGTACCAGTCGCGACGGAAGGCTCGCATGCCGCAATAGACATCGTGTACGGGAGACTTGAACATCGTGCGAACTAACCAAGTCATGGCAGGGTTGCCCCACTGATGTAGCCACGGCATCGCGCCGGGCATCACGTTTCCTCCGCCATTGGGCAAGCGGCATCCTTGGACAATGTCAGCGCCTTCCAGAAGTTTGTGATAGAACTTCGCGGTATCCGTGAAGTCGTAGCTGTCGTCCGCATCTCCCATCAGGACGAAACGCCCGCGGGCGGCTTCGATGCCTCCCATCAGCGCGGCTCCATAGCCCTTTTGCTCCACATGGACGACTCGCGCACCTTCTTCCAATGCGATTTCTATTGAGCCATCAGTGCTGCCGTTATCAGCCACAATGACTTCGCCTGAAATTCCTAATTGCCGGAGCGACTGCAAGGCTTTCCGAACACAAGCTCGCACCGTGTCGGCTTCGTTCAGACAAGGCATGACAATGCTTAGCTCTAGCGTGGCATCTTCTGCCAGCGACTCCAGGCTTGAGGCCAACTGGTCGAGATTCTGCTCAACCTGCTTCGAAACGGGTTGGGCCTGCGAATTGCCCGCCGATTTAGCCGGAACACTGACTAAAATTTCCGCGTTTGAAACCAAAGGCGAAGAGAGGGAAGTCTGCATCGGAAGCAACCGAATGAAGCGAATTGACACGAAACCGGTCAACCATGCCACTCAGCTTGAGACTGTCAAAAATACCGCCTGCAACAAACGGACAATTGGCAAGCCTTCGCACCGAATTGGAGGCTTGTAGGGATTGGGAAAGAAAAGGGGTCGGGGTTCAACTTTTAAATAGCCCCCACTCCCTCTTCATTCGCCATCCTCGCTTTTGGAGTATGAAACCCATTTGCCTCGCTGCAGCCTCTCGTGGGGCAGGAAGCGGGCCTTGTATTTCATGTGCAAAGAATCCCGGACGTAGTATCCAAGATAGAGATAACGCATCCCCTCGCGTCGGCAAAACTCGATTTGCCGCAAGATGGAGTAAGTCCCCAGACTGTCACGTTCCAGTTCCGGGTCGAAGAACGTGTAGACCGCGGAAAGACTGGTTTTACCCCGGTCGCAAATCGCTACACACACCATTCGCCCGAGGTGATCTAGATAAGCGATTTCAAACGAGTCAAAACAACTGCGAACGAATCCCCAGTGGTATTCGTCCAGGTCGATCGCCTTGTCTTGACTTGCCAAGCCACGCAATTCGCGATGCTTGTTGAACAAATCGACCCGCGTTTCATCCGCTTGCAACGGTCCGATCCGCTGGTGGTAACTGCGATTCCCCCGAGCCAAAACCCGCTTGTGGTTTTTTGAGAAGACAAACATCTCGCAGTCGATTCGGATCGGCTCGCAGGCCTGACAGCGAGGGCAGTGGGTCGTATAGATAAACTCGCCCGTGCGCCGATTGCCTTGGGCCAACAGTTGGTCCGCGAAGGCTGGATCGATGGAACGAAGCGGCATCCGCAGCGGCAAACGAGCTGTTTGGCCCGGCAAATACGGGCAAGGTTCGGTTTCGTCGATGATGACGATATCGTGCTTATCGCGAGATGTCATACGGCAAAAGGAGAGTATTAAAGGGGACGGGGGTCAATTGGCGAATTGACCCCCGTCCCCTTTTGTTAGCCAAAATCTACGGCTTGCATTTGGTCGAATTCACCGAAACGTTCGGGGGCTGCATCCTCGAAGCGAGTGTATTCGCCGACCCAAGTCATCTCCACGTCATCGATCGGGCCATTACGCTGTTTGGCGACGATGATCAGTGCCTTGTTGCGTTCCTCTTCGGAATCGCCACCATCTTCCGAGCCCCGGTAGTAGCCTTTGCGGTGTACGAACATCACGACGTCGGCGTCTTGCTCGATCGCCCCCGATTCACGCAGGTGGCTCAATTTCGGCCGATGGTCGCGCGAGTCTTCAGCTTGCCGATTCAACTGGGCCAGACAGACAACGGGCACCTTCAGTTCCTTGGCTAAACCTTTCATCCGGCGAGCGATTCGCGCGACTTGCTCCTGACGCGGATCGGAAGAATTGTCCGGCTCAATCAACTGGAGGTAGTCAACGACAACCAGAGCCAAGTCCTTCTGTTGCCGCTTGACCCGCCGGGCCGCCGCCGCAATTTCGGAAATCGTCTGGCTGGGCGTGTCGTCAATGAAGAGCTTCGCGCGATTAATCTCGCCGGCAATTCGAATCAGCTTTTGCCGATCTTCCTTGGAGAGGCTACCGTTTCGCAGGCGATGGCTGTTCACCTTGGATACCGAGCAAAGCAAACGTTCAGTCAGCTCGATCGCCGCCATTTCGAGGCTGATGAAAAGAACGGGCCGTTGGCTTTTGAGAATGATGTTCTCTGCGATGTTCAAGGCAAAAGCGGTTTTCCCCATACTCGGGCGGGCGGCGATGATGATCAATTCAGAAGCGTGGAAGCCTCCGAGCAGCGAGTCGAGCCCTTTGAAACCGCAATCGACGGTTCCCTCGAGATCCCGTCCCTCCATTCGCAATTCCAGACGATTGATCGCTTCTTCCAGCGATCGTTCCAGCGGTACCAATTTGCTCGTTTGACGCGACTCTCGAATCGCAAAAACTTTTTGCTCAGCCTCATCCAAAAGTTTTCCCGCATCCTCCAGCGGCTCATAAGCCTGCACCATGATGTCCGAGCAAGCCGAAATCAACGAGCGAATCGTCGATTTTTGCCGGACGATCTGGGCGTAATGCCGAAAGTAGGCGGGGGTGACTTGTGAGTTGAAAATCCTGACCAGCCCAGCAGGGCCACCAACCAGTTCGCGGTCCCCTTGAGCGGCGAGTCGCTCGTTGAGGAGCATCAAGTCAATCTGCAAACCACTGCCGTGCATCTCCGTGAGATGGAAATAAAGCCGCGAGTGGGCCGGGTCGTAGAAGTCATCTTGCCTCAGAAGCGGGATCACCTCATCGCAGATGTCGGGCGAAAGCATGATGCTGGCCAGCACACCGCGTTCGGCGTCTAGATTAAACGGTTGCTCGCGCCCGAGGATCTCGGCAATTGAGGTTGGCTGTTCCGTCTTCTTCTTTTTGCGAGGAGTTTTCCCATCTCCAGCCATGTTCACTCCTTTGCCCGTTCCCACTAAGCGCCCAACAGATCAAATTTGGGCTCAGACACCCACTCGAGTATCACCCGCACAAACGAATTTACTCGCTTTGGCCCAGCGACAGAGGTCCAGCCTGAGAGGTCCGGCCACAGAGCCCCAGCCACAGGTCAGATTTTACGGAATTGGGCGGGAGAATCCACTGACAAAAAAAGCCGAAAACAAGGGCAACTTCCTACCCAAAGTGGGCCAATCGCCGACCGCGATTTTTGAAAAACCTAAATAAAAAACGGCAAGCTGTCAGCTTGCCGTTGAGGTTTCAATTCCAGTGACCTAATTCGCCGGCGACAGATTTTCCTGTTACCCGCAAACCCACTTCTCAAACCGCAGCCTGAGGCCTGGAGAGTTACTTCTTGAGCTCTTCCTGAACGGTTGGAACGACCCAGACCTTCAGTTCCGACTCGATATCGTTGTGCAGGTGAACGCGAACGGTGTAGAGTCCGAGTTCCTTGAGCACGCCTTCAAGACGAATCTGGTCGTTGGTGACCGCGATGTTCAGTGCCTTGAGAGCGGCCACGATATCGGGAGCAGATACGCTGCCGTAGAGGTGACCTTCTTCGTTGGCGTTGGCTTCGATCGTAATGCTTTGCTGGCCGATCAGGTTCGCCAAGTCGCGGAGCGTCTTGAGGCGAGTTTGTTCGATTTCCAGCAACTTGGCGCGATGCTTCTCGACCATCCGCTTGTGGTGGTCGCTGGCAACTGTAGCCAAGCCTTGGGGCAAGAGGTAGTTGCGGGCATAGCCGGGGCGAACGGCGACGACGTCGCCTTGTTTGCCGAGGTTGTCCACGGACTGAATCAGAAGCAACTGAACATTTCCTCCAGTGGTCGTTGGAAGTCGCTTCTCGGCGCGAAGGCGTGTCTTAGTGGCGCTCATTGAAATCTCAATCCTCAAAAATTCAAAACGGTTTGCGTTATTGGTTTCGTTCTATTTCTACTGCTTCAAACATTAAAAGGGGACGTCATCGCCACCGTTCGAGCCGCCGTGAGAAGCGGGCATCTCGGGAGCAGAACTGCCCGAGTGGCGTTCGCCCGAGCTGTTGCTGGAGCGAGCACTGCCGCCACTACCACCGCCGCTTCCGCCGGCACCTGCACCGCGACCACCGAGCATCTGCATTCGCTCGCCGATCACATGCAGTTTCGATCGCTTCTGGCCATCCTTTTCCCAGGTGTCCAGCTTCAATCGCCCTTCAATCAGGACTGACGAACCTTTGGAGAGGTACTCGCTCGCAACTTCGGCGGTCCTTCCCCAAAGGGTAACATCGACAAAAGTCGTCTCGTCAACCCACTCGTTGTTCTTCTTAACCCGGTCATTCACGGCTAAACCGAGTTCGGTGACTGCCGTATTCCCCGCGGTGTACTTCAAATCGACATCGCGAGTCAAATTACCTACCAAAATCACTCGATTAAAACTGGCCATGGGAGCCTCCAAACATCAAAAACGCTACCAACCAGTCCCTGGGAATCAAGTCAGCCAGAACCCCCCGGCCGACACAATCTGAATTCTTGTACTTACCTAACTATTTGGGAGCCGAATCAAACTGGCTTTCCAAGCTCATCCCTGAAACTAGAGTCCACAGCCTTTCAGCAAAAGCCAGTTCCGTTTTGCAGTCGTTTATTCAGCTTCTACCGGTTCTTCGACTTCTTCCTCGATCACAATATCAACGCTCGGCTGGGCAATTGTCTTCTCGCCCTTAGCGACAGCAACCAGCGTGTCCGCCAGACGCGGGTCAATCCGAATGGCCAAGTGTCGCATCACGATGTCAGCCAACTGGCACTGCCGATTGAACTTCGGCATCTCGGTGCTTTCCATTTCGAAATAGGTCAACCAGTAAACACCCTTGCGGTGTCCGTGGATTGGGTAAGCCAATTTCTGTTCGTTCCACAAACGGCTCGCCAACAACTTACCGCCAACCGAGGCAACTAGTTGCTCGACTGTGTTGGCAGCACCCGAAGGATTCTTCGAGTAAGCGTTCGGGTTTAGGATAAACATGCTTTCGTAAACAGTTCGAGCCAAGGGATTTCTCCGTCCAAATCCAAATTCAATGTTTTAAATTCAAAATCAGTTTGCTGCGATTTCGAACTGAGTGCCGAAGTCGCTTCAGTGCATTTCGGGGATCAAGCTGTCAACACGTTCTTGGTGGCAACACTGTTTTGAAAAACAATGTTCACTCACGTGTTGGGTTCGCTTGACTTCCCGGACCGCCTTTTTCTTTACCTTTGGTTGGCTCAGCCGAGGAACTCGTATTTCCTGCAGTTGAGTTAAACCGATTCATCGCCTCTTTGATCCCGTGCTGTAACCAGCAAAGAACCGCTTGAGAGGCTGTGTCTACTAACCGGTCGGCCTCTACCTTCTCCTCAGCAGAAAACTTGCTGATCACAAAGTCGGCGGGGTCCCAGACTTTGGGTGGCGAACCAATTCCGCACCGCAGACGCGGGACGGCTTCGCTGCCCAACAGCTGGCAGATGTTTTGCAACCCCTTTTGACCACCCGAAGACCCGCTTTCGCGGACCCTCAAACGGCCGAAAGGCAAGCTGAAATCATCGCATACGACCAGCAGATTGGGAAGTGGAAGACTGAAAAAATCAACCGCTGCCCGCACGCTACGGCCGCTCAAATTCATATAAGTTAACGGCCAAAGGAGGGCAATCTTCTCCGTCCCCAACCGTGTCTCAACCAGTTCGCCGTCAAACTTCCCTTTTGGCCGATCCCCGCCAAGGGTCTCCCGCAGTCGGGCCAGCACATCAAAGCCCACGTTGTGACGAGTTCCCCGATACTGCTGACCGGGATTACCCAAGCCGACAACCAGTTTCATCCGGTTCACCGATTCCCGTCAGCGAGCAGAGGCGATCGAGCCAACCCTGCCCGCCAGCAGTTCCTTTTCACTTTTAACGAAAGAAATCTGCCGACAACGGACTCGCTTAGCACCTATCGACCCAGCGAAGCGCCCAACGAGCGAAAGCAGTGCATCCCGACAAAGCCAAGCGACGTTTGAACCGGGCGACCGATCGACGGGTTAGCCCCCATTCAAGCCACTTACTCCTTGGCGGCAGCGTCTTCCTTCTTCTTACCGATGACTTCAGGTTCAGCCGCACCGGGTGCGGCAGTCGTATCGGCAGATTGATTCATCACTACACAAGTGACAATCACCAATTCAGGAGCCGAAATCAGCGTCGCGCCTTCAGGCAATGCCAAGTCACGAGCCCGCAGCGTTTGCCCGACGTCGAGGTCGACAATCTTCAGTTCCAGCTTTTCCGGAATCAGGTTTGCGGGGCACTTGATTTCAACTTCGTGCGAAACGAAGTTTACCACGCCGCCGTTGCTCAAACCCTTCGCTGTTCCCCGCAAATCCACGGTCAGAACGATTTCAACCGCTTCGCTGGCGTCGACGCGACTGAGGTCGACGTGCAGCACTTCCTGCAGCACGCTATCCCACAGCACGTCCTTGATCAGAGCGCTCTCGTTGAGGACTCCAGCCAACTGCACGATGTGCCCACTGTGTCGCAGAACTGCTGACAACTCGCGTGCATCAAGAACCAGGTTCAGGTTTTCCTGTCCGTGGCCATACAGCACCGCTGGAATCTTTCCGTCACGACGCAACCGGCGATTCCGAGCCGAACCTGTCTCATTTCGCTTTTCAACCTTCAGAATGTCCGCCACGTCTATGTTCCTCTGAAACGCTGTCTATTTTCCGCTCTTATCAACAGTTGGCTGCTTTCTTCCGCAACAAGCGATTGGGCACCAACACTCATTATCTTCTTATCGACACGCTTGCACCCGAGCGGTACAAGCTTTCCTCGGCCCCAAACCGGTTCTCGGGAGGGGCAAAAATTTAGAGCGGAGATTGTCGCAAAATCCGCCGACTTTTCAAGCCCAACGCAAAAAAGACTGCAAATTCACGCTCGGAATCGACTTAAGCCGAATTTTCCCGTTCAGAATGGACGTTTCGGCTGCGCCCTTTGTCCCAAATCCAAACCCGCCGATAGGAATACCGGAATAGCCGCTCCAGCTTGGCCACCGAGAAACCGCTGAGTCCATCCCAAGCGATTGACGGGGAGCAAGCCTAAGATATTATCGTCGACGTTATCTTCTTAGATCACAACCCTTCAAGCAGCCAACCCAACAAGCATGTCATCCAAAGGCAAGTCGCGGACCACGAAACTCGAATATGTCGAACCGATCGGCTTGCGGGTGCTCGTTCGAAAAGACGAACCAAAGCGCGAGACCAAAGGCGGAATTGCCCTGCCAGATGCAGCCGAGATTCCGACGATCACCGGCCGGATCGTCACTATCTCCCGAGCCGTCCACCACGACGTCGACATCCCCCTGAGGCAGTACGACAAAGTCCTATTCCACCCGAAGAACGCGATTCCGGTCGACTTCGAATCAGACAATCAACTGTTCGTTGTTCCGACCGAGGACATCGTGGCCGTATTTCGAGCTGAACCGCCCACGCACGACGAAGTAGACGAAGAATAGTTCGCGGCAAGCTCCGAGCAATCCTCACCGTGAAAAGCTCGACAAATCGAGGGCTGCCGCGAGTGACTCATTCTCGCAGCGATGAGAGTGCAGCCCCAAGCGAAGTCGCTTCGCAAAGTCAGCCCGAAGTAGAGCCAGGTCAGCCCGAAGTAGAGCCAGCTTAAACGCAAAGCTCTACCCGCCTACGCTCGGCTCATCAGAGAAGATTCCGCTGATCGACTTGTGCTGATGAATTCTCCGAATCGCTTCCCCGAGTAGCGAGGCCACGGAAAGCCGCACTACTTTGGGATGAAGTTTTTCTTCCGGCAGCGGGATCGAGTCGGTGACGACCACGCTGTCGACAGGCGCCTTCGCCAGTTTCTCCAGCGCTTGCCCGGCGAAGACACCGTGACTGGCGCCGACGTGGATTTCGCGAGCTCCTTTCGCTTTCAGCAACTCGGCGGCTCCGCAGATTGAACCGCCCGTGCTGATCATGTCGTCGAACATCAGCGCGATTTTTCCTTCGACCGGTCCGCCAATAATGTTCTCTTGCTTGGTCGTCTCAGCACCCAAGCGACGTTTGTCGATGATCGCCAGTTTGCCTCCCAATCGTTTGGCGTGGCCCACGGCTCGCTTGATACTCCCTTCGTCCGGACTGACGATCACCAAGTCGTCGGGGTTTTTGAACTTGTTGCGAAAATAACCGGTGAGCACGGCCCCGGCGTACAAGTGATCAACGGGTACGTCGAAGAATCCCTGAATCTGAGCCGCATGCAAGTCCATGGCCAAGACCCGGTCCGCGCCGGCTCGAGTGATCAGGTTCGCGACCAACTTGGCCGTGATCGGCACGCGTCCTTCGTCTTTGCGATCTTGTCGAGCATAGCCAAAGTACGGGATGACAGCCGTAATTCGCTCGGCACTCGCTCGGCGGCAAGTGTCAATCAAAATCAACAACTCCATCAGGTTGTCGTTTACCGGCGGACAGGTGGGCTGGACGAGAAAAACATCCCGGCCGCGGACATCTTCAATCTTGCAGTGAAATTCCCCGTCGGGAAATGTCTGGAACTTGCAGCTACCAATTTCCAGGTTCAGAAACTCGCAAATCTTTTGCGACAAGGGCAGGTTTGCCCGGCCACTGAAAATCTTCAACTCGCGCATCGCTATCTCATCGCTCCCCATTCGGTTCCGAACGGCCGGCCCAAGCCCCCCTTAGGGCTTCGCTGGAACGCCTGAACGGTTCCCCCAGTGAAGGCCTATCTTAAGCGTTTTTTGCCCCCTGGCCAGTGCGGCAAAAAATGACGAAGCCTTCGCTGGGCAAGCCGCCGATCACCACTAGCTGTTTGGCTCATTCCGAAAAAATCGCCGGTTTCCTAGCGAGCCTGAGCAGCCAAGGCCGCTTCCACTTCAGCCAACTGGTCAACCGTGTTGACACTGAGTGCCTCGATTGGTTGCAGGCACGCCAAAGCCCGAACATCTTCACCTTGCCGCAGCAGAATTTCAGGCAGGTCCGTGATGTAGTACTCGCGCTGTTTGTTATTGGCAGTCAATTGTCCCAGTGCGGCGAGCATCTTCTGGCAATCGAAGACGTAGGTGCTCATGTTCACCTCGTTGATCGCCCGCTCCTGGTCCGTTGCGTCTTTTTCTTCCACGATTCGGACAAACTTGCCGGAGTTATCACGGACAATTCTCCCCAAGCCATGCGGGCTGGGATGCTTCAAGGTCCCAAGTAAACAGGCCGGTTGGTTGGCAGCAAAATCGTCGAGCAGTGCGCGGATGGAACTCGCCTGCAGCATCGGCGAATCACCCGCGACGATCACGACGGGGCCGGAGTGCCCTGCAAGCGCCTCGCGACACATCATCACCGCATGCCCCGTCCCGAGTTGTTCCGTTTGACTGGCAAAGCCAAGGTCAGCCTCGTTTGCCAAAGTCTCGCGGACTAACTCTTCGCGGTAGCCAACGACCGCGAGCAAGCGACCGACCCCGGCCGTGCGGAGCGAGTCGATCACATATTTCACCAGCGGTCGCCCTGCGGCTTCACAGAGCACCTTGGGCAACTCGGACTTCATTCGAGTTCCCTTACCTGCCGCTAAAATCACGCCAACAGCCTGAGCCATTTGTTGCTCTCCCCAACTCGCAATCCAGCCAAATGCTTGTTCGTTTCATCCCGCAAGGAATCTGTTCACTATAGTCCCCTGCTCGGGGCGAACCAAACCGCGCCCCCACCGACAGAGAGCAATTCATCTGCGAGCGCGACTGCTAGCTGTTAATCTGCGGAAAGTTTGCCGATTGCTGAGGATTTGACGAAAGAACTCAGTTTGCCGATTCCGATGACTATTCCGACAAGGTCCAGTTCCCGAAGCGGGAACCGATCGTGCGATCGGACTTGGTTTAAACAAGGAATTTCGAGATGCAACGCCTCACGTTGGTGCTGTTGGTAGCGATTCTGGCAAACGCAGCGGGAAATCAAGCTGCCTCTGCTCAAACCAGCCGTTCGGCTGGCCAAAGTTCATGGAAAGCCGACCGCCAGCAGCGCGTGGGAATGTTTGAGTCACGACAGCCCCCGCGGCGCGCTGAATCGATGCGCGAGCCCGGAGTGACGGACAGGCCGGTTGAGTATGCTCCGATGCCAAATCAAGCGAGCCGCATTGCATCGCAAGCGGCTCCTGGACGGGTTGCTCCGACAGCGGCCCGCGGCACGAACGGCTACCTTCCTCAGAAATACAGAACGGCTCAAGCGGACCAAGCGATTGAAGCTCCGGTCCCACGGCAAAGCATGCCGGCCCCACAGACGATGGCCCCTTCGGCTCCGGCAACCCAAGCCGCCCCTGCTCAGGCTCAGCCGCAGATGGCCTACGACGGAGCCTATTACGAAGAGGGGACCGATGGAACTGTTGTCGGCGAGAGCTACTTTGAAGATTGTGGCGGCTGCGGGTCCTGCAGCGACTGCGTTTCTTGCGGTGGTTGCGAGACTGGTTGCCAAGATTGTATTGGATATGGCCGATTCGGTGGTGTGCCGCCGGGATGCATGACCGACTGCTGGATGTTTGGACTTGGCCGAATCCTCCGCGACGCGGAATACTTCGGTGGAGCCCAGGCTTTCCAGAGCTCTTCCTTCCTGGTTCCGGGCTCAAATGAACGCTACGGAGATTGCAGCTTTGGCTTCTACTCTGGCTTAAACGTCGGGCTGCCGCTGCGACAATTGACCTGTGGCTTGGTATCCGGACAAATCGGTGTGAGAACGGTTCAAAGCGACTACAGTGGAGACCTGTTTTCCTCTGATAATCGGGACCAACTGTTCCTGACTACCGGCTTTTATCGCCGCGTTGACTACGGCTTGCAGTTTGGCGTGGTGATGGATTATCTCCGCGAAAACTGGTTCACCGACGTCGAGGTGATTCAGATGCGAGGTGACTTGGCTTGGGTCTATCCGACTGGCTCTGCCTTCGGGTTCCGCTTCAGCAAAAACGTGCAAGACTGGGTTTCCAACGGCGTCATTGATGGAACGAGCTTCAGTGACCTGCGAACGGGAACCTACAACCAAAGCCGCTTCTACTTCCGAAATGGGTGTGTCAACGGCGGTTGGGCTGACTTCTTCCTCGGCTGGACCGATGAAAGCCACGTCGTCGGCGGCGTCGAATACGACATCCCGTTGACCGAGCGATGGGCAATTAACTCGGGCTTTACCTACCTCTTCCCCAAGGATCACCCAGAGCCGACGACTTTCTCTGGCAACTCAAACGATGCGTGGAGTGTGTTTGTCGGTATGTCCTGGCGTCCGATGGGCCGCAGTTGGTACCGCAATTACGACCAACCTTTGTTGCCTGTGGCTGACAACGGAAGCATGGTCCTGCGACGTGGTTACTAGTCACGAGCGTTCCGAGCCTAGCTAACTTATTTCTCAATGTCTCAAAGGGATCCGAGCAAAATCGGGTCCCTTTTTTGTTTCGGCTCCATTACGGCGATCGCGGGGTTCGCTATAATTCCGGGTGATTATCGAGCGACTCAGGCTTTCTTGGCGGTGTCAAAACCGCTTTGCAAGCTTTTCGTAATCGGTGATGACCAGCCGACTTCCAATCCACATCGGTTCCTTTAATCGCATCTGCTTTTTCATTTGCGTTGAATTCAATGGCTTATAACCCAGACGACAACGACTATCTACCCAATGACCCGCGTCGGCCAATTCCTGCCGGTGACGATTTCATGGAACTTTTTGGAGCCGGTGGCCGGGAATTTGAGCCGGTAGTCGATGACGACGACGAGACCGCGGCACCACCAGACCTGGACGAAGTCCGCTCAGCGCTCGGAGACGATGCTGGCGAGCCGCTGGATGATGATTCTGACTCCTCATTCGGTGGAACTTCCGACAAATCGCGGCAAGCTAGTTCGCGGCAACATTCGCGAGGTGAGCAGCGACCTCGGGGCGAACAGCGTGGTCGCGGTGACCAACGATCTCGAAGCGATCAGCGCGGCGGAAGTCGTAGTGGAGAACGCGGTGGAGAACGAGGAAGCCATCGCGGCCA
>Ga0169931_10006501_pt1 | contig 17599 bp, 16 predicted proteins | sample Kivu_15m_20L_FD_129675 | JGI IMG/M metagenome (GOLD analysis project Ga0169931, IMG submission 129675) | Freshwater microbial communities from Lake Kivu, Western Province, Rwanda to study Microbial Dark Matter (Phase II) - Kivu_15m_20L... | ecosystem: Environmental > Aquatic > Freshwater > Lake...
GACCCTGGCCTCCCCCCTTTGACCCGCACTGCGCGCGTCGGCTGACGCGAGAGCGTCGGGGCGAAGGGCGCCCCGACGTCTCGACCTCGGCTCCGCCGGGTCGAACAAAGGGCAAAACAGTTCACGCGATGTATGAGCGAGGGTGACGCCCACTGGGCGCTGCCGGCGTCGTTTTGACCCCAGTATTGGTTCCGATGCGTGCGCTGCGGGGCGTCCCTTGCAGCGCGCTTCGGCACGTTTCCAATGTTGTGCGCGTGCCGAGGTTCGAGCGCTATCCGACATAATTTTCGGATTATGTCTGAATGGTGTTCGGCGGCAACCATTTAATCCCCTGAAAAATTCGCAAATCCGGAGAGATCCGAACTCCTGACCCACAGATTTGCAGGCGCGGGTGTCAGGAACGAAGCCGCCCCCTCCTCCTCACACCACCGTCACCATCGATCCATAGGCGCCAAGCCGCGCATCGCTGGTGATGAGCCGATAGGGCTCGGTCAGCGCCGTCGCCACCAACAGCCGGTCAAATGGATCGTCGTGAAGGCGTGGGATGCCTTCGAGCATCAAAACATGCGCTGGCGCCACCGGCACGATCGTGTAGCCGCTTGCATAAAAGAACCCGAGCGCGTCCTTCGCCGACATCGGCATGTCTTTGGCTCCATGCTGGGCGTGCTTGATCGCGATCTCCCATAGGCTTGCGACACTGACGAAAATGCTGGCCGCCGGTTCGAGCAAAAGCGCTCGCGCTGCCTGCGACAGGCGCGGATTATCCTCCACCGCCCAGATGGCGATGTGCGTGTCGAGCAGCAGGTTCATTCCGCTCCGCCGTTGAACAAGGCGGAGATTTCAGCATCCAGTTGTGGGTCAGGGGCGGGCGTCTCGAACTTACCCTTGGCGATGCCAATACGCGGGCCTTTGGCGACGCGGCCGATCGGCACCAGGCGCGCTGCCGGCTTGCCGTTGCGGGCGATGATGATTTCCTGCTCGGCCCCGCTCTCCAACGCCTCGACGAGGCGAGAAAGATTGGTCTTGGCGTCTAACATGTTGACGGTGGTCATGGGCCGCCGGCTCCAGATGCGATCGAATTGACCAGGATTAGCTAACCGTGTCGGCTCACGTCAACGAGGCGACGGCGATCTGTTCTCAGGCGCCTGCCACAGGGCCTGATCCAGCCCGATACTGTTGCGCCCGGACCACGCTGGATCACATAAAACCGGAACCGGATCCGACAGAAAGGGGGTAGAATTGGCGGCAGATTTTTGTGGGGTTTTCGAAAATCTCCGGGATTCACAACGATATCGAAGAATTGTGCATCCTACCCGTGGGACCGAAACGCCAAAGAAAAGCCCGGGCCTCAGGGGCCCGGGCTCAGCTGTGCGCCTGTCAGCGGCGGTCAGCCGCCGCTGAGGGGGACGCCGAGGAAGAAACGCTGCTGGTCGCGCTCGACCTGCAGGAGGACCGCCGTACGCCCCTGGCTGCGGGCGGCGGCGACCGACTTGCGCACCGCCTCGGGGCTGGCGGCCGCATCCTGATTGACCTTCAGGATCTTATCACCGGCGCGAAGACCCATCTCGGAGGCGGGGGAGTTGACCTTGACGGCGGTGATGAACACCCCGCCCTCACGACCGACAAGATCGAGGCCCAGTTCAGCCAGCGTTGTTGCGGCCGAGGCGCCTGGCGCGGCCGCGCTGGCGAGCACCGGAGCGGGCTGGGAGGCGTCCTCCAGCTTGGCTATGGTGACCCGTACGGTCTGCTCGCGTCCCTCGCGCAGGAAGCGGACATCGCGTGTTGTACCGGCCTTCGTGTCAGCGACGGCCCGGGTCAGGTCCTGAATGCTGTGAACCTCCCGATCGCCATAGCGCAGGATAAGGTCCCCTTCGCGAAGGCCCGCCTTTGCAGCCGGGCTGCCATCGGTGACCTGGTTCACAAGAGCGCCCTTGGGCGCCGCCAGACTGAGGCTTGCTGCGATCTCAGGCGTGACCTGCCCGATGCTAACCCCCAGCCATCCGCGCTGGACGGACCCGTTGGTGATGATCTGCTGGACGATACCGCGGGCCAAGTCGGAGGGAATGGAGAAGCCAATCCCGACATTGCCTCCGCTGGGCGAATAGATCGCCGAGTTGACGCCGATCACAGCGCCTGACTGGTCAAAGAGGGGGCCGCCGCTGTTGCCCTGGTTGATCGGGGCGTCGACCTGGATGAAATCATCATAGGCGCCGGAACGGATGTCGCGACCGCGGGCCGATACGATACCTGCGGTGACCGTGTTGGCGAGACCGAAGGGGGCGCCGATGGCGAACACATTGTCACCTGGCCGGGCCCGGTTGCTGTCGCCCCAGGGCAGACCCTTGGGCAGGCGGGCGCCTTCAACCTTCACGACGGCGAGATCGGTGCGTGGATCGGCGCCGATGACGCTTGCGGCAAGTTCGCGGCCATCCTGCAGAACGACGGTCAGGCTCTTGGCCTCATCAACAACGTGGTTGTTGGTGACAATATAGCCGCCCTCAAGGAAGAAGCCTGATCCCGAGCCGCGCCGGTCGGGGGCCTCCTGACCCTGCCCGAAGCCCTGTCCCGGTCCGAACCGGAAGAAATCCTCAAAGGGCGTGCCACTGAAGGGATTGCCCTGAGGCGCGCCCGCGCGCTGCACGGCTGAGGCCTGCCGCACCTGTATCTGAACCACCGAGGGCGAGACCTGCTCGACGAGGTCGGCCAGATTGGGAACCGCGCCCCAGCGGGCTGTCTGGGCGCTGGTCCCGGCGCCCAGCTGTCCGGCCATCGGGGCCACAATACCTGCGGGCGCACTGTTGAAATGGGCAAAAGACGGGGCGGCCAGCCAGAGGGCGCCTATTCCAAGGCCCGCCGCCAGACCGCCAACCGCCCCGATGACAACTCCACGATTCATATCCGTCTCCGTATCAGACCAGACCCTTCGGTCGTTGCAGATGGGTTCTGGGGCTCGAACTGCAAGGTGTGCGGTCATGAACTGACCGCCTCGTCGAGGCGCTGTGTCACGCAGCGTCCGGCGAATGGAACAGGCTCGGAGAATGTGGATTTTTTCGGGCGTAAATCGCGGCAGACTTGGGCGTCACGGCCCCCGCTCAGGCCGCCCGCTCGTCCTGCCAGGCGGCCGTTTCGAAGAGGGCCGGCGGTACATACTCTTCCCGGAACCAGGGGTTGCGCCGACGGTCAAACACATCCCGCATCCAGCTGACGACCCGGCGCACCCGGGGGGTCCGACGGGCGCTCTCATGAAAGCTCAGCCAGACTTTTACGGAGGCGAGCGGAGGCAGCGGCAGGGCCAGCAGGCGATCATCCAGGCGGGCGGCGTAGCTGGGCATAACCGCTATTCCCGCACCTGAAGCCGTCGCCTGCAGGAGCGAGGCGCTGCAGTCAGTCAGGATGGTCGGCTCGATGAGGCTTGCGATCTGGGCGGTTTTGTCTTTCCAGCCAGGGTTCTCGCCATACATCATGTGATTGAGAATGCGGTGATCAGCGATATTCAGCGGTCCGGTCGGCGCGCCATAGGTCTCGCTATATCTGTGACTTGAAAAAACGCAGTAATGGAGCGTCGCCAGAGGAAAGCAGATCGTGTCGGCCTGGTGCGGCTGTTCGAAGCCGACGACGATGTCCGCATAGCCCTGCCCCTGTCGCGGGAGGTTGCGATCGGATTGAAGCACAAGCCTGAGGCCGGGATTAGCGGCAAGGAAGTCCGCAAGACCCGGGGCGATGCAGTAAGCAAGAACGCCGTCATTCGACCAGAGTTTCACTTCGCCTTCTGTCTTCGTCTCCAGACCTTTGAGCGTATTCTCGAGCGAAAGACTTGCCCGCATCATGGTCGTGACGTGATCGAGGGCCTCGCTGCCCGCCTCTGTCAGCTGAATACCTGACGGCGACCGCTCCAGGAGACGCGCACCCAGCCTGTGCTCCAGCTGACCCAGGCGCTTGGACACGGCTGACTGCGTAACCCCTAAGAGCTCGGCGGCGGCGTTCATCGATCCGGCCGTCGCTACGGCATAGAATGTCCGCAGGTCTGACCAGTCGACCAGCTCGCGGCCAAGCCGCTCGGTCCCCTCACGGATCGTCATACCCGTTCTGCCTGAAATGCGATGGCGCCCCGTCGAAGTGTGTGTTGAATGGTTACCAAGACGTTAACGCGGGCCAGGGGTGGGGTGATGACGGCGCAGACGGGCAGCGCACGCGCGCAGCTGAAGTCGCTCGGCGGTGAACGCAGACACCCCTGCTACCGGCCGGGGGCTTCGGAGAGCATGATGGCGGACATCCGGCTTGAGCATGCCGTTAACGAGGCCGATTATGCGGCGGTTCACCAGCTCGCCTGCGACCAGCTCGGCCCGGGCCTTGCGTCGCTTGAAGAAATCAGGCGCGTCGACGAGCTGACCGGCGCTTCGATCTGGGTGCTGCGCCGTCACGACCAGGTCACGGGATTTCTGGCCCCTCTGGCCCTCACCAGCGCAGGGGTCAGCGCGCTCACGGAGGGCCGCTTTACTGCAGCGAACATCGAGGATGCGTGGGTTGCGCGCCTGGGCGAACCTTTGGCGGGGTTCTACTGCTGGTGCTATGCGGGAGGCGATCAGGTCAGCCGCGGGGCGCTCGTTCTGGGTCTGCGCACGCTCATCGACCGGCGTTTTCCCGATATGCCGTTCTTCGGGCGGGATTCCACAGAGGCGGGCGCGCGGATCATGCGCCACCTCGGGTTCTTTCCCTTTGATGATGCGCCGCATCTCTTCTGGCGCTGCTGTCAGCTGATGGAGCCTGTGTCATGATGAGCGCTGGCGCAGGCCGTTATCACAACGAGCTGTCCGTGGGGATCGTTCGGGACCTCAGCGATTACATGAAGGTCGTGGCGATACGCGCCTCGGTCTTCCTGGCTGAACAGGACTGTCCCTATGAGGAAGAATTCGACAACAACGATCTGTCGGCGCTTCATCTCATCGCCTATCTGCGCGCAGAGCCTGTTGCGACGCTGCGGGTACGCTGGTTTGCCGGCTTCGCAAAAATCGAGCGCGTATGCGTCATGAAGCATGTACGCGGCGGGGCGGTGGTCAAACTCCTTATCGAGACAGCTGTCGACCTGATCAGCCGCAAAGGCTATCAGCTCGCCATTGGCTATATTCAGAAACGTCTGACCCCCTTCTGGAAACAGCTCGGCTTTGAGCCACGCGAAGGTCGGCCGGATTTTCGTTTCTCGGATTATGATTATGTCGAGTGCCAGCGCCTGCTGCCGGCCCGTCCGGACGCCATCACGGTCGATACAGATCCGTTCGTGATCATGAGACCGGAGGGCGACTGGAACCGGGAAAATGTACTCGACCGGTCAGCGATGCGCCCGGCGGTGGCCTGAGCGGCATGACAGATCACCCGCTGAGACTTCTTTGCATCGACCTTCAGGTCGACGCCGCCCAGGGCGTTGAGCCGCCTCAGGCTGCAATGAACGCAGCCTGCGCGCTGCTGGCGACCGGGCGCAGGCTGGGCTGGACAATCGCTCACACCCGCCGGCGCACCCGGCCGGTGATACGGGCGCGTCGCGGCTCGCCTGCTCCGGGGGTCAATCCCCTCATGTCGGAGCAGGTTTTCTTCCACGACGGCCGCTCGGTCGCTGGCGCCTGCGGCCTGTCGGGCCTGCTGGAGCGCTGGCGCGGCCAGGAGGTCGCGGTGGCCGCCTTTGATCCCCTCGCTCTGATCAGCTGCGTGCTGGCCTGCGAGGCGCCGGGACCGCGCCTGCTTCTGGTTGAGGATGTCATGCCGATGCAGGCGCTCGACAGCCTCGCGGGGGTTGGCGTTTTTCATGGCCGCGGCGTCAGCGGGACGTTCACCGCCACACGGCTGTCGAAACTGGTGCGGGACGCCGCCTTGGCTACGGGCGTCCACGTTATGCCGCCGCCTGACAGCCATCTTCGGGGTCATTGACGTCCCTGCGCCGGATCCACGTGCGCCGCATCCGGGGCGGACAGGCCAGCATCCGACCGGCGAGCATGGCGAAACGGCCCGACCCGGGGCGTGTCTGGCCGAGGCCGGCCTGAACACGGGACGCCCCCAGAGACCCGGGAGCTGCGCGCGCACCGGCCGCCGCGACAGGCAGGCGCAGAGGCCCGGGATGGAACAGGGTGTGTCCGTTGTCGCTGCTCAGGAGGCGCTCATTCGGGTCCTCAGATGCACAATTGACGGATCCTTCCGCCACATGCTGCAGTTGGCCGGAATGAAGAGACTCCCTGCCCGCCCCCAATCGGCCTATGGCACGGCGTCATCAGCTTTTCAGTATGCGTCCCTGTCCTGGAGATGAGGTCTTACGTGAAACCCTCCGCCTGTCTTTTCGCCCTCGTCTGTATCACTGCGGCCGCCTGTACCCCGGCGCCAGCCGAAACCGCGCCGGACGCTCCGGCAGCCGATGCGATCGCAGCGCCGTCTGCGCCAGCTGCTCCGGCGGCGGATAATACGCCTGATTCCCTCGCCAGCCTGCCGCCGGCCGGGCCAGCGGCTCCCGTCGGCCCGTCGGGACCCGCATCGTCCTCAGGCGCAGCCCCGCCAGCTGTCGCTGCGGCCGGTTCACAGAGTGAAACTCTGGCGATGGGACGCGCCGCTTATGCGCGGACCTGCGCCATGTGCCATGGCCCCGCCGGCCTCGGGACACAGCTTGGCGTCGCTCTGACCGCCGGTCTCGACGCCGCCGCCGTCAAGGAAAAAATCGTCAAAGGAAAAGTCTCGCCAACTGACATGATGCCGCCGATGGGCGCGGGTCTGTCCGAAGCTGAACTTGACGCCCTGGCCAGCTTTGTTGAGGCGGGCCTGCCGCAGTAATCTCGTTTGGGCGCAGGTCGTTCAGGCAGGCAGCCCTGCGCCTGCGGACCCACGGCATCCCAAAGACGCCCGCTTATGAGAGGCGCGCAGGTTTTTTGATCTGGCTATCCGCCCCGCGCCAGCACAGCGCGCATGCCGTGCGCGGAGCGGTCGACACGTCGGCTGGCGCGCTTTCAAGCACCCCGGAGTACGCTCGCCGCAGGGCGCATCGCCGGCGATGTCATTTTTTTGTCATGTGACAGTGAGGGTGATGCCGAAAGATCACGCCCGCCGGGAAGGCGATTTTTTCTGGGCGTTGATTCAAAACTGTCACGGAAGTGTTGGCCGGTTGTCATGCTGGACGATTAACGGGACCGACGGGGAAGAAAGCCGCCAAGGGTGAGATGGTCCCGGCCGGCTTTTGCAAATGTGGCCCCTGTCGAGCTCGAGGGAATCCAGAATGACATCGAAGAATGCTGTGCGCGCCGCTCTTCTGGCCGCTCTCGCCGTCAGCGGCGCCGCCGCCTGCTCCGGCTCTGATGGCGTTGCATCGCCAGGCGAAGGCGTGTTTATCCCGTCCCCGCCGCCGGCCGCTCCGCCGCCTCCGCCGCCGGCGCCCCCTCCGCCCTCGCCCCCGAGCGGGCCGAGCGGGCCGGCCGCATCCTGCCCGACCGGTTTTGTCAACGCCGGTGTCGTGGCCAACCAGCGTAACTGCCAGCTGCCGTCAGTCATCACCGGCTCGCTTAACGTGCCCAAGCTTGCCGGAACCATCTACTCGCTGTCAGGGCGCGTAGACGTGGGCGTTGATCTCGGCGCAGATCCGGCGGCTCCTCTGGCCAGCGGCGCGCAGGGCATTCTGTCAATCGATCCGGGCGTCACGATCTTCGGTTCGGGTACGCTTGATTATCTCCTCGTCAATCGTGGCTCGCGCATCAGCGCCATCGGATCGGCCGCCGAGCCGATCATCTTCACCAGCCGTCAGGGTGTCGAGGGTCAGACCGACATCAACTCGATCGGCCAGTGGGGCGGTCTGGTTGTTCTCGGTCGCGCGCCGATCTCCGCCTGTCCGACAGGCGTGACCCCGCCGAACGTGGCGTGCACCTCGCAGGTTGAAGGCGCCAACGCGCAGTATGGCGGCAATACACCGACCGACAACTCCGGACGCCTCAGCCATGTTCGCGTCCAGCACTCTGGCTTTGAGATCCTGCCGAACAACGAGCTCAATGGCATCACGCTGGCCGGCGTCGGCAACGGCACGGTCGTGGAGAACGTGCAGGTGCATAACTCATCGGACGACGGCATCGAAATTTTCGGTGGGACGGTCAACCTGCGCAATATTGTACTCACCGGTAATGACGACGATAGCTTTGACGTCGACACTGGCTGGCGCGGAGCGACGCAGAACATTCTCATCGTCCAGCGACCAGCGGGCGGGGACCGCGGGTTCGAGTTCTCCTCCGCCGGCAACCGTACGCTGCAGACAGCTCCAACCGGGCAGCCGACGGCGGCCTTTACACTGAATACGACCCCTTACATCTCCAACGTCACGATTGTGATGCGCTCGAGCAGCTCGGCCGGCATTATCCTTAACTCGGGCAACGGCCTGCGTCTGTGGAATACCGTGGTCACCAGGCCCAGCGGCACGGGCGCCTGCCTCGACATCGACGATGCAGACACCTACACCGCCGCCCCGACCTTCAACGGGGTGTTCATGTCCTGCGCCACCGCCTTCGATGCGGACGCCGATGACGAGGCGGCGCGGTTCAACGCCGGTACGGGTAATACAGCCACGGGAACCAGCACGCTGGCCGCCCGCGCCTCAAGCACCGCAAACTTTGTCAACGGAGCCAATGAGGAGGCTGTAGCGCCGCAGGCTGTCGCCAACCTGCCTGCGTCGACCTTCCTGACGACACCGACCAAGATCGGCGCCGTCAACTCCGGAAACAACACCTGGTATCAGGGTTGGACCTGCAGCCCGCTGATCGGCGAAGAGGCCTGCTGAGACTGACCGGACTGGCGGGCCGCTTCAGGGCCCGCCAGTCCGGACGCCTGCTTATCATCCTCATAACGCTTCTCCTCCGGGGACAGACACGATGAACACGCCGTCGCGCCATCTCAGCGCATTTCTGCTCGCAACCTCGGCGCTGATTGCGCCAGCCGCACTCGCCCAGGAGCCGGCATCCGCTCCGCCCGAGAGCGAAGCGACTGCGGCAGCTGAGGGCGAGCCGGACCAGGCCCCTGCCGAAGAGCGCGACGTCATTGTTGTCCGCGGCGCCTATATTCCCGAACCCCTCCAGGTCACCTCCGAGGTGGCGGCCTTCCTGTCATCGGAGGACTTTGCGCGTCAGGGCTCTTCGGACGCCGCCGATGCGCTGACGAAACTGCCTGGGCTTTCGGTCGCCGAGGGGCGCTTTGTCTATGTCCGCGGGCTCGGCGAGCGTTACTCCTCGGCCCTTCTGAACGGCTCGCCGCTGCCAAGCCCTGAGCCTCTGCAGCGGGTCGTGCCGCTTGATCTTTTCCCCGCCAGCATTCTCTCGGAGATCCTGGTCCAGAAGAGCTATTCGGCCGAGTTCCCCGGAGAGTTCGGCGGCGGCGTCATCCAGCTGTCGACGCTCAATCTCCCGGACGAAAGCTTCCTTGAAGTGGGTGTGGGCGTAAGCCTTAACACACAGACCACTTTCGCAACCGGCTATACCCATGATGGCGGGGATGCCGATATCTTCGGCTTCGATGACGGAACCCGCAAGATTCCCTACCAGATCAAGTCGGTCTGGGACTCAGCCCGGCGCATTGATTCGGCGCTCAACCAGTTCCCGGCGCTCACGAACGCACAGGAGCTGCAGCGTATCGGGCAGAGCCTCGAGAACGCCAAGCTCAATCTCATCCAGGTCAATGACAGCATTCCTGGAAACGGCAGTTTTGATCTGTCGGCAGGCTACCGGCAGGATTTTGAGGATGTCAGCATCGGCGTGGTCGGGGTCCTTGGCTTCTCAAACGGCTGGGACACCAAGGATGGCGTGCAGCAGGAAGGCCGCATTGACGGCGGCAAGATGGATGTGAAGTCGGACTATAATTTCACCTCCACTGATAACAAAGTTGGGTGGGACGGGCTCTTCGGCGTTGGTCTTGAAATCGGATCCGATCACCGCATCGACTGGACCAATCTGTGGATCCGCCGCACGGACAAGCGTTCATTCCGCCGCTATGGCTTCGATGAACTTGCCGGGGAAAACGTTCTGGACGAGCGTACGGCCTGGTATGAGCGCGAGCTCTCCAGCACGCAGCTCGACGGCGTCCATGAGTTTGACAATCTGACGCTCGGCTGGCGCGCGGCCTATTCACGTACGGAGCGTGATGCGCCCTACGAGCGCCAGATGCGCTATCTGTTCGACCGGACCATCAAGCGTTTCCTGCATGACACCTCGCGAGCGTCCAACCGCTGGGAGTTCAGCGAGCTGGTCGACGAGGTGAACAGCGCTGGCGTCAATTTCAGCTACTCCTTCCCGCTTCCTATACCGGAAGTGCGGGACATGACCGTATCCGGCGGTCTGGATTATTCTGACAATACGCGCTCAGCAACCTCGCGGGCGCTGCGGTTTGTGGCGTCAAATCTGCCCATCGGCGTACAGCAGTCGCGTCCGGATTATCTGTTTGCGGACTTTAACATTAATCCGGACCGCCTCGTGATCCGCGAGACCAGCGGCTCGGCAGGGGCGGCGGCATACGATGCAGGCCTGGAAGTCAACGCAGCCTACCTGAAAGCTGACTTTGAGCCCATTCCGTTCCTGAGGATTGCAGCCGGCGCACGCTTTGAAAGCGCCACACAGTCCGTCAAGCCCCGCGCGCTCTATCTGGGCGAAGTCCAGCCCACCCAGCCGCCGGTTCGCGAGGAAGAGTACGTGCTTCCGGCCGGTACAGTGACCTGGAACTTTGCCGATGACTGGCAGCTGCGCCTGGGCGCCTCCAAGACAATTGGCCGGCCTCAGTTCCGCGAGCTGGCCCCCCAGCAGTATCTCGATCCAGACAGCAACCGTCTGTTTATCGGCAATCCCTATCTCACCGACACAGAGCTCACCAATCTGGATGTGAGACTCGAGAACTATTTCGCTTCAAACCAGTACCTGACGGTCGGCGCGTTCTACAAGGACCTCGACAAGCCGATTGAATCGGTCGTGGCTGAACAGGGCGCGACCATCCAGCAGACCTATCTGAACGCTCCCAAAGCTGTTCTTTACGGTATCGAGGCTGAAATCCGGACCGTGTTCACCGATCCGGTTCCGGATATGTGGTTCTTCGGCGGCAAGGACATATTCCTGCAGTCTAACTACACATGGAGCGACAGCGAGGTGCAGGTAAAGGCTGGCGATGTCGTCTTCCCGCTGTCATCCGCCGGCGCGGCCCAGCCAGCCTCCAACTTCATCATTGACGGGACGGCTCTTCAGGGCCAGTCAGAGCATGTCTTCAACCTGCAGCTGGGCTGGGATGACCCTGCGGACAACTCGCAGGGCACGCTTATCCTCACCTATGTGAGCGAGCGGTCGTCTGCACGGGGCCGCCCGGGCGAGCCGGACTTTATCCAGACCCCGGGAACTATTGTGGATTTCGTCTGGCGCAGGGATCTGGAGGCATGGGGCCAGACCTTCAGCGTCAGCTTCAAGGCGAATAACCTGCTGGATGAGGATTATCTGGAGAACCAGACCTTTGGCGGGGGCGAGGTTCTCATCAACAACTATGATCTTGGCATCGACTATTCGCTTGGCCTGTCGACCAAGTTCTAGCGTCATGTGACATTGGCGCACGGACTTCGTCACAAAACTGAATCCTAAGCGGCGCAAAGAGGCCGCTGGCGATCGCAGATAACTGTCCGGGGCCAGGTGATGGTTGCAGGTAGGGACTTCGCGCAGGCAATGCGCGGCGGCGTTCTTGTGGCGTGCGAGCTGGCCTGCTGGTCGGCCTTAGGGGTGTCTCTGGCCGCTCTGATGTGGTCGGTCGTGGAACCAAAGGGCGAGCTTCACGCCGCAGCGCCCTCACCCCTGGCGCACGACCCGCTCCCGCAGGACTTTGCCTCGGAAGGGGCCATGACGACCCGCCTGAGCCTTATCGCCGATCCGTTCGCGGCCGGAGCAGAGACTGACGTTGCAGCCGGAGCGCTGATACCCGAAGCGTCCGGATACACGCTGCATGCAACACGCGCCTGGGCGGACGGAGGCGGGTCTGCGATCATCGCCGCCTCCGGCAGCACCCAGAGCGCCTATGCTGTCGGAGAGGACATCGCAGCAGGCGTCAGGCTGGCGATGGTGACCAGCGATCATGTCGAACTTGATGTCGGGGGTCAGCGCATGCGCCTGTCCTTCCCGGGCTCACAACAGCCCGCTGTCACCCTTGCGGCCCGTATCGTCGATACACCTGCCGATTTTCGCGCCTCGGCCGCCGGCGCCGGGCCGCTGCTGCTGAACGCGCCTGCTCTTCAACCCGTCAGCCGGGACGGCAGACCGGCGGGCTTCGAGATTATGCCGAATGCGAGCGGCTCCCTGCTCACGGCAGCCGGCCTTCGTCCCGGTGACATCGTTGTCAGCATCAATGGCGTCGCCGCAGCCTCCGGAGGCGATCTGTCAGATTATCGCAGCCAGCTTTCGAGCGGCCAGCCGCTCCTGATCCGCTATGAGCGCGGCGGGCGGATCGAAACAGCGACAATAGGAACCCGCCCATGAGAATGCTGACTGGCAGACTGCTGGCCTGTCTTCTGACGGGTGCGGCCATCCTGCCGTCTTCGGCTTATGGACAGGAGCCTGCGCAGGCCCTACCCGCGCAGGCCCTCAATGTGCAGAACGCAGACATCCGCGCCTTTATCCAGGATGTCTCAAAGGCGACCGGCCGGACCTTCGTCATTGATCCGGCGGTGCAGGGCAATGTCTCTGTCGCCGGCGGTGCGCCGCTCAGTTCTGATCAGCTTATTGAAGTTTTTCTCGCGACCCTTCGGGCGCATGGGTATATCGCGATCCCGACAAGCTCAGGCGCCTGGCGCATTGCGCCGGACTCCCAGGGCGCGCAGGCGCCATCGGGCACGGGCGCGGAGCGTTTCGTGACGCAGGTCATCCGCCTCAAGACGCGCGAGGCAGCCTCTGTCGCTCCTCTCATCGAACCCCTTGTAGGACGGTCGGGCAAGGTAAGCGCTGCACAGCGCTCGAACACGCTGGTCATTACCGACTTTGCCGACAATGTACGCCGTCTCGCCGCCCTGGTCGCCGATCTTGACCGTGAAACTGACCGCATCGAGCTTGTCGCGTTGCGCAATTCGCGTCCCTCGGTGCTGGCTGCGGCCCTCCGGGACATCACAGCGGCGGGCGGGGATGGCGAGAAGGGCTTCCAGGCGGCGACCTTTACGGCTGTCGACACCGCCAATTCCATTGTCCTGCGCGGCCCGGCAGAAACAGTCGCCCGTCTCAAGGAGATCGCCTTACTGCTGGATGATCAGGCGCGTCCGACGGGAGATACGCGGGTGATCTTCCTGCAGCATGCCGACGCCGCGCAGATGGTCGACATGCTCTCAGCCGTCGTCGATCAGCAGCGACCCGCCACAGGCCAGACGCCTGCATCGGCGTCTGCATCACCTTCCGCAACGCAGCGCGCCATCATCGCCCGCTATGAGGGCGCCAACGCCATCATCGTGCGCGGCGACCCGACCGTGCAGCAGGAAGTTGAATCGATCATCCGCCAGCTTGACCGTCGCAGCGAACAGGTCCTGGTGCAGGCCATTGTCGTGGAAATTGGCGAAGGGGCGGCCAACCGGCTTGGCGTCCAGCTTCTGCTGGGAGGAACGGGCGATTCCGACCTGCCGTTCTTTGCGACCAACTATTCCAACATGTCGCCCAGTCTGCTGACGCTTTCGGCGGCGCTCGCCTCAGGGGGACTGTCACTGGGAACAGACCTGCATGAAGCGCTGCAGGAGGCCGCCGCCCAGTCCCTGCTGGGCTCGACAGGCGGGGTCGGCGGGTTTGCTTCCGATATCGGCGGGGACGGACTCTTCGGCCTGATTTTCAACGCCATCAAGCAGGACGCAGGATCCAACCTGATCTCCACCCCTTCGCTTCTCACGCTCAACAACCGCGAGGCGGAGTTTCTCGTTGGACAGAATGTACCTGTCACGACAGGCGAAGTTCTCAGTAACAATAACAACAACCCATTCCGTACCGTCGAGCGTCAGGATATCGGCGTCAAGCTGCGTGTCAGACCGCAGATCAATGCCGACGGAGCCATAACGCTCTTCCTCAGTCAGGAAGTCTCAAGTGTTGATCCGTTCAGCGTGACCACGGGCGAGCTGGTGTTCAACAAGCGGGAACTGCAGACATCGGTTCTTGTCGATAATGGCGAGATCGTCGCGCTGGGCGGACTTCTGGATCAGAGCGAGCGGATATCAAAAGAGAAGATCCCACTTCTTGGCGATCTGCCCTGGCTGGGTGGCCTGTTTCAGTCCGAAACCCGCGAAACGCAGAATACCAATCTGATGCTCTTTATCCGTCCGGTGATCGTTTCCAGCCGCGAGGCGGCCCGCGCCCTGTCGCAGCCCGAACTCGAACGCATGATCCTCGAACAGCGCCTTGCTAACCAGGGCGCGCCCGGATCGCTGGAGGACGCCCTGTCGCGTCTGGGTCCTGTCCCGGAGCGGTCAGACCCCGGCCCGGGTACTGCATCCGGAGCGCCAGGCGAGGCGCCATGACAGCCTCGCGAAGCCGCCTGCCCTATGCGTTCTGTCGCAGGACCGGCCTTGTTGATCTGGGTGGCGGCGATCCCACTCAGGTTGGCGTTCGCGAGGGCGCCGATCTGACGGCGCTCATAGAGGCGCGACGCGTTCTCGGCTCGGCGCTGCACCTCAGCCCCCTGTCAGGGGTGGAATTCGACAGGCGCCTCTCGGACGCCTTCGCCGGAGCCGCCATAGACGTGGAGGCGGCCCGTGAGATTGATCCGTCAGGGATCGCGGCTGACGCCGGCCTGCCTGCGATCGCTGATCTGCTTGACGCCCGTGACGATGCGCCCGTCATCCGCCTCATCAACGGCCTGATCGCTGAGGCGGCGCGGCTGGGCGCATCCGATATTCACATGGAGCCATATGATACAGAACTCGTCATACGCATGCGTATCGACGGTATCATGACGGACTCGGCGCGACTGCCGGCGCGGCTGGCGCCTGTTCTGGTTTCCAGGATCAAGGTGATGTCACGCCTTGATATTGCCGAACGACGCCTGCCGCAGGATGGGCGCATATCGCTCAGCGTCGGTGGGCGGTCTCTGGATGTACGCGTTTCCACACTGCCGGCGAAGGCCGGCGAGAGGGTCGTGCTGCGCCTTCTGGATCGCGAACGCGCAGGACTGGATCTGGATCAGCTCGGCATGCCGGAGCGCATCAGTGACGGGTTCCGCGCCGCTCTGCGCGAACCCAACGGGATCGTCCTGGTCACCGGCCCCACGGGCGCTGGCAAGACAACCACTCTTTACGCCGGTCTTCGTCTTCTGAACGACCGGTCGCGCACCATCCTGACGATTGAGGATCCTATCGAATACGCCATAGACGGGATCGGGCAGACACAGGTGAATGCGCGGATCGGCATGACATTCGCCGCAGGCCTGCGGGCTATCCTCCGCCAGAACCCCAATATCGTCATGGTCGGGGAAATACGCGACTCGGAAACGGCCGAGATTGCCGTACAGGCGAGCCTGACCGGGCATCTCGTTCTGTCCACCGTGCACACAAATGACGCCGTCGGCGCGATCACCCGGCTTCGCGACATCGGTGTTGAGCCCTTCCTGATCGCCTCGACACTGCGCGCCATCATCGCTCAGCGACTGGTTCGAAGGCTGTGTCCGGCGTGCCGCCGCCCCGAGGCGGCTGATCCGGGCGGGGCGGCCATCGTGGGACTTCCCTCCGGCGCGACCGTCTGGCGAGCTACGGGATGCCCGCAGTGCGGCGGGACAGGCTATGCAGGCAGGCTGGGTCTGTTTGAGCTTATCCGCGCCGACGACCCCCTGAGGCGGCTGATCTCAGGCAACGCCCCGGAAAAAGATATAGCCGATCATGCCTTCACCTCCTCACTCGCCCTTCCCGACGCGGCCCGGCAGGCCGTGACCGAGGGGGTCACAACCATCGAGGAGGCGCTTCGCGTCATGCGGCAGGACGGGGCGGTCCATGCCAACATTTGAGTTTACGGCTATCGACCGCAACGGTGCGACCCGCTCGGGCGCACTGGCGGGGACAAGCAGCGATGCGGTGCGGACGATCCTTGAGCGCAGGGGACTTGTCGCTACGCGTATCGCTGAGACAGGGCGTGTCGATCCGCGCGCGCGCCAGGGCGGAGCCGTCCGGATGAGTGAAGGCCAGCTGGCGCTCCTTACCCGGCAGATCGCAACGCTGGCGAGTGTGGCGCCGCTGGAAGAAACACTCCGCACGCTGACCGAACAGGCCGAGAGTGCGCGCCAGAAGGCAGTCCTGGGGCGCGTTCATGCCGGCGTGCTGGAAGGCCAGCGACTGTCGGATGCAATGGCGCGGCTTGGTCCGGCCTTTCCTCCGACCTACCGCGCCATGGTTGCGGCCGGCGAGGCGACCGGCGCCCTGCCGCAGATACTTGAGCGCCTGGCTGACCTCCTGGAAAAGCGACAGGATGTGCGCGCAAGGATCACCTCGGCGCTTGTCTATCCCATCGTCCTGGCTGTCGTCGCTGTCGGCGTTATCATCGCGTTGATGACATTTGTGGTGCCGCGGGTCGTCGATCAGTTTGATGTCTCCGGACAGCGACTGCCGGACCTCACTGTGGCGATGATCGCAATGTCAGACCTGATGCTCAACTGGGGATGGGCGATCAGCCTCGCACTGGCTGCATTGCTGGCTGCCGCCGCCTGGCTTTTGTCAATGCCGGGCCCCCGGCATACATGCGATGCGATGGCGCTCCGGCTGCCCGTCGCGGGACGGATGATACGCACTGTAGAATGCGCAGGCTTCTCCCGCCTGCTTTCCACCATGATCGCCAGCGGCGTGCCGGTTCTGGAAGCGCTGCAGATGTCGCAGCAGGCCGTCACCAACAGGGTCATCCGTCGCGCCGTCGGCGTCATGGCCAAAGAGGTGGAAGAAGGCTCCGGCCTGTCATCTGCAATGCGGCGCACCGGGGTCTTCCCTCCCCTGCTTGTCAATCTGGCTGCCAGCGGCGAGAGCGGAGGTCGTCTTGAGACCATGCTCGAGCGCGCGGCCGACTATCTTGAGCGGGAATTCCGAACCACAACCTCTGTCGCACTCAGCCTTCTTGAACCTGCAATCATCGTGATCATGGGAGGCATCGTATGCCTGGTTATCCTGTCAATTCTTCTGCCGATCCTGCAGATCAACACGCTCGGCGTCTGAGCCCGGCGCATACAGAGGCCGGCTTCAGCCTGATCGAGGTGATGGTGACCATCGTCATCATCGGCCTCCTCTCCACGGTCGTCCTCATCAACGTACTGCCAAGCCGGGACAAGGCGATGGTCGAAAAGGCGCGGGCTGATATCGCGGCCCTTGAGACGGCGCTCGACAGCTTCAAGATGGACAACTTCGCGTATCCGCGTAACGAAGAGGGCCTGAGCGCGCTTGTGGCGGCCCCCGCCGGCGTACGCCCCGAACGCTATCGGGAGGGCGGCTATATCCGTCGGCTGCCGGACGACCCCTGGGGAAACCCTTATCAGTACAGCTATCCGGGCCGCGTGCGTCCCGTGGATGTGTATTCACTGGGAGCGGACAACGCGCCCGGCGGGGAAGGTCTCGATGCGGATATCGGCAACTGGGATTAGGGGC
>Ga0169931_10006502_pt1 | contig 17596 bp, 12 predicted proteins | sample Kivu_15m_20L_FD_129675 | JGI IMG/M metagenome (GOLD analysis project Ga0169931, IMG submission 129675) | Freshwater microbial communities from Lake Kivu, Western Province, Rwanda to study Microbial Dark Matter (Phase II) - Kivu_15m_20L... | ecosystem: Environmental > Aquatic > Freshwater > Lake...
CCTTCTCAAATACAATCAATTATCATCCCAGCATCATGGAAAAATCCAAACACTGCCCTTCACATTGCAACCAGCACCAGTTCGTCCTCACCAATCCGACCTTAACTCGCCACAACGTAGTTACTGATTTCTGCCCTAGAAACACAAGAGGACCACTCCATCGCAACTACCCTGTTTTCAACTAAGATTTCAAGTATTTCACTCCTGCATTCATGCTAGGAGTCGACCAGGCACTGCTCATCCGCAACTAACTAGCAGATCTCAATGACCATAACAAGCATGTGTAAGCCAGTTTGTAAAAGAGCGATAATTTAGTGGCTTTTCCAAAACCTAATAAGAAGCATACAGTTTGTGCTGTTTGTAAGGTCAAGTACAAGAATTACTATGCGCATATTATGAGTAAGTAGCATAAAAATAATATTAAAAATAATGTTTTTAACGAAGATATACTGAAATTGACTGAAAAATACAAGCATTTGCACCAGGTATAGGCTCCACAACCCATATAAGTTGTAGACATGTAACAAAAACAGGGATTTCATGATAGTTTAAAGATAAAAAAATAAATGTATAAGTAGAAAATAAATAAATCTAGAATGAAGCAGAAAATTGTTAAGGATCCTGAGCCGTTTCTCATCAGCAGCGGGTCTTAGTAGTCATAGTAGTCGAACGATGGCTCAGTTTAGGTTGTTTAGGCCATAAATCTAAAAAGTGATAGCGAAGTAGTGATAGTTTAAAGCAAAAAAAGCCTTTAAAACAAAAAAGTTGCAAAGAGTAAGACAAAAAGCGATAGCAGCAAAAGCAAAACTAAAAATATAAATAAAATAGGGTAAAAATAAATTTTTTCGGGTAAAAAACAATAAAAGCAAGTGATCTCTGAGATTTCTCAAAACAAGACACAAAAACAATAGCCCTCAAAGGCATTAATCAAGTAAATTAAGCCAATAGTGATTGCTTAGTAAATTAAATAAATAAAAGCAAAGAGCACTTAATCAAAGCCTTGGCACTCGATGTAGACCATGCTTAACAACATCGTTCACTCCATTGACCCAGCTACGCCCTAAAAACTCAAGTAAGACTACCAGTCAGCAGTCAACAAAATGGTCAACTAGTGCAAAATACATTCACCCTTCACCCCCACCAACATCAAACGCAACATGCAGGAAAAATTAAATTTACTCATAAGAAAAGCAGCCATAGGACCAGGGTAGATGATCAACTAAGGAATAAAAAATATGCAGAAAAATGCAGTAAACGTAGATTAAAGCAAAGTACCAAGCAATCAACACAATACAACAGCGTTAGTAAGCAAAAATACAGACAAAGGAAACGGATTAACTGCATAGATGAAGAATGGAATCGCATTGTAGAATTCTCAAACAAACAATCAAAACTAGCAATCCTTACAGAACAGTCGTGCCGACTAATGGCAGCAAAAGGATTATTAATAACTAAATGATCCCGACTAAGGCAAGTCAAGGAGTAGTCATGCTTACTAACTAGCAGGCTAAGATGGGTCCCAAGTACAATAAAAGAAAAGCAGAGCTAGATCTCATAAAAAAATATGAAGAAAAGAAAACAAAAGCATAAACACACACATAACCCAATAAATACATTGGTAGTATTTTTTCATAATAGCAGTTAGTGTAAAGCCACAAGGAGACTCACTAGTAGATTTCAAACAGAAATAGTTTTGATTTTTTGAGTCAGTGCGTGAAAACTATAAGGGAAGACGAACTCTCCCCCGTGACTATTCCGAAGCTGATGAGCCTAAATTCGACCAACGACAAAGACTTGTTAGAATTTACAGTGCAGGACTGTATTTAATTTTGATATATTTTGTGTATTTATAGCAATTAATTTGATTCTATTTAAAAAAGATTTAAAAAACTCGAACAAATGATAGCATTTTGATTACCTATCATAGAGAAATCATTCCAGAGCAGGATTGAAACTCTTGAACAAAAAAACTACATGTGAAAGTCAAAATACTCTAAGCTAATGGATAAATACTCTGATTGATTGATTTTGAATGAGATTAGATAGAAAAAACATAATAAATCATCTGAAATTTTTCTGAGTGCCGTTGGGCGCACTTTACAGATTGTCGCCTACATGTTCCATCATCTTCAACCGCATATCGTATTTCTGGTATTCTCCCAGATTTACCTCGCTATTGTCCTCAGCCATAGTTTCTCTGATGCGCTTTATTTAAGTCAGCACACTCATACTTAGATCATTTTTCTAGTCTTATATGAACCTTATAGGCTTTGCTGTACGACTGCCTTCCCCCCTGCTGATGCTTCCGACCGAAGATACGTTCATACTCTATACTTTCCATTTCTAAGCCAGCTCAGATCCTTCTTTTTTCTTGTTTTATATATTTGTTTCAATTATTACGTCTAGCTATTTTAGTCGCTAGTATGCCTTTTTAGTGTGTCCAGCCTATGCCAATATTTTGGCATATTGGAAGTACAGTTTCATCATGAGAATGCAGTTATCTTGATACTTCTTCTGGGCCACCTTCAGACACTCCTAAAATTGATTAATAGCTGTAGGATATTCTTTTTTGGCCTTAGAAATGAGAGCAGAGGCGAGATACAACACCCAGGTGTAGGGATGATCGGTAGGAAAACGCATGAATATCTAGCTAGCCTTATTGTAGTACTCCTGTGCACTTTACAAATCTCCTAAAGAGTAAAGATGTTTGAAGATATTGGAGTAGCTGATGGCATTAGGGATGTTGTACTAGCCCATCTCGACTCGTCTTATCTCCACTGCCTTCATTATTTGTTACTCAAAGTGAGCCAAAGAGCCAGAGCATATTAGTGATTGAGCTTGTTATTCATACACTGTGGCCAGAGGGGCATAACTGTGCGAATTCTAGCACTTTATTTTAACCATTCTTTTAAGTAGTTTCAGCTAACGAAGAGCCAAGTCATGGTTGAGTTGTCGATTGAATATTTTGACCCTATACACGCCTATATCTAAATAGTAAGGATGCTGCGTAAATATCTAATTGTAGTCTTTCTGCTATACCTTTACCAGGCACTTCTTGAGAATATTATGAGCATGATTTATGTTTTAAAAAGCACTTTTTATCTACCCTCTAGCAAGGAAAACTTTTGCTATGATTGCGTAGCACTTGGCGCCCTCGGAATGGAACTATACTAGATTGCTTGCTGATGTCTATGAAGTAGTAGACGTGGCTTATTAGAAATTGTTTTGATCGTAGTTGAGTTCAGCGATACTGTTCTGAACTGACAGAAAATCAGGGTGTTATGTGCCATGGTGATGCACTATAATCTTACGGGCCTACTCAAACGCCTACTTTGATTTCTAATAAAGCAACTAGTCTTCCTAGTGATCATAAGGCTGTATTTGTATGCTACTAGCTTACAAATGGACCACTGCATTCACACTTGGTTTGACTCCCACATTCGACTCTTACTATAAATGTGTCAACAAAGGTGCTAGTGATTGTTTTTTCTTCATAAATGTTTGTCTTTTTGTGGCAAGTGCCAGACTATACACTCCTATATCTTTATGGAACTAATCGTATTTTTTTACTTTCTCAATAGCAGCTTCTATTTTGTTTTAGTAGTTTTGCAAGTTGTCTCTTTCGTTAGTAGTTGCCTATAAAACTTATATTTTGGCTGATAAAAGAGGATTTGTTTGTTGTTTTTTCTACTAAGATATGCTTGCATAAAAAGACAAGGCTTGCTATTTGCTTTTTTGTTACAATTTTTTATTAGATGTGGTCTAGGCGAGATCTCGTTGCAAGTTGGCTGTCTATGTTCTGAACTCCATGATCTAATCACTTAGTTGATCGTATTATAGTCGATCTTACTAGAGCTGGACTAGTTATCTTTAGTGTTTGTTTTAGAGTTTGTCCCTGGCTGCTTAGCTGCATACACAGCAACACATTTTCTCAAAAAAATACCTTCTTTCTATTTTCTTGCGTCTCTATTCGAACGAAGCCTCTTTTTTATCTAAAATCTAGTTGCAAAGATCCAAGTCTTTTTAGCACTTCTAGTAGTCCCCTATCTTCAATCTATTCTCAGCTTGTTTTTTGAGCAATTTGGCCTGCTAGAACCATCTTTCTCTGAACAATTTAAGGGCCTTACCTATCGAACTATAGTAATGAAGGTAGTCTTAACGCATGCAAAACACTTTGCTATTGAGCTAGGTCACTCTTAGCCTGCTCTAAATCTACTCTTCGCTGCCAACTGGTGCCCTGTTTAGTAACTATAGCGATTTGAGGGCATTTGTGAACGCGTCGTCAATGTCTCCAGTTTAAAGCTGGGCGTTGGCTAGTTTTCCGAATGTTTTATAATCCTATACTCCACTTTGTTTGTCCTATTTTACTTTTAGCTTGTAGTACTATACGCACTTTTAGTGTTACTGTGCGATCATCAGCACGTCTCCATCGTCTTATATGCGATTAAAAGTCTAGGTGCAGTATTGGTAGTTTGCAATAATGTTTTTTTAGTGAGGTGTCAGCTGGTAGGGTTTGTGCCTAGATAAGTCCAGCACTGCCCCGTACTGCATTGTGATCACTGGGGTATCGGCATGAAGATCCATCTTGATCACTTTGAATACATTTAGAGCATTAAAAAGTACCTATTTTTAGGATTAGAATGCTTCTTTGGCCAATTCGAATCGATTTACCTATACATATCCGTGGTCGTATATTTCTTACTGCTAGTCCTCGGCCTGATCTTATACATGAATCTAAATGAGATACGAGTCAGTGCTTCTTATGAATTTCATGGCTTGTTTACGCTACGTAGAAGTCGATGTAAACCCAAGCAGTTCCACAAAACTGCCCACTTTCAGGTTCTATACATCATTTTTGCGCAAAGTAGCTCCTCTGTATGTAACCATCTTCTTTTTGCGGACACCGTCGTGTTGTTTGGCCTGAAGGTAGAAGTGTTTGATGGCATGATAGGTCTCATTGAAAGGGATGGTGCAAGGTCTGAACTACTAGGGACTTCGCGACACTCTTAGTATAGAGTTGACTAATGCATAATAAAAATTCTATTTTACATAAAAATTAAGGATTTATTTACTTTTTTCCGCATTGTTCTCATTCAAATGATCGATCTTCTTATAGACTTAAAGATTTGACAATTATTTGCCTATTCCTTAGTATCGCATTTTCACTACTTATACAAACTATTGCAAGTAGCTTTCTCTCTATTTTTTATCTTTCAGTTTCAATGAACCATAAAGGCAGAGTCTATAGTTGGTTACCTCAGTGCTGTCCATATCCGAAAGAATAAAAAAACTTGGAAATCGCACCTTTTCTCTTTATTTTTATAACTATTCCCCCACCCTGATGAATTTCACTTAGTTCTATAGGTCGTCAGAGGCTTTCTAGCGTGCTTGTTGCAAGGTCAGAAACATTCCTTTGACTCTTTTGGTTATTTTTTTCATCTAGTACATCCTAGATAGTCCTCTGAACTTGTTGGGGTTGTATATGTATATTGCTACGATGTTTTTGTGATTGTTCTATTATTTGAGCAGTTACTATGTGCTTTCGAAATCAGCCACTACCTTATAGAAGCAGTTGCTGAGATTCAAGAATATTTTGGCTTCATCATAGCTTCTACATACTGGCATTTCATAATCTTTTTCCTTATAATCTTTATACATATCTCTAATGATGGCCATTTAGCTTTCTTATATTTCTTTGGTCATAACGAATAGCCACATGACTGACGCTTTGCCTGCTAGAAACTCAGCCATGATGCGATTATTTTCCTATCTGGCTCTTCTTTCAACTTACCTTTTTCTTTATCTTTTGGTGCTGATTATCTGTTATTTGACTCTGTGGTCGTATAGGTACAACTAGTTTACTTATACTGGGGCGATGTTATATGTTGACTACTGCTATATCTAAGATTCCACTTCATTAACAGGGATATTATTCAAATCTTTTTATTATAAGTTACTAAGCTGCCTTTCTTTGAAAACCTTGACTTTGGGCTGATTTGACTCCTTGTACAGGAATAGCTATTAAATCTAATTGGCGATATTTGCTTATTTTTTCTTATATTTCGGTAGACTTTCTAGCAAGTTCTGTTTCAGGTAGTTACCCTGTTTGATTTGCGAGATCTATTCTATTTCTTACTCATACTCGGTTGATACTTTCTGTCCCGGGTGCAACATGATCGACGGCAACTCATTATACTACTGTTCGTCTTATATCTACTATACTTCCTTAATTTCATGTTGTTCTTTCATATTACTGGGCTTCTTTTGCGAGAAGACCGACCCACCTTTAGTTTTTTTGATGGGTTTTTGCGAACGATTATAGGTGAAGCCGGAGAGATCTATCATCTCAAAAGACTCTTCTGACTTGCGCTAGGCACTTGGTAATGACTTTTTCATTTAGGATGAGGCAGATTATTAGATGAACTCTTCGTTGGAATTTTTGCTAATTGAGTCAAATTACCTCAGAGTAGACTAGCCTGAAGCCACGATGGCACTTCTGGCTGAGGGTTCGTTGTTGTTATAAGGCGAGAACAAGGGCGTTGTTTCGGAAAGGACTGATATTTTGGACTAGTTCATGCAATTAAATAGCAAGTATTATAGCGTTAGAGTGAGAGAAGACAGCAAAAAACACTAGAAAACGTTTCATAATTGAAAAATAACAAAACAAACATAATTTTAACAAAAAATATAGATCAAAGCCCTTTTTTACTTGACCAATAAAGAGATGGCTTTGCAATAGATATATAGATTAAGTTTAGCTTGGTATATAGATGAATGTATTTATATTAATCTTATAGTGATTTATATATGATAGAGTTATAGTATGTGATTTGAAACAGATGCTGTATTATTGCATGATTAGATATAAGTAAGTAGATGTTTATTGTAGATAGACTGTTTAGAATTAAATAATCGAAAAGGAAGATGCAATGGGTATTCAGCTACGGCCCAAAACACGACACCCGCAAACCACAAACTGCCTCCACCAGTGCCCTCAGACCACTACAACACCTTCACAAACACTTCGACTCCACCACCATCCCCCTAGACTCACCCGTATTTTAATCCAAAACCAATTTCGATAACAGCAGCTGGAAAAATTTTAAAGATAGCCGCAAGCAATCCAAGGAGAAAGACAAACCCATCTAAAAGAAGAAATTTATCAGTGAAATAGATAGACTCTGCGTGTAAAACGGCAAGCCAGGTTCATAGAAGGGCAGCAAGGATAGATCTACCTCATCGAATCAATAGCTATCATGTTTCTAGCTCATCAAAATGCCCAAGCCTTCCCTATTCACCTCGCTTTCAGACCTCAATCGCCTATAGTTCCCCGTGCTCAGCTATTCCATGAAAGAACTCATGCGATTCTCAAGACAGCTGTGCGAGGACAGCCCCTAACGAAGAATCATCAGCCGGACCTTCAATCTGCCCAAACTGATAGAGCTGATTGCATAGAACTATCAAAATTTATCTTACCACAACTTTTCTCACGCATTTTCAGTGCTACTGGTACCTCTATAACTATTTAGTTAATCCATCAAGCTTACAACAGATCGCCTAAGTTACGCAAATGTCTGTAATAAAAGCAATGGTTCTATGTGTTTCTCGCAGCCTTAGCTCACGATCTCAACCATCCTGGTACGTCAAACGCGTTTGAGATCAAGAAAAAGAGTAAATACGCAGTGTAGGCAAATAACGTATCAGTGCTGTAGAAAATGCATTTGAGTAGTTTATGGGGCATATTGAAGAGCAACAGTCAGGTCAACTTCCTACAAGGATACAGCAACTACTAGTCTCAGGAGATCAAACAACTCATCACAAGACTCATACTGGCTACTGATGTAGCCAAACACTTCAACGGTCTACAGGCACTAAGTATCATTCACACTCAAGAAAAGAGTCTTACTGGAGAGAATGCAATTGTATTTGTAAATATATATAGGTGGCAGTGTAGCAGTTGTTTCATGGTTGTGATATCGGCAACCCTTGCCTTGACTTCGACAACTACATGAACTGGTCAGCACTAGTCAGTTATTAGTTCAACTAAATCACCAACCAGTAGAACCAACTGGGGCTGTAGGTGACTGGTTATCTCAAGTACGAGAATCTAGACAAGTTTTATTCTGGACAAATCGGATTCTGTAAAGGACTAGTGTTGCCCCTATGGAAAGAGCTAGCCTTAGTTTTTGAAGGATTGGAAGAGATGCCAAATAATGTGATCAAGAATATGGAGGAATTGTAGAGAAGGAAGAACAAGCAGATGTCGTGATGATACCCCATTTCTTTACTATATACAAGATGAAAACATATAATAATGCTAGATAATACTTACGATGAAATCATTAGCAAAAAGATGAAATTATTGATATAATAATTCTATTTATCAATTTAAACTGTCGTAAGTTACACTATGATCTGGTTCTTTGCTAGAAATCCCTATAAATTAGTATGTAATCACATAATAAACAATCAGTTATCATCACTAAGATCTAAACGTAAAGAATATCATCATTAACTACAAATCAGTTGGGAGAAGTTGCATTTATATTGCCCAAGTTCAATATAGTCAGTCCTTTCTTGCCACCATACGTCTATCTTTAAGTTTTATTGCTGCCTAAACTGTCAATCATACCTAACTTTTTACTTATCGGATCTGCTAAAAACTAACCCATCCTGCTTACTTTCTCCATACTCCTTTATGATTACGAATGACCCTTCACTATACACTTTATACTCCTTTTATGGTCATCTACTGCTTGTTTGCGACTTGTAGTCAGATGTATGCATTGTGTTGAACGTTGACTGTTTGATAGATCTTTGCTCAGAGAGATGCCTTTGATTGAGGAAAAGTCTTTCTTTTGGGAGTTGGCTAGTTTTTTTGATTGGGAGAGACTTCTAAGACGCAGGGGAATCATATTGGTATATATTATTGGTATATTATATGCAAGTAACTAAGTAGTATCATCAAAAAGAAGGACCTTAGGGATGCTGGTCTGTCAACTGGATTCCTCGTTTTCTAAGCTTAGATGCACCATTTATCATTCTATTGTATGATTCTAATGGTCTGATATATGCATCTACAGGTCTATTGTGGGCAATCCAGTCACTATTGTTGATATTGTTTACTATAAATCTGGGGTTATTGCTGTACTAGGCCATACTATACTGTCTTGGACTTCCTAGAGCTATCCTTTTATCGTATGAGTATGATATTCTTGGAGATGCGATGTGGCTTGGTGGACTTTCATGTCTCGTCATGGCTGAGCTTTTAGCGTAAGGACTCGTTTGATGATGCAGCGGAGATGTTCTTGCTATTTGAGAAATAGGTATGGATTGTACAGGTGAGGTGGCAAATCGCGAGTTTCTCACAAAGTGATGGCCTTACTGATGATGTGTAAGATTGCTGTGTGAATATGGCATAGAATAAGTCATCTGTTGACTCTTCATTATGGGGTAGTTCGGCTGACTGTTGCTGATTGTATAGTTGTGTGCGTTGTGTCTGTGTATGAATGGTGGCAGTTTTGTCTACGAGTGTTACTAGTTCTAGCTCACAATGGTGGGCTGAGAGAGGATGACTTGTTGTGAGTGAGTTGGTAGTGGCTATCTTCTGGTTTTTATATTGGTAAGTGAAGAGTGGTTGACTAGAGTGGGGCTATTGGTGGACTGAGGAGTTCTTATTTGTATCTTCATCTTGCTCTATTCTGATTTATTTACTTGATGAATATGAGGTTATTGCTGAGTGCATGCTTATTGATGTTTGTGTGTTTATATTTTGTTGAAATTAGTAGTAGAAGGAGAAGGAGAGACGACTTTGTTCAAGCTGTTTCTCCATCCTTTAGGTTTAAAGGCAAATTTGCCATTATTATCAGCACTAATCTTGTTGCTAATTGAAGATGATCCATCTTATATTTTGTTAGTTAATTGTGTTTGTTGTGCTAATCTATGTCGATGATGCAGGGACTAGTCAAGAGACTAAAAACTAAGGACTGTGTTTTGAGCCATGAGATCTACTACTGGCTTCTTGGGCCACAGTTTATGACCCTTTACGATTTGCTGCAGAGTTAATTGACTGTTTTATACTTATCTATAAGCTGAATTATCATTTTTTGCATTATTATTCTGAGACTTGTTGTTAATTGTTGTATTTTTAATGTTATTTTTAGCAGATCTGTCCTGTACTTCACTATGTTCTTTGTTTGTATTTGGTTTCACCTGTGAATAGTTGTAGTTGTTGCTGACTTGCGAATAGTTATAGTTATTGCTAAACTGAGTATGGTTTATTGTGGTTCTGGCATGTCTGTTGATAGTAGACAATATTTGCTGTCCAGTCTAGTCTAGTTGCTGTTCATAAGGTGACTAGCTTAATGATGTATTGTTGTGATCGTTGCGATTGTTGCGATCGTTGCGATTGTTGCGATTGTTGTGATTGTTGTGATTGTTGCGATTGTTGTGTTTGGGGCTGACTGGACTTATGTAGACATCATCTTCGGACATATACGCTTTGTTGTGAGGTGAAACGTAAGTATTATTAGTACTATGGTTGTGAGCTGAATTGATTGTCTATCCACTGATGACCTACCCTATCACCTATAGAGATTGCTTTACACTTTGTTTCGGATTGAAAGAATACGCATTTGAGCTATTAAGTAATTACTGAGATACTGTTTCTTTTGCATTCTCCAACTAAGAATCATGCCTATTGTGACTGATATTTTAAGTATTTTACTTATCTCTATGGTTGTATGCCTGTATATGCGAACTGTTATTTACAACCGTATTTTATTACAACGACATCTACTACTCCAGTATCATATCTTTTTATCCTTTTAGATCTCTATCTATGTATTTTACGATCTAGATGAGTTTGTTTCTGACATTTTACAGTTTGTGCGTGTCTTTGACTAGAGCTGTTGCTGATTTGCTGAAGGTGAGGCTGTCCTATATAATGCTATTGTGTTTGCGCGTGTCGTTGTATTGTATTTTTTAATCGATACCTTTGATCATTTGTTTGAGGATGTTGTGGTTGACTGCCAACCTGTCGCCCTGATCGATCTACAACGATTACATCTATGGCATGTATTATTATGACTGATGGTTATGTTTTGTTGTTGTTGTTGTTGTTGTTTGTGTAAGTGCGTGAATGGAGTTGAGTTGTGCCAGTGGTATTCCGTATATTTGATGCAATTTGTTAAGTAAAAGCTGACTGGGCTCGAGCATTAGATGGCTTATTTGAATATTATACAAAATACTGTCAAAGCTTATCTCGATTATTAATACTTTCAATCTATACAAGACAAAATTATAGGTGATACTTAATGATATTTATATACTTTTTGAATGTTTTTGGTGTCAATTTTAATCAATAGGTAGATTCATATCCCAGGCCAAGGCAAACATATCGTCATGAAGATTCTACACCCTTCCATTCTACAACAATCGACTGAAAAAACATAGCAGTTTCGTCAGCTACTATTCTTCTACTGTGCCTTGTCCATAGCTGAGCACTAACCCGTGATGACTTCCCACTGTTTTGTCCAACAAATCACTTTTTCCTGCTACGATGATGACCCTACCTGTATCGTGATCGATGTCATCTGCGCTGAGTCTGCCCGTTGATGCGAAAATGCGGTCACTTTAAGGGAATTGCTGTGCCAGATTGATTTCTTGCATGATTTGTTGGGTTATTTATGGTTGCAGAGTAGTGTAGATTACAGTTTTGACTTGATCGATACTTCTCAACTAAGAAAAGAATTTTCGGATGGCCTTAGGAGTAAATCTTAAAGCATAGCAGGGTGAGTATCCTGCGAAAGAAGTAAAAAAGTATCTTGCTTTCCTGTACAATGTTTTAATATTCTGCCATAGACTTTGAGTGCTGATTCTTATGGTTGTGTGATGAGGCTTGTATACATCAGAGTAGGACAGAAAGAGATGGTTGAGATCGATAGCGATGAAGGTGACTTATCGCGAGATGGTTCTACGACGACGTAGATGAGAGATGTACTCGTGGATTTAGCTTATGCGGAAGAGGCGTTTGCCGATGAGGTAGAAGATGAAGGCACAGAAGAGGGTGAGGAGGGAGAAGAGCAGTAGCTAGGAGGACTAGAACTATTCTGGCATTGAGACTTATTAGCTATTATACACTAAGTGGAACACATGCAGACGATAAATACTATGATTATACAAATACACTTTTATAAAGCAAAACAAACAAAAGAGTAACAAACATACATATACACAATACCCAACATAATACATATTCTTTCTTGTATATAACTATGAAACTATCACTGCTTGACCAGTTACTGCCCTACAGCCTTATTACTGTTTTCTGCTCTTTATGTTTTTACTTTTATTTTATTTGTTTGTGTGGGCTGATTTTGCAGATGGAAGGGTCTGCTGTGTGTGCTTGTGGCTGGTTTCAATCTCTGTAAGTGGCTTCTCAGTTGCACGTACTAAGCTATTTCTTTCTCTATCCGTTTCTTGTATTTCTATACATCCATCGCCCGCTCTATGATATTGTGAGCCAGACACTTGTTCTGACGCTGCACCTATATCGACCTCAGGATCTACTATTTTACGAATCGGGTCGGTTTGGAGTTAGTGCGCTATAAAATAGGTTATGTTCTCAATCTGGGTCTCGAGTGGATGAGATGTAGTGTCTTTTTGAGCCTGTTTTCCTCGAGTTGTCGCTGAGCTAGGAACTATTTTTCTTTGAAACTGCGGGAAATGAGTTTAGCTTTTTTCATATCCTGACTTACTTTCTTCATGTCCTGGGCAACTTGTTGTACTTTTGATTTCTTTTCGCTTATTTATATGATTTTGTTGACGTGTCTATCGTATTTCTTCTGTAACTATGCGTTTTGGCAGTAATTTAAACTGAGTTTGTCCAGCGAACTTATCTTGAACATTTTATTATTATTATTGAATCAAATAACATCTAAATACATCTATCATAGATAGCTTCTAATGCTCGTATTCATAATTTTTGCATGTATTTATGATAAAGATACATTTAAATCATCAAGCTTTCACTTTTTCCTAGTTGAAACTTTACTCATAGCTGAAGCCTTGCAGATGTTATTGCTCTATTGGACTCTAATGCTGAGAATGCCAGTTGGCTTTGGTGAACTCCTTGTCGAAGTTAGACACATCAGTCTAGCTCCTCAACTTCGGAATAAAAGGTGCTTTCACTTACTTATCATGGATTTATTTCCAGTCGATCATAGCGAACCATGGATGCTTGAGAATGCTACCAGCTTATCTCAATCGTTATTAAGGATTCTTCAAAAATAGTTGAGTAAGCAAAACTTTTAGATTTTTGCTCCATCCTTCCTTCATAGTGACCTACCCGTGTTTGATCATATTATACAATTCTGAGTTGTTTTAACTGTAGAAAGGGGGCATTCCAGTTAGAAATTAGTAGATGATTGCGCCTAGACACCACCAGTCGACTGCTTTGCCGTGACCAGTATTATCGATTACCTCGGGTGCCATATACTATGGAGTTCCTATAATCGAATGAGTGTCGTACTGACCGACGATGTTGTTTTTGCTTAGTCCGAAGTCAGTCAGCTTTATGTACCCATCTGCGCACACCAGAATGTTCTAGGGCTTTAAACTGCATAGATGGACATGTACTCGCGGTAGATGATGTTTTTCGAATGCAGGTACTATAGTGCCAGAACTATTTGTGCTGCATAGAAACGAGTTCTGATTGAGCATATTTTTACGTGGATTAGGTGAATTGTTTTTGTTTGGCCAGCAATCCGAATATCTATCCGCCCGGACAGTACTACAACACCATGAACAACTTGTCGTTCGTTTGGAAAGAAGAATCGATCCGTATCAAAAAAGGATGGCGAATAGTGGCCAAAACTGTTTTTTCCATGAGAATCCGGTGGGTCTGCTTGTGCTCGGCTATGTACTTTTTCTTCATAGATTTCAAGGCAAACAACTGACCTGAAGCATTCTTGCGCACTAGAGTCACTTTTGCGTAGGAGCCGCGACCGATGAGTGAGAGAGTGGTGAAGTTATCAAGAGGTGAGGGTTGCTACATCAACAAAAATAACCAAATAAAATCGCGTTTCAGAATCAAATGATTATTCTACTCATATATGCCATAATATTATTAAAAATACACATTGAATTTTTGAATCTATAATTGAGAGAATATGCTAGCAGAGGGTATCACTTAATTCAGTACTTGCGACTGGACATTACCCGAAAATTGTGTTGAGATTTACTGCTTTGCATCAATGGTCTATTGATACTTGTGCCTATTCTACCTCTTCTTTTTTCTCCATCACCCGTCCAGTGCCCACTTCTGTCGCCTACCCAGTTATTTCCCTTATCTGCCGCCCAGTTGTTGCTCTTATCGGCCATCCAGTGACTTTGCTTCATATTTGAGCTGTAAAAATTATTCATTCCTCCTTCTCCTGGCCTTCTACACAAATTGTTTTAGCCATAGTGCGACATGGTGGCATACAGACCCATATCTTACCTATTCATATGCATTTTGTTATCTCCCTTGCTTCTGGAAACAAAATCTTATACTTTTGCAGAGAGGGTGCCATCATACTGCGATTTTGCATTTGTTTCTCTATCGTACTTGTAGTTGCTCTACCTCTAGTACTTAGAAATTCGTGAATTTCCTAGTTATTTTTAATGAGTCTGGATGCCATTTTACCAAAATCCTTTGTATTTTACATTTCCTTAATTGTCATATAGTACTCCATATCCATTCCTGTAGTCGTTGTCAAAATTTCCCTTATATACCCAGCCATTCGACCACTCATAGACTCCGTATCCCGTTTTTTTGTCACTTCGATAATGCCCCTTGTAGCTTTAAGGCGTCTTTTTGCTGCCATTGTCCCAAACTCCGTAACCATTGCGCTGTCCTTGTTTGAAATCTCCTTTGTAAGAGTTGCGATCTGCCCACAAGTACTAACCAAAGCCCTAAGGCATTCCGTTTACATACTAGCCTCGATAGTGGTCTCCGTTGCCGTAGTACTATTCTCCTTAGCCGTGTTTGAGTCCATTTTTGAAGAGTCCAGTGTAGCAGTCTCCGTTGACTTTGTGATGAATGCCTTTGCCATCAGGTAGACCGCCCCACCACTGCCCTTGGTAGTACTAAATAAACGGCTGCTGTTGATTAGCTGATATATTGTGAGTGGACTGGCTGTTAAGGCTGAACCAGTAGAACACTCCTTCTCCGTGTTTTTTGTTGTTGGTAAATCGACCTATATAGAGATTGCCGTTGCTGTATACTTATACGCCCTTGCCGTGCTTCTAGTTATTGTAAAACTAGCCTTAGTATATCTTTCCTTCACGCTGGCAGTACACTCCGCTGCCCTCTTTGCGTTTATTGTGCACCTACCCGAAATATATTTTGCCATCATTTTTTATCAGTTTTAGCTTAGGACTGTCCAGCAGTCGCTACAAGTCCAGGGGAGCGTGCGGAAACGGCTGGTAGTTGGTGAAGAACTGGCATAACTATTGTTGTGGCATATTGAAGATGGGCAACAAAGTTCTATTTTTGTCGATTGTGTGCACCCGCAGTATTTATGCGTTGAGTCGGGTTTACTCTCGATTGATGTCCTGGTTTTAGCCTGCGAAAGATATTTATATTTCTGGGTTGTCGTCCTAGCTGTGCTTGGCACGCATAATAAATTTAAGATCAAATCATATGCTCATACAACTCTATAACAAAAACATATGACTTCAATAAATTACAATGAAAATAATGAAAAAACAATACTAATAGCTTAAACATATACAAAAATGTATACATAATCATCCGATTCTCTTGGCTTATTGCTTACTCCATCTAATCTATGAGTTTTGTGTATAATAATAATGGATAGGATAGAAAAGGCGGTATAGGACATCAGAGACCATCGTCTCAAAGACAACTATTCTTTCTCCCTCTAGGACTTTAAAGATAACGTGATCAGACCCAACATCATCAAATTCTGCCAGAAAAAGTTCGCCTCCGAACGCGTCGAGAAGTGTCTGCCACATAAATTGAGCGGCAAAAAAAAACTGGAGTTCCAGAGCATGTGCTCACAAATGGAAGTATATGCGACCAATCTTTACATAGTAAGAACTTCGTAATGTAGAAAAAACTAACATAAAAATTCTAGAAGCAGATTGATGTTTTTAAGAAGATGGACTATGTAGAGTTCAGGGGGCACGCATTTAATGGACTCAAGGACAAACCCTTCAACGAAGAAGATGAGTTGATGAGGCAAATGATAATACAATTAAGGGAAAGGATAGCTTCTTCGAATTAAAAACTGGCTGAGCACAAAAAATGATAAAAGGTATTATCACTATGTCACTGATTTAATGTACTAGTCTATTGAGTATTTAATAGTAAGAACTCTTGTTTGTTTTCGCTTTTAATGCAAAATGGACGATTGAAAGAGGTTTTTTAAGAATGCTTTGAATATTATACACTATGGCTATACTTGAATGTGTTATATGGAATTTCGAAGAATATTCAATCAAAAGGAAATAATCGTTGATTTTTTTTGTCATTACTCATGGAAAATCTATCCTTGGACTGCTTGTTTCCTTCGCGCATACTCTTCCACGAAGCCAGGAGGCAAGTTTATGTAAAAATTAGGAATAGGTCTGCTGTTTTCCCTCGCCTACAGTATCAGTTACTATGTTATTGATTGCTTACTGCTGCTCTTTATCTATCTGTCTTTGTGCCTCCGTTGTGTTTCAGTCTTATGTGTAAGTTTAGTGCCACCTCTGCGTTGTACCGTTTGCTGCATCGCGGGTACGGACAAGAAAACTACTTATCTAGTCTACTCGCTGGTCTACGCACTCGCTTTTGTGCCTGACCCCCTGTCAACTGTGCGTGCTACTCGAACAATTCCTGAATCAGTTTTCATTTACTTATACTTCTTCGACCTGTGCTTAAAGATGGTCAAGTTGCCTGTTGCTGTCCCTGAGTCTAGCCTGCATCAGTTCGTTCATCAGGAAAGTTTTCCAGAACTTGTCGTAGTAGTCGGTAGAGTGATCGTAGAGCTCGCATTCGGGAGGCAGATTTTGGAAGTGTTTGCACTCGCAACTGATTTTTTCCTTTTTTAGCAGGGTCAGCTTGTCAATTATGCTGGCTTATAGCTTGGTGACTTTGTCGTAAAGCAGCGTCTACTACTGGGTGGGTATCTTGGCTCTCCGCTGCATATGGAAGAATTATAGACTGCAATATCACCAAATAACACAAATTAACATTAATTCCACAGAATTAATAACAAAGCATCATAATCACAAAGATTTTATTAACAAGAATCAGCCATAAATCATCAAAAAGCATAAAATAAAATGCTATTAGATGAGAATCAACGATCTACTACAGTAAAGCACACATGTTGTGTATTTTCAATACTATATATGTGATTTTTATGATGTCATATCAATCTACATCATTCCTTGCCCTATTTCTTGTCCCCACTCGTAGACAAACCTTCTGACGGTTTCTACGTAGCTGCGGTGGGTTTCTATGTAATTGCTGGTGTTGATTATTTCTTTTCTTTTGCCCTTTTGAAAGCCTCGTCGACCATTTATTCGTTGAGACCTTTACGTC
>Ga0169931_10006503_pt1 | contig 17596 bp, 7 predicted proteins | sample Kivu_15m_20L_FD_129675 | JGI IMG/M metagenome (GOLD analysis project Ga0169931, IMG submission 129675) | Freshwater microbial communities from Lake Kivu, Western Province, Rwanda to study Microbial Dark Matter (Phase II) - Kivu_15m_20L... | ecosystem: Environmental > Aquatic > Freshwater > Lake ...
AAAAAAAAAAAAAAAAAAAAAAATATAAAAAAAAAAAAAAAAAAAAAAAAAAAAAAAAAAAAAATTCTTTGATTTTTTATATATGTATATATGAAAGTTGCTTGAATTTTTTTTGGTGTCTAAATGATTTCAATATGTAACTCTGTCTGCTAATAAATTTAATCGATTTGATCCAGATGTCGATCCAGTCTCACTCCGGCAGACTTCACGCCTCTAACCACCCAAACGCCCATCAACCTAACTCACCCCATTCAGCACTACTACCAGAGAACCCCTAAGGTCATAATCAGATCAACTGGGTAGCCACCATGGTCGACGGACACTACTACCTGACCGACCCTCAGTCCATTGACAAACTCAAAATGATATAAGCTGAACTTGAAAAGGAAAGACAGAGACTAGCGCATCTATAAATACAACCAGACGACAATGCATCCTTCTTATCGTATCAATAAAAATTAGAAAAAGGATCGAACAAGAGCGCAGCAAAAACAGAGTTCAATATGAATAAAGATATGGTAAAGCGATAAACTGCAGAGGGAGAACTCGTGGAGTAAGAAGAAAAGTATCGAAGTAAAATAATAGAAATGGAGAAAAAAAGGCATATGAAAAAAGCAGAAGTATAACAAAAGGCTCAGGAACAACTGCAACCTGAATCTAATCATAATAAATAGCCTTCCCGAAAGAAAAGTAGTGTAAAACCTTCTTAAAAATAACCAAAAGTATCAAACGGTGAGCTTAAGTAAGCCAGCCATTTGTAGCCGTCGGCTAAACCCTCAAGAAAGGTGAAGCCAGAATCATCAGTTAAACCGTCCAGAAAAGATAATAATTAAAGTAGAAACTAGTAATCTAAAAATTAACAAAAAAATCAGAATTCGTAACATATCAAAGAAAAATCATCAAGAAAAATGTAAAGTATAGTATAAGGTACCTAGAGTAAACGAAACTAAGAGAAAATGTAATAAAATCAAAAAGAAGTTTCAGTTAAGGCATCTTAAAGAAAAAGTTCATTCAAAAAGTCAGAAAAATCCCACAAAAAGACCAGTAAACAAGCATCTTAGCATCACTAGACTACTTAATACTAAGTGATTGTCAACCAAGTATAGTAACAAAGTGAACATATTGTTAGCTAAGTTCCAGAAAAAGCTTTAGAGACGGGCAGCAAACACAAAAAATCTACTCGTTCTAAGCAAATTTAATCATCAGAACTTGATATATAGTAGTCCCAAAGTCAGCACAATGCTCAGAAAAGCAATAAACGATCAGAAAAGCATTCAGTCCGAGAGTCAAATAAAGAGTAAGCATAAGCGAAGAGCCATAGATCACACAAACATTCATAGAAATAAAGCAGCAAAAAGGGCTCCAATATAATAAATGTAGGCAAGCTTAATGAGGCCCTAGATCAAGCTAGTTCTGTGATTTTAAAAGAAAAAGAAGAATCCATGAACGCAAGCTCACATAATCAGATGAATATTCTGAGCAAATAACTGTAACCTCAACAGAATGATCAACCACCCACATAAATCAATATGAAAAAAAAAAAGTAAGTCTTATAGCAAAGTGAAAAGAAATCAAGGTCTTTTGTCATACATTCGAGACATGGATCAGTCAAATAGAGATCTTAGAAGCAAAGTAGAAGCAAGTTTTCATCTAGAAACAGCAGACAATAGCTAGAGCAGTCCATGGGTTCAGATACTGCCACTAAACTTTAACTGGCTAAACTCCACTAAAAAATAGGTCAGCTCCAAGAAAAATTAAAAAAAGTATAGCAAAGGCAAGAAATGATGCAAAAACAGTAGTAAAGCAATGCATCAAGAATCCAATCTCATTCATCCTTGGGCTCGAAATTGCAACCTATTTCAACGCCTATATAGCATCAAGAGCAAGCATAGCATACAAACGAGCATATCATATAAGGAGAGCCACAATAAAATACAGTTAATAGATCATTTAAATAAGAATCAGTCAAATAACATTCAGGAGCTTTGTAGAGTCTTCAATAAATGGCAGGAGTACTAAAAATGCAGCCAAAACTCAGTTTCCAGAGCTCAATCATCCAAGTCAACACAGTCTAGTAAAGAAAAAAGAAAAGAGAACAGTAAGAGGAGCTAAATGAAAAATAAAGACTTAAAGGATAGATCGTTCGACTCAAAAGAATCATCCGAGATATGCAAATATAAAAAATCCGTTCGATAGATAACTAAAATGAACTAGGAGAGTCAGGAATGTACCGTGTCCAAGACTCCAGAAACCTGTAAAAGGAAGAAAATGAATCAAAACAGCTCGGAAAGGACTCAAGACATATTTAGAAAGATTCGATTCATAGCATGTAGGTAGCCACAACTCGTCGTCGTTTCTGGGCGGGCAGCAACGCTTCACAACGTCGCGTAATGGACGACGTAGGCAAAATACTTAAAAACGGATCACCTTAAAAAGGCAGTAACGTTAGTCCTTTCATAGCATCTCCTAACAAGCGACCACAGATTCGTAACGAAGACGAATAGTCTTTGCCATCTTAGATGCCTTTTTCTTCAACCAAAAAAGATAGACAAAGATGTTATAATGAGATCAGAAAGGGGCAGACTATGAATAGACTTGAAGATAATGACAAAGAGTTCCATAATTTTATTTAGAGCAGTCGAGTTTTTGGCAACTAGCATGCTAGTAGCAGACCAGATCTCATGGAAACACAACCTAATTTTAACTCAAATCCTTTTGGTCAATTGAGTCAAGGTCTAGGCAGCGCTATTGGTCAGATGAGCAGAATGGGTTAAGTTCCCGCAAAGATAAACTACTCCAGATTGGTCTAATAGATGAAAAAGAACAATCCTGAATAGTAATAGATACTGCCTTAGATCAACATAAGAGACATCAAGATGCCCAATCTTCCCCAGCCCCCCACTGCGTAAATGAATCAAGATGATCTTCTAGCCTTAGCGAAAAAGACATACCAGTTGTTTGGAGTCAATATTGAAGAAAATTATCAACAACTTTGTGTCAAAAAATACAAGAATTGTGTCATTTTTACAGTAAACAATAGTCAGGCATAATGCATTTTATGGCATTTTTCAGGAAAGTTCTACATGGGCGGATGGAAGAGTGGCTAGCCTGCTGAAGGTTAAAAGCATGGTCAAGGTCTTTAGTTTTTGCCAGATAAACATCTCTACAAAGGACAGTTCCTCAACGGCAAAAAGCATGGAACTGGCATCTTAAAAACAATGACAGGCAATCTTTACGACGGTCAGTGGATTTAAGGAGTTAAAAATGGTCGAGGAGTCTACTTGGATGCAGCCACTAAGGTAGTGTACAGTGGTGATTGGAGAGATGGCAAGAAAGATGGTCACGGTTTCCTCAAATTGTCATAAAAATAGTACTATTATGGTACTTTTGTGCAGTCAATCAAACAAGGTTTCGGTGTTTAGATGTTTGTTAACGGAGACAAATATAAAGGAGAGTACTATGGAGGAAAATTCCACGGAAAGGGCAAGTACATGTGGGCTAACGGTTCATGCTACTAAGGTCAATTCCATTAAGGAGTGAGACAAGGCCAAGGTAGCTGGAAATCAGCCAAAAATAACGGAGATATTTACATCGGTAGTTACGATGGTGACAAGAAAAACGGGTATGGTCGATATGTTTGGGCAAACGGATGCATGTATTAAGGTGGATTCGCTAACGATCTGAAGTATTTTTTGTGATATATAGGCATGGAAAAGGTAGACTCACATATCAAGACGGCAAGGAAATCAAGGGCGTGTGGGAAGAGGGCAACTTGCTTTCTACCTAGAACGACAAAAAACAAGTAAATCATTAGGAAGAGCCACTAAGAAGATCAGTAAAGGTCAATAGTTTCGGAGTTCCTTCGTCTTTGCGCAGGAATTGAGATGATCATGATACTTTTAATAACATACAGACAATACAAAAATTAATACAAAAAAAAATTACTAAGGATTTCTTAGCGAACATTCATTTTTCTTTTATTTATTTTGAATATATTGTGATTCGTTATATAAATATACCTGAATGCAAGCCACCCCCGATCCTAAATTAAAATCCATGCGAATCCGCAGCGCCAACCCAAATATGAGACTGGATCAGATATAAAGTTCATACGGAAATCCATCTTTCCTGACCCACCAACGCAGTTTCAGCGCAAAAAGTAGAAAAATACCAACAGGAAAGTAAGGCACTTAACCACTCAAGCAAAAAGTCAAGGGACCTAGCAGAGCTGACTAGTTGCAACAACAAAACATGCTTCTCAAAGGAACTATTAACAAATTAGTGGAATAGCTGGCCCAATAAAGAGGACGCACATAGACTATGCGCAAAAAGACTCAAAAGTACACAAAACTACTTAACGCAGAGTTTTAGAATGAAACTTACTGGAGCAGTCCAGTTTTGAATACTCATATGATCGCAGGCATACGCACCATGTACGACCAGCTCAAAGAAAGTACTTACCTACTCATTCAGAACACTAAAAATTGCAAAAATAATACGACACTTTAAGCAAGAAAAAAAATCTAACAAAAGATCTATAACACATCACCTACATCGAAACATTATAAGTCAACCATAGATAACTTCTGCAAAGACAAAACAAAGCATAATAGACCACGCAACTAATCAGCGGATAATCTCTCTAATCACTCCGAGGTCTTTTATTTGAACTATAACAGTAACGATAAACAGCCATGCGCAGATTCGCATAAGTGAAATCAAAATACGTAGTCAGCAATGAAACACTCAAAGATCGCAACACCAAGATCTAGTTTTTGTAAAAATTGATCATAGAGAAAGATAATTGTCTGCATGCCACCATACGCAGCAATAAGGAACTCACACTACAAGTCAACAATCTCAAAATATAAGTGGAAAGTTTAAGGGAACAGACGAATATTCTGCAAGATAATGCGTATGAGGCGTAAACTGCATACAAGTAACAGTTATAGAGTATCACTAAGCAAAATTAATAAGAAATTAATCAAATCAAGAACAATTATGAACAAATATTAAGTAGACTTAAAAACGAAAACGAATACCAGCTTAGCATAGCCAACTAATTAAGAACAACTAACAAATCACTTAGTAGGTAGATACACAACTTTGCTATCAACAAACAACAAAATTCGCAACAACATACGCAACAAAACAGTCAGGAATTAATGCCTGTTACTACTTTGACAGTCAACAGTGCGTAATCTGCAAATCAAATCAAGACGGGGCAGTCACAAGGTATGCGTACTCAGCAAAGAGCAGACAATAAACACAATTAAAGGGCTCAGAAGAAAAGAAAAGTGCAGCAATCGGAAGTATAAGATATAGGTTAGCTGCTCAAGTTACAGCTAATAGCCAGAGGAATAGCCTTGAAAGATATTTTATTACATTTTGACGGAGATTCTAGCGATCAGTGGTAGAAACAGTACATCACTATGTAAGAAACATGCCGATTGTTAACTGCTGATCCTTTTAATTTACCATCATAACACAGCTAGATTGTAGCCCGATATTTGATCGAAGATGTTGCCAGTGAGTTCGTGTGGGTAGACCTTTCCAACGAAAACACCAGAACTATTCTCAAATCAGAGATCAGAGCTCTACTTGGCAACTATCGCTGCTTGGGAGACTATTAGTAGTAGTTGGCGAAAGTGCAAAGGTTGTACGGACTTAGACTTCACAGCACTCTCAAGTAAATGTCCAATGATGGCACAATCCGCAAAAGCAAGTTTCTATAGCTTTTGCGAAGTCTCAACGTAGAGTGCAGTAGTGAATGCCAAGAACTGATGTTGGCCAAGATGTCAGAGGGGGCCTAGTCTCTAAATAGTCTTTTATTCAATAAACTTTTCTAGGAAAACACACAAATATGAATGATTGATTAGATTAATATATGTTTGTTTATCAATTTTAATATAAAACATAGCAAATCAGATGGAAGCTTTGATACTGTGCTATCCTTGTTCTTCAAAACCAGTTTCTGACTACAAAAATGAAGCTTCATTGCCTTTTTTGTGGGATAGTATCAGTTCATCAAACTAAAGGGATGAATGAGGCTGATCTAATTATTTGATTTCCTTCAGAATCTGACAGTAATGAGTTTAGGTGAGCTCCAGTAAAGTCTAATCATTTATTTTTCGAGCAATTTGTGCAAATATTGCAACAATAACCAAGTGCGCTTATGAAGTTGTGGAGTAGTGAGATTGGATAAACTAAACAAATGCTTACCTTAAATAATATTGATTTTATGGACAAATTGCAGCCAAAGCTATATTAGCATATATTTTTTAAGTCAAATCCATGTTTTTTTTGAGAGAAACTAATTTATTTTAAAGCTAATAGTGTGTTCTTTGCAGCCACGTTACATGTCTTTATTAGGTCAAAGGACTCAACATTCTATGAATGAGATAGCAGTAGAGCTCAGTCCAGAAAGCATTAAATCGTGGGTAGTGCCACCTTGACACTAGGTTAGGATCACTGAGTAAGAACTCACATATTTATTGTTTACTTTATTAGAGCCATAGTTTGTTGTGAAAGTACCACTTTCGAAGCCCTTCTCGAGCATATTTCCATTGATAGTTGCCATATTTAGACCCATCTGCTGGAAATAAACCATAAATGCTGTGCAATATGTATCTATATTAAGGATCAGAGGTTAGTTCAGATGACTACTAAAGACTTATCGCTTGAAATTCCTATTTGTTTTCCTCAATAGACTCACCTTTTTCTTTGTCAACATCATATTTTTTGTAACTATATTGCTGTTTCTATTGTCGCAGAACCTATCTTTTAACATTTTTCATCTGATTTTGAACTAAGATATTCAAACCATCTTTGAGTTGAACTGAACCCTTCAGAGCATCAATGACTTAAAAAAGAGTACTTAAATTCGTAGGAGTGGGATCTAAAAAATATTTTTAATTAATGATTTGCAAAAGTCCGAGCATTTGATTGTATGACCTATCGCCATTATGATTTATTTGCTGCAGTTGTCTACGGGAAAGAGGTAGTTGCATTTATAAAGTTTTTATGATAGATTTCAGAGAAATATTGGTTTACATCTTCGTAAAAAATAACTTAACTTTGAGTGTTTGATTTGACTTTTAATAATGCTAATTTGAACTGGCGCAATACTAAATATACAATCATCTGAGCATGCAAAACACAAATAAAAATACTGAAAAATTAACAAAAACCATGATTTTACAACAATTTAAAAGAATTAAATGTTGGAAGAAGAATCAAAATTCACCCGTTAAATGTATTCGTGTGTACCCTGATCAACTACTATACTGGTGTAGGCGTAGGTGTTTTATTCTTGCCGATTCTCCTAGCCAGCTGTTGAATCGACCCCGTGAACATTTTCTATTGGTTGATTGGTGAAGAAAACAGTTGTTCCTGATCTACTCTAAACTTGTGCGCAGTATTGTTAAAGATATTAATATTGTTTTGACTGCTTGTATCATCTCTGCTGCTTTTGTTACGTGAATTTCTGTTGTTTTGAAAATAGACTATTCTATGAGTGGCTACCATTTGTTTCTTCATTAGTTATTTTTGTTTTTGCTCAGCCAATAGTTACTGCTAGGCCAGACTCCTCGACCTTACGCAGGCTGCTTCTTGTGCATTTTTTTATTTCCATTATTGATTTCTCAGATTTATTTTATCGATTTAGCTTTTAACTTTGCGAGCTCGTACCTTTGCTCGTCTTTCTTACTATCTAATTAGTTAGATTCGTTGCTTGATATGGTGGAATTTACATCGTTGAGTTCTTTCTTCTACAAATAACTAGTGTGTTGCAATTATAATACTCTTTGATAGAGTGTTTTACGTTTGGCAAGCATTTGGCTGCGTCGGACCTAGACCAATCGACTACCCTACATTTCAGACTATGATAACCATCCGTGGGTAGGATATTTTGACTGAAGTTGAGTCAGGGAGTCCGGTCTGAGGGCGAAGGAATAGCCTCGCATGCTAGTAGTTATTTATTATTATATACTATATAATTAATGTAGAATCATGAAGCCTATTAAGCATTAGTATTTATTAGAATTCGACACTGTGCTTGAAAAACTTTTTATACAAATAATTTTTTTCAGCTTTATATCCTAATATCTATTGTTTAGTTGTTTTGATTCAGATATCTTTAAGTCCATAATTTAATTTCAAAACTCATGGGTCAAGGTCTATTCTGCTATGAATGCGCATACACTTCCCTCTGCCATCAAGACGGCTGTTCCCTCGGTCTACTCTGTATTGGTTGCTGGGCATGTGCTTCACCCTAGCTCAACAGCTTCAGAGGGTAAGGATGTTGCCGAGTTGGTCTCAATCAAGGTTTCGGCTCATCAATGTCTTACCTTGGTGCTCAGTATCTGTGCATTCCTGAATGGTTGCAAGATTTTTCAGTAAGACAATCAATCGGGAACAGAAGGGGACGATTCGGAGATGTGGAAATTGTGCAGGCTAACAATCAGCTACAGTACAGAAATTGATTAAAAAAGATTCATAAATGGCATTGTCTTACACTTAAAATTTAGTTTATTCAGGCGTAATAAGTCATTTATTGAACATTTTGATAAAAATATATAAAAGAAAAGGTCACTAAGGAAAATCACACTAGCAGTCTGTCTTTTATAGTCTTCTTTATATATCCTATCCGAAAAACTTATATTTATTCTACAATTAAATTAGATAGTTTTTGTAGTTCATTCTATCTTTTCTATAATTAATAAATAATGGGCCAAGGTTTAGGTTGCTGCGAGTGCGTCTACTCCAGTTACTGCTTCAGTTGCTAGGGCTGTGCATGGGGCTTCCTCTGCTGCGGATGCTGGTTGTGTCCTCCCTAGCCAGTTTAGTTCTTAAGAGGACCTGGCTGTTGCCAATGCGGTTGTAATCAGGGCTGCGGAACTTCATAATTTTGTTGTTCGTACTACATGTGCATTCCTAACTGGATGCAGGACTACTCGAACTGGCTGTCCATCAAGGACCGAAGAGCCAACGGAAGAGACAAAATATATGACTTGAAGATCGTGCCAGTAGCTGTGGCTGTAGAGAACTACGCACCTGGATCTAACAGACATCTACGATGATAGATATGGTTATTTCTTTACAAATATGCATATACTTTCTATATAAATATGTTAGTAAATTGTTTGGGGGTACTGGCTTTAGCGATCTTCAGTAATACAACGTGCTTACAATACTAAAATTCATCTTTCAAATAAAATTAATCAAATAAATATTACCAAATATTATGAAATAACTTCAATTTTACTATCACTGTGCAAAATTTGCAAGATCCTTGCACAGATCACCTGCATCTTCAAACACTTTGAATCCTATAAACGTTTTTTAGTCCATTTTTTCTTCATCCAACCTGAGTTTCAGCTATCCACTAAGCGCGTTTATGGCTGTATTCCATGAAAAACGAACGAGACTCGGATAGCCGAAAACTGGATGTTTGTTATGCACCAGCCATTATTTAGTCTTAGGGTCGCCTGGATATCCACTACCCAGTTAGCCTTTGAATTCTATATATTAAAGTAAGCACCTAGTTGCTATCGGAATGCCCATGATCTGAGGATACGATCTCTTGTAACTTTTGCACATATACTGGCAGCACTGACCACCTTATGATCCCTATCTGCCTTTGGCTGTACGACCACATTATCTATCGTCTTTGCAAACTTATCCAGCCCTTTTCTTAGCAATTGAGCGTACTTACCTGGATCACCTACCGTATCTGCGTATATGTGAGTCACCTTAAAACCCTTTTAGAGAGCATTTCTGCTTAACTACAGTGCGGCTTGATGACTAAGTTCGTTTAGATTTGTATGATGCTTGAGATTATTCATGGAAGTAGAAATCACCTCAGCAGTTAGCTACTTAGTTTAGTAAAACAAAAGTTTTCCTCTCAACATGTCAATAATTTACAACAAAACATCTCTATCGCTCTATGTAAGTGCCTTACTATCAGCAAAACCTATAGCTCCAAGCTATTCCTTTAAAGATATTGGCCACCAGAGTGCAGCGTATATCATTGAACCAAAAACAGGGCCACGACCTGCTTAGTCTATGCCCAACTCACACTATACCTCTCCCTTTTGTATGCCTTATATGAGATCTTGGTGTTAGGATAGCAGTTGTTAGGCTTTTGCGCGGGCGCGAATCAAACTCATTTATATAGTCAAAAACACTTATACAATCTAATACAGGCAAAAGTATAAAAAAATAGTCAGCCAAAAAATAAAATGGCAATAAAAATGTATGCTTAATGCTTTTTTTGTTTATTTTTACTATAGTTAGACTGCGATAATGCTGACCTCATTTATAATATATGAAACACTTGATAAGTCGTGCTTTGTGGCTTTTAAAAAACGGTCACAGTTTGAAACAACTATTCAACTAAACTATAAACGTAAGAGACAATCCAGACGTGACTAAGTTCCTGAAATAAAATCAAAATTTCGTAAAGGCAGCCAAATCCTTTCACAATATGATGAATCCCGAGCAGCCCAAACAAATAGAATAGCCCAATCATAAACCTAAAACAGGCAGAACTGGACCAAAATCAAAAGGATTTTCAGGGAAAGATTAGTGATCGTAATGCTTTTAATTCAGTTTATCTTCAGGACTTATTGCTTTTGTTTGATCAAGATTTTCTTGGTATTTTTTTCAATAAAAGTAGCTTGTTTGTAAGATAGCCGCATTCTAAGCTTTAAAAAGTATTTTTTTTGCTTATATTTTTGTTTATTTCTTATTTTAAATGATGATGATGATGATGATGATGATGATTGATATTAGACTAAATTGACTGAAACACATATATTTTTAACCATGCTACCCCGTCCACTAGTTTAGGTATCATCTCTATTTCAGCGCAACAACACACACTCTCATCATCATACTCATCAAAATCAAGAATATTCTTAGCGAATTCCTGATTTTTACGTCTTTTAGTGCAGTTCTTGCGGTCTACAGTTCATGCACGGATAGTACCACAATGCCTCACAACCCTTAAATCGCCTCAGAAAGATAGACCACATCAACTGTAGTACCATTAGAGGCAAGGAAGAAGGTCTATAAGTCATTTGCAGAGGATGCGATAATGTCCTCGGATGGTACACACAAGCACAATCCATAGTGCTGAGATAAGAAGCCATCAAAAGAATAGGCTGTCACGATAGCAATCCAGTTAAATAACGTCCCCAGCAATTAATGAAAAATTCCTGGGGAGGAATCAGCTCCAACAAAATTTAGTAAGCGATTCTCAGAATAGCTTATTTGAATGTCTAACGCACTAGATATATCACGGATGGGCTTGAAAAAATGTGCTAGAACTATTCTCAGAATATGAGAATGGTGCAGACTATCAATAGCATGGTCATGTAGATGCAGCCGCGAAATGATGATATGCAACAAGGAAAAATTAGAAAAAGTTAAGGAAATCAATTAAGAAGATCTAAATAGCATAAATGATGATCCATATTCTTATTTTTTGTGACTTTTTAGTATTTAATATTTATCAAAATCTATTTAAAAAGTTTATTTCTTTCAATTTTTTGTTAGCGATGTCTATTTGTATGAGCTACATTCTTTAGGCATTCGCCTGGCTATAACAATAGCAATATCAGAGACAATGATCAAAGAATAGCAGGAGGCCATCTAAATCTCCGATGACTAGGAACCTATCAAGCTGATCAACGATGACCTGGCACCCACTGGCAACTCTGCGTTTGATGTCCAATACCTTCTCAACCTCTAAGATCTTAAGAACCACGGTGAAGAGGCAGGGTCGAGCAAACTACACAAAAGGTTAAACAAATTTTTCGAGCACAACAAGCGCATCCACCCTGGCAAGTAGTACTTCGCTCCAAAGAAACAGCCAGACTACTCTGACATGAACACCCACACTCTGCCAAATGCCATAGTTGTTCACGGAATCGACTACATTAAGTTGAAAACACTAAAAAGGCAGTTGTAGGCAACCAGCAGCACTTTGCTAGATAATTCTAATTGTGTTTTCTTTTTCAATGATGAATTTCAAGCCAGGTAGGCGCTGAAAAAGAACATGGTAGACCCTTCCATCTTAGAATGCAAAAGCGAAATTGAGGCTTAGTAGCCTCCTAGAGGATGGTTCTAGCTGAAAAGTTATAGCTACATGCAACAATAAGTCAAGATGTGTGCAAGATTTGCAACCTCACAAGAACAAAAGCAGGGCTAAAACGAAAAGAAAATCTAGGTCTATAGAGAAAGCAGGGATATATTCAACTGCCAAGAAGAAGAAAGACAAAGAGAGAAAGAGGAACTGCTATAAATTTCAAAGGAAAGAAAGGAGTTGCTGAGACAGAACAAGTCAGAACAGTTGTACGACTACTATGGCAATCAACAAGGTCAGGAATGGAAAGAAGGCACAAACTACAACCCGGGAGCTCACAGGTAAAGATCGCGTTCAAGGGACAGAATGGATAAAAAAACACATCAAGAAAACTCTGGTCAATCACACAGCAGACAAAGAAATCTATAGATAGAAGCAGAATAACGCATGGAAATGCAAAGCAACAGTTCGTTTGTGCTGAACAGGCAAGCTAACTAACTGACTGCCAGGGTGTAGGGCATGCAGCTCAATCAAGGAACAAATCAGAATGAATAACTGAATCTTTCGTTGTCTTTCGAAGGAGCACAACCCTACAATGAAGCAAGAATTGAGCCCTAAAACTAAGAGCCTGGACCTGCATTGAATCAACCTAGAACCAAGCCTTTTGACTAGACTAAAGGCAACTCCTACAACTGGGGCGGTGCATCAATGAGATAAGGATAGATGTAGCTGAAACCAAAGTACAAGTTCAGTTACTCTGAGTACATGCGCCAGAAAGAAATCGAAGAAGAGTAGGCACGTACCTATGTGAATGTGATTGAACTCGACGACTGATCGTGCATAAATCATCATCTATAAATTACGACATACATTGTTAAATCAAAAATAAGTAATTTGTATATTTTTTATTTAAAAATTATTAATTTACGAGATAAATGAGCTTACAATCACTACACCTATACTCTGAAGGTCCATCTTTTGTTCAAAATATTGACCGAAGTGCATTCTTACAGCTATCGCCTGAACAACACAAAAGTTCCGTATTTAGATGAGCAATCTACTAGTTCTATTTTGTCTTCGTTCATAAGCAACTTTGCATGATGTCTTGAAACTGACAGCTCTTCAATCATCAAGTCGTTATCTTAGCTGCGGCCGATCTTGATAGGTCTATTTCCTTATAAGGATACTACATGCAACATCTGTCCGCCTTACAACTACTGATTCTTATCTTCAATCTGCTCCAGGGTAAGATTGGCAAATTTAGGTCTCGGAAGAAGAGATATTTTTTGTCCCTCCACCCTAATGCTCTGCGGATATCTGGCCTGGCATATTTCACAATGCAGCTTACTCATATCATACGTAGTAACATTGTAGTTCTTTCGGACTGTAGCTTTTTGTTAAATCCATCGTCTGAGACATTCAATATGCACATTTGCGCATGAACCAGTGCATCTACAAGGCGACACAAGCACATCACTAGGGTTGGAGTTCTACCCTGAAAGACATATACGGCATTGACCCTAGTTGCCGAAAGATTGATTTATTTCATCCCAGTGGCTTTGTGAGTCTGTTCTGATTTCGTAAATCACTCTGCCCATCTTGATGACGTCTCTGTCTCTTAGAAAAATAGTGTTTATTCCAAGGCTAGGATGTATGTTGAGAAAAGTATTCATTCCAATCTATTATTGGATTTCCCCGGGTAGCAATGTAAAACACACTAAATCTAGTCATTTTTACACTCTCCGCTTTTGTTCATCGTGGGTAAGACTGTCGCCAACTCCAAGTAGCCATCTTTTTTCCAAGAATCTCCATTTTCTATTCGATTGACCAAGGACATCATTTTGGTCTTGCAACCTATGTAAAGGAACTTTAACTTGTAGGATTGAGTAGAACAAGACTGTTTCGATCGATTAAAAACTGGGTCTTCAATTCGGCGGCCTCAGTGAGGAGAACTCCGCAGTCGTAGAAGCGAGTCATCGAGTGTGCGAACACTTTTAGGTATATTTTTTTGGGCTAGCTAACCTAGGTGGACCTGGAAAAGTCAGTGCTGTTGGAAGGGTCGTGCTCACTCATGGATCAAATGCTAAGTGCACCAGCCCATATCTATAAGTATATAATGAACCTTATATAAAATAACCTATCGACTTTTTAGTACAAATAACTGTCAAAATATTCGATTTTTCTATCAAAAAGTAACAAAAATCATGAATTCAAAAGAAATATATTTTTTTTATGTTTTCTGCACAAAAATAACCTAAAATGAAAACTAAAATCTTTTTGTTGAGTGTTATGAGTGTATGTATCACTGTATGAGTACTCTTTAGTTGGGCTGCTGAGGGTGTGGCATGGCCAAAGTGAGTCTATAATCTAAAGGAAAGCCCTCTCTACAGCTTAGTTGCACCTAAACCTCTTGTAACTCTTTTAAAGTTATTTTGAAAGGAGGATCTGCTGTATAGTTTAGCTTGGCAATTTTTCTTTCTCTCTGGTCCACTTTTACTTACTACTTTACAAGCTTAGCAATCTATTTGAATCGAAGCACCTTTATAGACTTAGAAATACCCCTTTGAAATCGAATTTCGGCATAACTATGCGTATTCCCCAATCTTAGACCTCCTGAATGATGCCCTTGCCGATCACTGGCTGTCCTCTTAAGTACAAACAAAGAAAAATCTATATAAAAATACAAATACTTTCTAGCATCCTACTGATACTCTTTTGGCTTGTAGTTTCTTCTAATTGCATAGTTAAATCAAAGCCTTAGGCAAAGAAGCAATAGAACTCACAGATTCTTTCTAAATCTGCTGTATTTTTTGTTATTTTGTTATCTTCAGCACATGAGCTAGCAATCTATGAACGATGATATCTGGATATCTTCGTATTGGTGAAGTAAAATGCGTGTAAATAGGCGCATTTAGGGCGTAGTGCACCCAGCTTTACTACTTAGATCTGCCAACCAAAAAATAATCAGCAGCTTCGAGTAGTCCGATCATTTCGTACTTGATAATGTCTCGATGAGATTGCTTCACGTTTTACCTTACCATTAGAGCATTGACCTGTTCTTGAACTCTAGTTTGCTTTGTAATTTTGATCGTCTAACCTAGTTTGTCCATAACTTGCTAAAATTTTGCTATTTTTTTCACTCCTGGGAAACGATGACGACGCAACAAAGCAGTCCCCCCTATGTACTTGACCAATAATGTTCCAACCTGCTCATTTGCCAAAATCATCAGCTATTATACCAAGTAATGTGCCTCTTTTCGTTCGTATATGCTAAAACTTTTAGGCAATCCATCTTGACCCAAACTGAACACTTTTTTGGGCACTTAGAAAAACAAAGCACCTCTAGCTATTCGTATCTATCTCAAAGCTGAAGCAACTTTATGTAAATTTACAATATCTCTAGCTATTTCGTCAAAATCTTAGGCCTTTACACAGCCAAAACCATTTTATATATCTTTTTGGCATTTGGCTTGACCTTAGATGATTCTCTGAGCTTGTTAGTAGGTAAATCTAGCTTTCGAGCATATGACTGAACGAGCGATCTATGGCTCATTTATAAGCGAACCATCTTTTGCCAGATTGAGCCATATGGTGAATGTCAGTCTCGGAGAACCTGGGTTGAGAGAACAAAGGTTTTAGCAGAGCACTCTGGGAAGCATAGGGATGACTCTATGGATTAAATAGACTGAAGTCGTCCTTTTTCTTGCCTAAAGATCAACAGGAGAGCCCTATTAGACAAAGTAACTAGCATCTGCTATGTGCACACCCACTTTCCAGCCCTCTTTTGTCTATTATATTGAAAGAGCATCGTCGAAATCACGAGCATTCAAAGGATCTATCGTGAATATTCTTCTTTATCTCAGATCTTGTCTCGAAAGCAACTATTAGTGAGGAATCTGATACTATCCTCTTTCGTCGACTAAATCCATAAATTTTTTGAGATCAGCTCTAGAAGTCTAAGGATCGTAGTCTTTATCCTCGACTCCTTGCGTTTTGAGCAAAGCAGAGGTCTCTGTTTAAATCTACCCGAACTTCCCAAAAGGCTTAACTAACTTGCATTTCGGATATTGCTAGTGTGCTTACCATCCACTGTACCATGCCAAAAAGTAGTGTGTGTTTGCATATTCTTAAAGATCTTCAGGCAAAGACTAAGATTATATGTTCAGATCTGCTATTCGTGCATTAATAGGTTTAAGTATTAGTTGCTTATTTTGTAATTTTTCTACTCTCCCTACGATTGGCCGCTATCTTTGAACCACGTGCACTACTTCACACCATATTGCTTGTCTTTCTTATTTGCCTGTGGTGAAGAATACAATGTCGTCGTGGATGCCTCGGTTTACTGCTTCTCCCTATACCAACATAAGGCCTTAGATTTACTCACATATTATCTTGCCGCGATTTTTGGGGCCTTCTCCGAACTAGAGTCGACCCATCCAATACTTATTTTCGTTATTTTGTCTTGAAGCTTATATGATCTCAATATCTAGGTGCTATTTGTATATTTTTTTATGACTTTTTGTTCTCTAATCTCTGCCTCTATGTACTTTATGGTAATTTCCTTTGACCTCGTTTGACTATTTTCCCTTATTTTATCTATTTTTGCGATTATTTTGTTGATTTTCTTATTTGCCTTAGTTGTCATTTTTGAACTTATATGTCTTTTTGCTAACTTTTTTTCCTTCTTCATTTTATTCCTGTTTTGGCCTTTAGGCCTTGACTTTTTTCGTTTTAACTTTCTAATACTTGTTCACTTCTTACTATTGATCAATAGTAGTTTCAGTTACTTACTCATTAGAAGTTTCTTATTTAGTATTGGGCTGAGCCTAAGAAGGCGTAGTGTTGGTCGCCTGCAATGGCTGTGTGAGCAGGTAGTGAATGCTGAAATCGTTTTATCGTTTCTAAGTGTACTTGTAGTAGCGCGTAAAACAAGGAGTAACACCTTAACTCATAAATCTTTTATTATAAAACTTTTATCTTTTAGTCTTAACTATAAATAACATCCATATTGTCTAAACTTCGACTCATTTTTCAAAAAAAATATATATTTTTAATTTAATTTTGAGATGATTTATATGATAATGATGATGTTAGATATCATGCTGATTATTTTGTTCAGAACTTGAACTCGGGTGCATTCAGATAGAACGACATCTTCGTCCTAAACACGATTTCTTTACCTGGACTGGTCACCACAAAAGACAGCATTTTTTATTGTCCAGGATCAAGTTACAGCTACAATTTCTTCTGAGCAGTCAAAGTATGATTTTATAGCTATAAATTTTCAAGCTCGAAAGTGATTTCTTCATGATAAGCGTACTTATCCATTTTGTTCTGATACAGCAACACTATGCCTCCACTATAATTATATGTTTTGACCCTTACATCGATTTCTTTACCTTAAATTTATCTCTTCTTGACTTTAGTAGGCTTTTTATCAGCAAGTTCCTTCAATTTTTACAAACTGTACTTCTCCACAATATAAAACTGTATTTTAGTCGAAAAGGA
>Ga0169931_10006504_pt1 | contig 17595 bp, 17 predicted proteins | sample Kivu_15m_20L_FD_129675 | JGI IMG/M metagenome (GOLD analysis project Ga0169931, IMG submission 129675) | Freshwater microbial communities from Lake Kivu, Western Province, Rwanda to study Microbial Dark Matter (Phase II) - Kivu_15m_20L... | ecosystem: Environmental > Aquatic > Freshwater > Lake...
AAATATGATTCAGATAATTTACTGCGATTTTCTATTAATTTATGAAGTGATTATAACAACTAAATAAAAAATTTATAACTGAGCAGACAACATCTGCTTGACACCACATGGTATGAATTTTATTCTTCTCTTAGTTATTAAATCAAATATATTTTTAAATTCAAAAGAGGGAGGGAAAATCTCGTGATATTATAATAATACGGAAACAATTTTTGATAAAATATGTTCAGACATTTATATGAATAATAATTTTTTTATTTTCAAATGAAATCAAGCTTTTTCAAAAATAATTTACCTCTTAGTAATTAAATTTATACAAAATTTTTTTGATTTACAAAATACTGCAATAATTTAATCAAATTATAAATTTAAATAAATCACCATATTTTTTAATGCTTCTTTTTTCGAATCTAGATATCATCTTCAATATATAATTAAATTGATATGCTTTCTACTAAAATATTTAAAATTTCATTTATATTCGTACTTAATTCTAATTTATAGCAATTTCAATAATTAAAACTATTTATTTCAATCTGTAGAATATTTTGAGATAATTATTCTAATTTTACGAATTTTCCCAGTTTTTATGTTAATAAGAACAATCCAAATTAAATTTCCTATCACTTATCTTAAAATATTCTTTTATTTTTACTTATTTAAAAGTGTTTATAAATCTAAATGATATATTAGATTAAACTAATTAAAGTAAATAATTTAAATATATTTTTCTTTATATTTTAATTAATAAATGAAAGCTTTTAAAAAGAGACATCGTAGCGATTCTAGTGAATCCAACAAACAAAAAGAAGAGTCGAATAAAAACGAAATTCCTAATTTTTTACTCAAGTTGTACCAGATACTTGAAACAAACGAGTTTCAAAACATAATCGAATGGGGAGAAAACGGAAAATTTTTCGTAGTTAAAAACATGAACGAATTCACTGACAAAGTTCTACCCAGATTCTTCAAACACAACAACTACTCCTCTTTTGTAAGACAGGTAAGAATTCTTTTATAAATTTAGTTAAACATGTACGATTTCCATAAACTGAGAAACAATAACAACGACAATATATTTCAACACAAGCACTTCATACGTGGTCAAGAGTAAGTAAATATTTAAGTAATTTTTAAATAAATAATAATCTTAATTTTAGGGCCCTTATTAAAACAATTAAGAGAAAGAGTAATAACCATCGAGACAGCAACATGGATAACCAAGACATCGAATCGGATGAAATAAATCTAGTAGAAATCTGTGAAAAAGAGTTGAATTCAAAGAAGATATCCAAAACAGGATTAGAGAAAGTAATGACACACATGATGAAAATTCTGAATTCTACAAATGAAAAACAAAGACATTTGGAAATGAAAGTAGAAATGCTTGGAAAACAAAATGAAGAGTTTATAATACAAAACGAGCAGATGATGCAGGAATTACACAATAAAAAGTAAGTGATTATAAATATAATTATATTACCTTTTCATCATAGTGACTATACCAAGAAATTAGAGACGCTTCTTTTCTTCATCCTTGAAGTAATCATACCGAAGTATTCTAATTTCAAATCCGAATTCAAAAACGCAATTTTCTCTCAAAATTCTATGAACGGATTGATGCCATCGTCCAGCGCTGAATTCAAAGCATTTTCTTCAAATGAAAATGCAATAAATGCAATCAATAGAGCGAATGTAATCAAAAGCACATTAGACGGAGGATTTTTGAAGGAAATAGTTGAAAAATATCTAGAGCATCATAATACAAATAAGAGAGATAAGTTCGACTTACCTATGCTAACAGCAAGCAAAGACGAGTACAAACTTAGTAAAATATACGGATCATATAATACGAATAACAACCATGAAGTAAATGGAATGAATAATATAAGTAATGTAAATAATAATCACGATTATCCACATTATAATTACGAAAATAATATAAACCCTAACCATAAAAATATACCAATGCTGAATAACAAAAGTTTCAATCCACACACAAATCCAATCAAACCGCCGGCAATAAATCAAGAAATCCAACCTGAGGAAAAATCGAACATTTTTCATAGCCCGAATCCCTTTTCAATAGAAGATATGAATTTCACTCATTCAAATATTTTTAGCTCACCGAGATGCAACAGAAATGAAAATTATCTTTCCTTTAGGAATGTCCCTGAAGAAGAGAATAAAAATAACGATAACAATCTAATAAACATGAACATTTTTAATTTGTCCAGAAATAATTCAATTGATTTAAATGAGTTCTACAAAAATGGTAACAATATAGAGGAGGATATTAATAAGAAGATAATTGATCAAAATTTTGCATTTGACGAGAGCTACTTCTCTGTATCCAGTGATAAGAATAAAAATTAGGATTAAGGCTATTAAAATTTCATTTAATTCATGCAGTATAAATTATTAGTTATAGTTAGGATAATATGTGTAAATATAATAAATATTATTCTTTCATCTGTTTAGTTTAATAATTGATAATTTATTATATATGGTAGAATTTAAATAATTTATTTTATATTAGATTAATATTGTTGTAAAATATTTGATTCAAGTTTTTCATAGCTTCATTTTCATTCATGATGTTTTCTAATTCTTTCAATAACTCCTTTAAATCTCTTGAAGATGTTAAAATTTTTCTTATGGAATCTGCCTGATATTTTTCATTTATTATCCAATAATAGAATATATGAAAGATTTTATCTTTAACGATTATTAAATAGAAGTCAAAAATTTGACTATTGACATCTTCCATATAAAATTTGAGATTATTAGGTGAAAATCCTATAGAATCTTTTATTAAATGGATACTTGAATATTCTAATCGTAATTTATTTAGATTTATTCCTGTTTTAAAATTATTATTATTATAATTGTATTTGTTATTTTCTTGGTTAAATTCTTTTATATAAGAAGGATTATTAATATTCTTTTTTTTCATTTCATCGGCTATGTAAAGAAATATCGGATAATTTATAAAAATCCTCCTATTTTTACTAAAATCGAATTCATCGAACAAAAATGTGTGAGGGACAATGTTGTAAATCTTGGAGTCGTCTTTTATTAAGGTATTCTCTGTACACACCCAATAAAATTTAATTTCTGAAAATTCGAATTGTGAATCAATAAACTGTGAGAGATTCTTTTCTGGGGATTTTGTGTTATTTTCTAATTTTTGATTGAACGAAAATTTCAAGTAATTTGTTAATTCGCTAGGCAGATTAAGAAAATTCCCTTCCTTCAAATCAATCGTCACAAGACTCAGCACATCACACATTTCATAGGTATTCTTGTTGTATTTACCTAGTAGAGGAATCTTTGGTAAATATAGAAATTCATTCATAAATGAAGTTGTATCTGATTTAGACGCGTTGTTTAGAAAAAAAAGAAAATAGTTGTGATCTGTTTTTGTTATTTCCAAAATGTATCCCTTATCTGAAATTTTTAGTTTGTCATCAGTTGATTCCATTTTTTATTCTTCATATATTCGATTAGAAAATGATTTATTATAAAATAATGTTTTTCAAATATATTTGGAATACAATTTCCAATAATAAATTACCAATCACGCTTCTCATGGTTGGAGCTCTTGTTCCTTATGGAGTGTTTTATCATCGCTCACTTCAAATGAAAGTAAGAAATACAAAATTATCAATAATAGAAATAAATTTGATAATAATATGCTAAAGTTTATTTATCATGAAGAAGACATTTTAATTAAATTTTAATTTTTTAGAAAATGGAAGAAGGTGTTAAAAAAGATCTAGAACGAATAAAAAATAAAGGACATAAATTCAGCGATATTCCTAGGTCATCATAGAATGATTAGATTTTACTCTTTGATATTTTTAGGAATTGATAATTTTTATTGAATAAATTATTACATAAAAGTTTCATATTTTCTTAATCTAGAGAGAATTAAAAAATTTAATTAAAGTCTTAAATTGATTCATTTAAAAATTAACATTTTATTCTATTCTATATTATCTATCATATTTTGCATTAAATACAGTTAATTTAATTGAGGCTTTACGCTCGAATTCTTCTAAATCGGGCTTTTCATCATCCATGCATATAAAAATCAAAAACGCTTGAACGAATTTATTACTGGAATCTCCTTGCTCAAGAACAGTTTGAATGTAGATGCTCGAAATTCTGAAATAAATGATGACTAATACAGAAACAAGCTGACCTGTGAGGTTAATTGCATTATATGATTCGATATCTTTATTTTTCAAAAAAAAGCGTAATAGGTAGCATCCCCAGCAAATGGATAGAGAAAAACAGTACAAGGAGTAGTTTTTTAATGTTGGAAATTTAGAATAATAATTATGTTTGTAATTCATGATCAAATAGACGCATGTTAGAATCATAAAAATAAAGAGAGGAATTCCTAGTAGATATAAATAGAGATTTAATTCATTTTTTATAAAACAATCACCGAAATGAGTAATTCCGTAACTTTCCGTTAAATAAAAAAATAAAGCGTGCAATACACCGAATGGAATCGTAATTAGATGCACTAATTTATATGAATGTTTGTACCAAAAAGAAGAACTATAATTATTATATTTGTTCTCTTTTGTATTAAGTTTCTTTTCAACAGGTGAGGGTAATTTGTTTAAAAATAGGAGCAACATAGTTAAGTTATTGTAAAAGAGTAAAATAGTTACTGCACATTCTGAAATAATAGCGTTCAATATGCAGAATAAACTTATTTCTTCTGGTGTACCATAGATAAGTGATTTTAATCCTGTTATAAAATAATGTAAGGGTATCATTATTTCACAAATTAAACAGCCTAGAATGATCGAATATATGCTCTGTCTAAATTTCGAGTATTTTAGATGCACAAGAATAGCAAAGGAGAGAACAATAAATGAAATACCCCCAAAAGTGAGATAAATTGAAGCTATTAAAGTGTTATGTAAATTTACGGAATCTGAATATGACATTATTCAATTAATTTAATTTAATTCATTAAATAAGTAGACATGAGCTAAGTTAGAATAATAAAATATAATACAAACAAATTGGTTTGTCGTAGGATAATTATAAGACTATTTGTATATTTACAATTATGAAAATATTTGGAATTTAAAATTCTTTTAAAAATTTCAATTGAATGTTTAAATTTATTAAAAACATTATAATTTTTTATTTAATTATTTAAAATTCAGCATTAATTAAATATCAATAAACGTGGTATTTAATTTAATTAAATAAATATATAAAAGGTATTCATTTAAAGAATTAATATATAAATTAAAAATGCCTCAAGTAAAGTTTTTAAATCTGGTCAAGCCAGTCATGTTTTTGATACCAGAAATTAAAGCTCCAGTTAGAGCGGTAATTATATATCTTAAATTTTAGGTCAGTAAAAAAGACAAATTCATCTGGACAGCCATCGCTCTTTTCATTTATTTGATCTGTTGTCAAATACCTTTATACGGAATTTACAAATCCTCTGAGACTGATCCTTTGTACTGGTTGAGAGTCATCCTAGCTTCAAACAGAGGAACCCTTATGGAGTTGGGTATCAGTCCTATTGTTACATCTGGTATGATAATGCAATTACTCGCCGGATCAAAAATAATCGAAGTTAACAAAAATAATAAAGAAGATAAAGAACTTTTCGAAGGGGCTACAAAACGTAAATTTTATAATAAATTAAATCTTTTTAGTTTTTGGTTTCTTAATTACCATCGGAGAAGCTGTTGCTTACGTAATTTCTGGAATGTACGGTGATTTATCAGACCTCGGAGCTTTCAACGCCTATCTCATCATCATTCAACTCGTCGTTGCTGGTGTAATTGTTTTATTACTTGACGAAGTCTTACAAAAAGGATACGGAATCGGTTCTGGAATTTCTCTATTTATCGCTGTCAACATTTGCGAGAACATTATTTGGAAAGCATTCTCTCCTTTCACTCTCACTAATGAAAATGGAACAACTGAATACGAAGGAGCCGTTGTTGCAGCTGTACATTTACTTTTAACAAAATCCAACAAAATCGCTGCTTTAAACAAGGCTTTCTACAGAACCTCTTCAGCTAACCTTTTCAATTTGATTACAACAATCGTAGTATTCTTCGTCGTTATTTACTTCCAAGGATTTAAACACGAAATCAAAATCTCACACAAGAACGAGCCAGGAAGATTCAGAACCCACCCAATCAAATTATTTTACTCTTCAAACATCCCAATTATTTTACAAACTGCTTTAGTTAGTAACTTATACTTCTTCTCTCAAATTTTATACAAAAGATACAAAACAAATTTCTTAGTTAGATTACTTGGACAATGGCAAGATGTCGAATCAGGAGGACATTCAATTCCTGTTGGAGGATTGGCCTACTATATTTCACCCCCTAGAGATCTCTTAGAGGTGGCACGTGATCCATTCCACACTGTATTTTATATCGCATTTATCCTTATCTCATGTGCTCTTTTCAGTAAAACCTGGATTGAAGTCTCTGGATCTGGTGTTAGAGACGTTTCAAATAGCTTAAGAGAACAAGGGTTCTTCATTGATAAATTCAGAGAAGATAAAATGTATCTAAAATTAAACAGATATATCCCCATCGCTGCTACATTTGGTGGAATGTGCATTGGTGCTCTCACCATTTTTGCTGATTTCGTCGGAGCCATTGGATCGGGAACTGGAATCTTACTAGCTGTCACAATTATCTACTCCTACTATGAAGAATTAATTAAGAAAGAAGCATAATTGAAACAAACAATTTAAAAATTTAATTTTACTTAATTTAAGAAATTAAATAATAATATTTTAAGTAATTTAATTTGATTTATTCAATGTTATAAAAAAATTTGAATTAGAAAATGAAGCTGAGAATCGCTAAAAAAGCTATAAAATTTTTTGCTATGAATATAATTCTGATTTTGATAATTTCATTATGTGTCGATTGTTCGCAAACTAAATCTAAAATTAGAGGGAGTTCTACTTTCAATCTAAAAACAAAATCAAAAGGAGATGGTGATGTGGATGCCAACGATGTTCCTAATATAAGTGTACATTTAGAAGATCGTGATGGGGATCCCTTGAACTTTGTAAAATTCAACGATGAAAGAAGGGATATAGCAATTCGATACTCCAATTTAGAAATGAAATATAACAGTGAAAAAAGAGCCTTGATGAAATTAATTACACATCAGAACGCCAAGCTAGCTGAATTAAATGAAATAGCTAGGATTACTATTGATATATTAGATGGAATAGCAAAGAAATAAACAAAAAAAATTATTTTCATATTTAATATAGTAATATAAAATTATGAATCAAGGTTGAGTTTAGTATCATTTTCATTAATGAATCTCAAAAAATAAATGTAATAATTTTACACATTTAATTTATATTTGACATTAGTGTTTTTCAATAAATAGTCTCATAAATAAATAATGTTTATATAGTTTTAAAATTCAAAAATAAAATCTTTGCTATAACCCAGTTCTATCAGTAATGATTTAGATCTTTCACACATGATAGGGGGTCCACAAATTAGTATAATTGTGTTATCACCCGGCCCTGGAAGATGTTTGGTAATCATGTCTTTGTTTACATAACCTACTAACCCTTCCCATCCATCTTCGTTTTTGTCAATCAAATAATTGAAATTGAGATTGAAATTTTTAGCTTCCTTTATTTCATCAAGTTCATTTTTCATTAAAATATCTTGGGATGTTTTATTTCCGAATATAACAGAAAAATGGCAAGTGTCCTTATTCTTATGAGCAGCTTGTAAAATTTGGAAAATGGGGGTTATTCCAGTTCCTCCGGCTAGCATGCCTACATTTTTAACTTCTAAATCTGCATAAGTTAGTGGCTTGTATTTTTTCCTATCCAGCGGAAATAATTCATAATAATTTATATAAATTTACAATATTTTGAATTTGCCGTTTCCTAAGTATGTTATTTTCCCAAACGGTCCTCTAACTTGAATATTGCTACCTAAGGTGAGATCATTAAGATATTGAGACATTTTTCCTCCTTCAGGGAATTGAGGTAGGACATTTTTATGATATACTTTTATAAGTAATTTAAACTTTCCCTCTTCGAATATCCATGAGATCGGTGTATATTTCCTACTTACTCTTTCACCCTCGGGATTCTCTTTAGTTTTGATAATAGCACTAAATCGTGTAAGTTAAATTTTTTTTACTCTATTGCTATATGCTGCCCTAAATTAAGACCTAATGTCATATTTTGTGGAATTTCATAAGTATAAATATAAGTGTCATGTGAAACTTGATTTTTTTCAATGTATTTAAATTCCAAAGTTTCGTCTGTAATTGTTTGATCTTTTTTAAGTTCGTATAACGCACCCTTTTTTTCAGGAAGGCAATCTAAAATTTAGGAGTAAATTTTACAGTTAGAATCGGTTTGAGGAGCTCCTCTCCACCAGTAATACAAATAATTCCCCATTTATATAAAAAGAATTAAACATTTAAGTTATATAAAATTTAATACGATAAAAAATATACTAAAAGATTTTATAGTATTATAATAGAAAACCATATTTTTGAAAATACAAATCCTCTTGATTAATTTTCTTTATTTTCTTGTAATATCTTATTAAATGAAGTACCAGAATAATTACTAATATTCATTTCTATATTAGAAGAAGATGCGTCTGTTTTGTGGGAATTCTGCCTCGAAATGTCTGTTATTGAACCTCTTGTCTTTATCTTTTCGAAGTATTCTGTAACCAACAAAGAATATTTCAATAGATTAATAGCAGGGGAGTTATATACAGCATCATTCTTATATCCAGAAATATGAGAAAAGAATTCCTTGCAATTTTTCTTAAATCCCTTGTCATAAATATTTACTAAACCATCGGGTCTTCTTATACTCTCACTTGTAGTTTCATTATTGCAAATGAATTTTATCTGAAAAAATATGATTAATATTAGCATTAATAGGGCTAAAGTAGTCAAACAAGTAAAACCGATCGCAAAATATTTATCATATTGATGCCCTGTTATGATCATTTTATTATCATGATTATCTTTTAAATAAGAATGAGCTTCATCGTAATTAATCATGATTATTGTCATTAATGCTATTATAATCAAGCAATGCAAAATGGAAAAAGAAATAAGAATTAGGAACCTTAAATGATTATGTGCGCCAATACACACAGACAGCCAGGGACAATGATGATCTAAACGAAATTTTAAAAAGAAGGAATGAGTTAGTTTTAAAAATTTACCATGCCTCATAACGCATAAATTACAGATTTTGCAATGAAACACTCTGATATCTCTTATGATTTTACAAGTCTTGCAATATTTTAGAAATAAATTCGCTTCTTTTAACTTTACCATAGGTGTTTCTAAATTTAATTAAATCTCTACTTCTGAGGTATTCTGTCTCCATTTCTGCTTCTCTAGGTTTGTAAAATCCGGGATTAGAAAAACTTACAAAGTAGAGTTGAAACAATACGTAAATTGAAGATATCGAAAAAAGGCTTATAATTAAATAAAATTTAGGGGTTTCTTCAAAATTCGAAAGTCTATTTTAAAGAATTAATACTTTTTTATGTTGTTACATTAAATAAATTGTCAGTGCTGTTGATGAGAGTAATACAAGAGTAGTAAAGTGAAGTCCTATCATCTTCGGATTAAATAAACATTTGGCTCCGTAGAAGAATTTCAAGTTACCGAATCTATTTGTATTTTCTTTTATTAATAAATCTACAGAAGTCCCAGATAAAACATTAGTCATTTTATTTAAATTTTTTTAATATTATAATATTAATTTTCTTTTTCATAAAATAAGGAATTAATTCTTTTATAATAATCTTTCTGCAATTAAAGAGGATTTCAAAAATATATGAGAAAATTTGAAAGAAAGTAACAATTTATTCAATAATGGTTTTTATGAATTACAGTATTTGATGTATATTAAAATTTAACCCAATTTTATTTAGAAAATACCGTTTGTTATAGAATTACTCATCTCTATTTCATAGGTTTGATTTTTATCGATTATCTTATCAATTCTTATATAATAAATTATACTAAATATTTATAGTCGATTACCATAAAAATAAAAATAAAATCATTTTAATTAAATTCAAATTTTTCAAAGTTAAGTTAATAAAAATTATTTATGATGAATAAAGACAAGCATATGTCATAATTTAATTGATGACTCAATATGGTATTTCACACTGATGTTAATAAATATAAACCTTATTATAAATTCTAACTTTAAATGATGGAAATTAAAGATATAGTCAAGAGAATGTTTCATTATATTAATACAATATTAATACTAGCATAATTTATTCATTTTCAAATCGTTTTTCGATAAATGAATTTTTATATTGTTGATCTCCCTATGTCGCATAAACATTAGAAGAATTTTTTCCAAAGAAATTACAAATACACAGTTTACAATTTATAAAATAAATATTTAAATAAATATAATAATTTATTATATAAATGCTAAGTTTTCTCAAACCTAAAAAAAAGTTTATTCTAACAGAGATCAACAGAAAAAGAATAGAAAAAGGTAAAAGATCATTTCGTTATAAAACTATCTTTACATAAATAATCAGAAATCGAGCTCCTCTCACAATTAAAAGAAGGGATGTTTCCTAAATGGAAAGAATTCGAAATAGGATATTATATCACAATCATCATAGACAAGAGAATTTTAGGGTTAGAAATTAATTCAGAAGATAAAAATATTCCTGATTGTCTGACCTTCCTATTAATTGTTGATTCTTTTTATCCTGAGAAACCTCCGAAAATTTTGACTAAATCGAATGTAAAAATTTCAAAATTAAACATTAATTTCATTTTAGTTCTGCTTCCCTAGTTTGATGGACGGTAGAGATCTCTCACCAGACATAAGTCCAGATTGGTCTGCAAAATCAAATATTCTGGAAATTGCAAATAACATTCCTAAATTTGTAGTTAAAATTCTCAATTCAAAAACTTACAGATTTTACGGAACTTATCACTTGGGTGCCGTATACGATTTAAAAAACTTCAACAATATGCTAGTGAGTAATATTTTATTTAACACCTACTAGATAATTTCAACTGTAAATTCGAAAAATCTCAAGGAAAAGATAAAGGGAAGACCCAAAATTTTTTTAATGAAGATGCAGAGTTTGTTTTAATCCTTTCAGACGATGCTTTGATCCTATTCGAAGTTTTTGACAACAACCCGAACACAGGGAAAATAGTTTTTTGGTCTACTCTATATGGAATCACTGACTTGCAGGTAAATAAAATGCAAAAAGTGGCAAGTATTTCGTTTTATAATGATGAGAATTTCCAAGAGAAAAAAATCAAATTTAAAATAGACAATATACTCTTCTTTAGAGAAGCACTGGTCAAAAGGATGTCCATGCTAAAAGTTAAAGTAGAAGCAACTAAACTTATTAAAGGACAGCAACACGAGAAAAGACTAACAACCAGAGAAATAAACACAATGAATATAGGCCAGATAATCAGTAATATTAATTCTCTCAAACAAAAAATTGACAATAATGACATAAATTATTATAATGTGAATACCTTAACTACCTTATGTAGCAGAGCAATTGAGCATTTTTCTGCTATCAATGATGATAGTCATATGTTTTATTTGAATCTAATGAAGGGTGTGTTGTTAAGGGAAGATGTTCAGAAAATAACCACTGAAGATGTCCAGTGATTAGATAACTTATATCTAATTCGATTAAGTTATTAAGATAAATATTTTTACTTAGTATTTGTATTTTGTTTTATAATTTTAAAATAATATAAAAATAATTAAAATTTCATATATTTGTAAAGAATTATAATTTACATAAAATTTCCTCATTTTCAAAAATATTATATGATACAGGAAAATTCATTTATAATAATAAAAATATTAAATAAAATCATAAATAAAAATGCAAGATAACTACAATCTTTCAGAAACTAACCCTAACCAAGGATACGGAGGAACAAATCCTTACTTCATCCATAGTGAGAATAATAATCCAAGAGAAAGAAAGACAGATATTGAACAAGGAGGATTTACAAACAGAGAAGACGTCCATAAGTTGATGAGATTAGGATTCATCAAGAAAGTATATGGAATCCTTTCAATTCAATTGGCAATTACAATCTCATTTATGGCCTTAGGATTTGCTGATGGAATGAAAACCTTTTTACAAGATAATGTAAACCCCTTATTTTGGATTGCTCTTGGACTCAGTTTAGCTATTCTTATCCCTTTAGCTTGCTGCAAGAATGTGGCCAGGAAAGTACCGACAAATTATATTTTACTTTTTTCATGGACTCTTTGCGAGAGTTATATGTTAGCTACTGCTGTCACCTTTTATGATCCTCATGTTGTGATGCTTGCTGGATTCCTTACTTTTGCAGTTACAGCTGCTCTAACTCTCTATGCTTGCACTACCAAAACCGATTTCACTTTCTGCGGAGGATTTTTATTCTGTTGTGTTACTATTCTTTTCTTCTGGTCTCTTTTCTCCCTAATTTTCGGATTCTACGCAAACACTCTATACTGCTGTCTAGGAGTTATTGTTTACTCAATTTATCTTATTTATGACACCCAAATGGTAATGGGGAAATTCGGAAATGAATTCGAAATTGATGATTATGTGTTTGCTGCTCTCACTATCTATCTGGACATCATTAATTTGTTCATATATATTTTACGAATTCTTGGAAAGAAATAAGATAGGTTAAAAAAATAAGCATTAAGAATTTTTATATATATCCTCATTAAAAACCTATTTTAAAATATTTATTAAATCCCTTACATCTCAATATAATGGCTTTCTGTAAAAATTTAATTTTTATTTATATATATTGATTTTTCATTTATATTTACGTATTTTTAACATGTGGCCAATAGAATGTTCAATTGATAATTATTTTCAATTTTAATGCCAGTTTAAAATTTATTTTCTTACAACTTTTAGCATGATTTACATAATTAGGTTTAAATAGATAAAATTTGAAATAATTTAGGGAAAATAGCTATTTTATTCAAAATTAACGAAATTTTGAATAATTTTTTAATTACATCTGTATAAGATTATTATTTAAGACATTGTGATTTCTTATTAATTTAGTATTTCAAAACTTAATGGATCTTATTTAAAACTGAATTTTTTATTATATTAAATCAAACAAGATATGGATTTCCGGAAGTGATCTTAGGAAGACTTGGGATTTCATAACTGCACCAAGTTTGTGATACTGTAATTATTTTATATAAAAAGGCTACCAATTTATTATCAATTATCCCTATTTGCCACCCAAAATTATTATAGATTTCATAAATTACCAAATTAAATTTTTCTTATAATTTTATTAAAAATATATATATATATGAAGCAGGAAATATACTCGATTTTTAAATCGTTTAAATTATATTAAAATAAATATATGATTAAATTATTTTATAAAATAGAGACAAATAAAATTAAAATTCTATTATACAATTTTGAAAAAAAAGGGAAAAAGTTTTCCCGTAGTTCATTTTTCATACAATATTTTGCACTCTTGTCAAACACTGCCAAGGAGTTAAAAGTTCTAAATTGCGCGAGTCTTCTTTAGCTCCTCTATAAATGAGCATATCAGCAATTTTAAAGTTTTTATGCGACAGAGCATAATGAAGAGGAGTATTCAACAAATCCTATCACATAAAATTAGATAATTTACATTCTTGGTATTAACATCAGCTCCTATCTCAACAAGGAATTTTAAAATTTCATAGCTATTAAACTGGGCAGCTAAATTTAAAAGCGTATTCCCATGTTCGTCCTTCTCTTCGATCGAAGATTTGTGTTTTTCTGTAATTTCTTTGAATTTAGCAAAATTATCATCTTTCAAGTAAAATAGTAGACTTTCCCAAGGATTTTTCAGTTTATTCAAAAGATCACATTTAATCTCATTTGTTCTGTTCATCATAATTTCTTTGTTTAGTAATACCCCCTGAGACAATTTCTGTTCAAAAATAAATATATCTGTTAGGAATTAATTTACTAATTTCTGTGATCTTTTTGGATTTTTTATTTTTCCACTACTGTAATTGTGGTTTCTTCTAATTGAAATTAGTCTATGAAATTTTATAGAATTCAAACTAGATAAAATAAGAAATGATTAATTGTTCAATTTAAAATTTTACTTTTTGCTCAATCGTGAGTTTGAATTCTTACCAGTTACCTGAAAAAAGCTGTTGTCATTTAAAATAGAAGGATTATTTGGGGCGACGACACGGCCTTTAATTAATGGATTCTTCTTGAATGAACTGATTTTCTTGAATGTATTTTTGTTATTAAATATTATTGTTTTCCCTAAGTTAATTGTTTTCTTTGACAATTTATTTGCTCCGATTACTTTATCATGAATATCGAAGGGTCTTTCAAATTTTTTCCCAGATAGAATATTCAACGACGTTTGCCTGCTCGTCAAATTAAATAGTTTAGACTCATCTCTATCTCCGCTTCTTCCAGGATTCTCTTTTCCGTATATAATATTTTCAACACTTTTTGTTTTGTTACCAAAATTTTCTGATTTTATAATAAACAAATCATTTTCCAAATCTAATTGAAGGAATTTTTCGCAATATGCTAAGTTTTCTAAATTAAGATCGAAGTTTTTTTTTGAATAGTCATTATTGTTCACTAGTTTTTCTAAAATCAATTTATTATCAGTAGTTTGAATTGGATACCTCATCGTGTTTTGATTCAGAAATTTTTTAGAAGGTAGAGTTATCTTTTTTAAAAATTTTTCGTTGTAGCTTGACAGTTTTTCAATCTTAAGATTTTTTCCTCTTTGTATAGTCCGTTTTTTATTTTTAATAGAAAAATTATAAAGTAAGTTTGTATATTCATGATTATCGTTATCGGAAATATGATCGAAAATACTTTTTTCATTCGAAATATAATTCTGGATGTTAAAGTATTTTTTATGAAATTTTTTAGAAAGTTTTAAGGACAATCGATTATCAAATCGTTGAATTTTTTTTTTGCTAATGAAGAATTCATTAGGAAGATTTTTCACATAAAATTTATCTAAAAAGGTTTTGAATACCATTCTTTTTCTTATTTTATTGAAAATTTTTTCGAGGTTTAAAAAATTGAAGTTGTTGAAAATTTGAGTTTTTACTTTAAATAAAATAAGTTGAGAGCACTCATTCATAAAATTTTGTTTAGACCAAAGCAAATTTTTATCCGCATCTGAATCATATTTGAAATTAATAACTTCTTTAATGATTGACCGATTGAAATGATCACCTAAATTGGAATTTTCTAATTTTTGTTGTTCTCTGTTTAAAGCAGAAAGAAAAAGAGAAGAAGTAGGTCGAGAAGAATTATGTGATTTAACAGAGCCAAACTTAGAAAGTACTCTTCTTTTAGTAACGCATGATCTGCTTATCAAATCATTTATGCATATACTCCTTTCTATTGTTTCTTTGTCAATTGGATTAAGATTTTTGATTGCTATACTTTCAGAACTATCACTAGATGATAAATTATCATTAGAATTTTTATCCGATTTCCCTTCGTTTTCTGAAATTGGAATTACCTCTGAATCTTTAAGATATTCCTTATCTTCTTTTAACGAATCCAAAGTATTTGTTTTATTTCCATAGATTTTCAGTATGTTCTTAGGATTATTATTTGGATTAATTGAAATTTTGTCAGCTTCCCTAAGGTCTCTAGTCAATTCGGATAAATTTTTTTTTGTATTCTTACTATACATTACCTCTAAAGAATTATTAAGAGAGTCTGATTCTTTGTTTATCATATTAGACATTTCTGAAATTTTACTCAACTGTTTGCACATGGGCTTTTTCATTTGAAGGTTGGTCTTTTTATCTAATATAGTCTCTATGATTTTTGAATTTTCCTTATTTAAAACATGTTCAGAAAAATTTTGATTTTTGTCACAATCGTAATTATTTATTGTAATTATAATCTTATTAGAAGTATTTTTATTTTTCGTCGATATAATAGTATTTTTATTATTAGGAGATGCATTTATCTTTGTCTCATTTTCAGTTACTTTTGATTGATTTATTTTAGATTCATTTGTTATATTGTTTTCGTCTTTTATAAAATTGTCTTGGTTAAAATTTATTTTGGTGTTTAAATTGTTTTGGGTCAGGCTATTTTTTTTATTCCTTGCAATATTTATAACATACGTAGGGAAAGTTTTAATTTCTTTTGTAGAGTTTTTCTTAAGTGATTCCAACATATTAATTTCTCCTTCATCTCTGATATTTATATTCACTTGATCTTTTATTTTATTCATATTAGCTTTATTATCTGGCTTCCCATCAGTGATGTTATTCGTTATATTATCATGATAATTCAAATTTGTATCTGTTATAGTATTATTTTTATCGAATCCATATATATTATTATTCATAATCGTAAGGTTCGGTGCAAGACCATCAAATGTATTTTTATGAAAATAAGGCTTAGGTGACTTAAGCTTAGGAGATTTTATATTTTTATTGTGCCCTTTACCTTCAAAACTTTCTAAATTGTCTGATTTACGAAAAATATTACTTTCAATTGAATTTTGTGTTTCGCAATACGTCCTTAGTCGATCAGATTCTGTTTCTTTTGAACTGTTGATAGTTTTATAGGTACTTAAACTTTCAAATTTTTGGCAATTTTCATACATATCATTTGATTTTAGAAACTCATTTCTTTCATTTTTTAAACTAGCTTTACAAAACGAAAATTTTTTCGATTGATCGTTTAAATTAGTTGGATTATTTACCATTGATGTATTAGGAAAAGTTCTTAAAGATAAAGTGGTACTTGATTTTGTGGATTTATTATTGGTATTTATAATATTCTTGAACTTTGTTGAGATTTTACGCTGAAATTTCTTAAAATTATCTATTAGGTTTTTATTAGGTTTCTCGATATTTTTATAATCTGGATTAGTGCTTAATCTATGTTTTTCTGTGCCTTCATTTGTTTCTAGTCGGTTATTTATTTCTACTTTTATTGTTTCTTGGGAAGGGATTGACAATAATTGTACATTTTTAGACGAGTGATTCTCATGTTTCTATTATTACGAAACTTGATTAAGATATATTTACATCATACGCTTTATTTGTATTTAATTTTAGTGTGGATGGATTCTTCATCTTTCTATCTAAATATAATCCTTTGGACGAATTACTAATATTATTTAAGATTTTTACTGTCCGTAATTTAAAGCTTGTAATTTCATATATTATTTATTATAATTTTTAAATACAATTTAAAAATAAATAAAAGAAATAAAATTAGGTACATAATTTTATCAACAACTCAAATTTATTGAATGAAATATGATGACTTCATAAATCGTATAAACATAATTGAAAGAAAATTTTTAAAATATTAACAGATAAATATAAGAATAAGAATTTATTTTAGATTTAGAGGATTTTAAAGATATTTATGTCATCATCATAATTTATATATTTCAATTTGTTATAAATTATTTTTCTACTATTCATTGGGGATTGGGGATTGGGGATTGGGGATTGGGCCCCAATCCCCAATCCCCAATCCCCAATCCCCAAAA
>Ga0169931_10006505_pt1 | contig 17595 bp, 8 predicted proteins | sample Kivu_15m_20L_FD_129675 | JGI IMG/M metagenome (GOLD analysis project Ga0169931, IMG submission 129675) | Freshwater microbial communities from Lake Kivu, Western Province, Rwanda to study Microbial Dark Matter (Phase II) - Kivu_15m_20L... | ecosystem: Environmental > Aquatic > Freshwater > Lake ...
GTTCTTAAATTATATGATTGATTCTTAGCATATTTCAGTCGTATTTCTTATTAACATTTTACTATCTGTTTTAGTCTTCATCATTTTCTTATCATTTAATTTATTTTTCTTCATAAATTAACCTTAATTTTATCTCTATGCAATATTCTTGTGGTTGACTTTATAAGTATGATGTATAGTAGATTAATTCATCCCTTTTCCTACAATCTTTTGTTTGATATTTTTAACAGGAATAGTCTCTTTCTTATCATTATTAGTATTACTATTATTATATAATGGTTTAACATTAATTTTTTTATTAGTTTATATATTTGATTGACTTGATACTTAAGTTAATGTTTTAAAGCTTTTATTAGATTGTGAGTTTTGATGATTTGATTTTTTATTAGAATTTGAAGTATTATTGATTCGACTTTGTTTTATGGAATAGATCATATTATTAGATGATCCTGATTTATTTTTTTGTGAGTTGGATAGAGTTGTTATTGTTTTTTTATGTTTGTTACTTTCTTGGGAGTTTGAGACTTATCTTTTTGCGTTTACTGTGCTTATTGTACTTTTCATCATGTTTAAGTTTAACGAATTATATATATTAATTTAGATTTTTATAATTATAGACTTTTAATATTAGATATAGTTAATAGGTCATAAGATAATATATTATATAGAATGATGTATGTATCAAAATAGTAGACTTTTAACTGCTGAATCAATCAAAGAAACATTTCTTTCTTTAGTATAATATGCAACTTTTTTCAAGGTCGATCTTTATTTATCTTTGATTTAATTATGTGTTGATGCTGGATTTTATTTCACTAATAAATATTATTATAAGTCTTATTTTTAATCATACACTTATTCTTTTAGATATTAGCTTTGTTTGAAAAATGATGATTATGATAATTAGTTTATCCATTAGAGTTTTTAAACATTTTTTAAGGTTTTTTAACCGAGTTAGTTTGTTACAAAACTTATTGGGATTTGATAATAACGTTAGGAATGATAACCGAAGTCTACGGTCATTCTTCTAGGGATGTCTTTTAAGTTTTGGGCATTGGCTTATTTATAGTTATGTGGATGAACTCTAAATGCTGCCATATCGATTTTTTCTTATATAAAATATCAATTACGAAGATTTACAGATTTAATGGGATCAACAACGATTGCTACAAATGGATCACAGCCATTTTGAAAAAGTTATTGAGTATTTACATCAATACCAGAGAGCCAACATCCAAAGCTCGGATGTGAGTGATACCATCCGACAATATGATGTGTACTAATTTTACTATTCCATTAAGTATAAGCTTAATAAAAATACTTTTACCTGCTATTAATAAATTAGTTTATTAATCTGCTGTGACTCTTGTTTATGATGCTTCGACAGGTAAATATATTACATCAGCGACCATGAACACACCATTACCATTTTCTTAATGAAAAGAGCCTAATATTTAAATATAAGCTACCTTGAAGAAGTCCCATAACTTATCTTGGCTACCCAAAATGTGCATGACTGATCATTTTAGCAGCGGCTGTCGGCATGACATATACTTTATTGAAATATTTAGGTTTTGTTCTACCTAATTTTCTAATGCGACTTTATTCATCTTATGTTAATACTTTTTAAATATATCTTTTGTTCATGTTTAATTATATCTATATAAAGAATCAATTTAGTTATAATCTGATTATATAATTACATATGAAATATTAAAAGTTCAAGATATTTATTTTGATATATATATATGATGAAATATCATCTTCTTAGTCATTGACTAAGAAAATATTATAAATTAAATTTAAATCATTTTTGCCGCTCACCAGCAAGTCGACGTCCAAGAGGTTTATTTTGATATATATCAAATTAAAAATTGAAAAAAATATTAAAAGATTTGAATTTATGAGTTAAGGGATAGATAAATGTTGATATATATATGTAATGTAAAATTGCCAGTAATTAATGATGTTATTGATTTTGCATTTTTATAATACGCATTAATTATTTATAATCGATTGAAAATTCCCACGTTTTTAATAAAAAAAATAGTAATCTATGAATTTAAGAAGTAAATAATGAGAATTAGTGAATAAAAGTATAGAAAAATCATTTAGTCATTGATTGTTGTTTTTATTTAGAGATTTGATTATGAAGAGTCCATCATCACTTTTTTTAAGGAATGATGGTATGAAACTTGAGCTATCATTATTTTTAATGAGATTAGCCATCATAGACATTGTTACTTTAACGATTCTTGGTCTGTTTTGAATTGTTGTTTAATTATGGCTTACAAAAAGCATTGTTTGAATTGATTATTTAATTATTATATAATATAAAGCTTTTTTTAAAATATAAAGAGCACTAAAAGCTGAAAACAATAATATTGGATAGTAATTCAAAAAAAGCAAAATTATTATTGTTTATATGTTTTTGAATCATATAGGGCATAAATTTTATGGATTAATCCCAAATTTTTGATTCTAATTGTATTCAGCGATATATATTAATATGTATATAATTATTATCAGCTGATAGACAAATCAAGAAGTAATATTAAACCATTTCAATAATAAAATAAGTTAATTTATAATTAACCTTTAAATATTATTTATCTCATCTTTTAACTATGATATCTTTGATAATTGAACAAACATCATGATGTTTTAATTTTTATTATCATCAAGGAAACAAATTCATCAAATTTATATATATAATTTTTTATATTATGATATAATTCATTTAGATATACATCATTAGATTGGTACCCATGCTTTATCAGAAAGGTTAAAGTTTTAATTGACTCTATCAACAGGTTTTCTTGATTTTTCAATTCTGCCATATCGAGATAATTGGATTTAGATATGTTCTTTATTGACAGGGGCATTAGCGTTGAATAAGACAATAGATTAGTTCTATTGAATATCTGGATGATCATTCAAAAAGGCATTTGAGATACCTGTGGAATCACCTATGACGCATCTGAGTCTTGTGCCAACTTTTTGGACTGAAAGGACCTTGATAATAACATGATTACTTTAACGATTATGTTGAGTTTTTCTTAGGCAGGGTTAATATCTGCGATTTTGATCCATGAGACTGGTGCTCTTCTTTCTCTATTTTCTTATCTTTTTTCTTGATATTATCTTGGTCTATTATTATTAGTTCTTTATTGTCTATCAAAATCTCTATCATAAGTTCTATTATTATTTCTTCTATCAGGTCTATTATAATTTCTTTATCCTTAATTATTTCTATTACCTTAGCTATTATTTCTATATGATCTATCATTTCTTTATGGTCTATCATTTCTTTATGGTCTATCTCTATTTTATCTATCTCTTCTTGGTTATCTATCTCTATTATCATTTCTATCTCTATTGTCTCTTCTTTATCTATTATCTCTTCTTGGTTATCTATTATCACGATTTTGTGGTCTTCTATTTTGATTACGATTATTTTGTCTATTGTTGTTATTTCTTGGTCTTCTTTATAATTTATGTTAAATTGATGAGATATTATAGGCTTATGATGCAGTTATGGTAATTCCTTTTTATGCTGTGACTCTACCGAAAAGATCAACTTAGAGTGATATATGATCTTTAACAAAACGTTTGACACCATTTCTGATGGCAAGGACAGCACCTTGTACTATAAGATTAGCATTATCTCCTTTGAAAAATGCTTTAGCTGAGCCTGTTTAATCGGCTACGACACAATCGACCATAGGTATTTTAGCACCATCTCTAGTTTCAATTATTTTTCTTTAAGCAGATACTACTTTAACATATACGTTATATCCACTTCTGGCAGATTCAATTTCTCTGACCTTGATAAATTTAGGTTGGGTTAATGCGACTTTTTATGTCATGATTTGTTGAAATATTAAATATTAAATAAATAAATTCTTTAACTAAAAACACAAGAACAATAATCTTTAAATAAAAATTATTATTTTTTATTTTTTTTTAATTTTTATTGATTACTTGTTTTATCATCATAATATAATATACCATTTTAAATAAATATAAGTTTATATATTAGAAATCGAATATGATTTATATAATTTCTATAATCTTTTCGAATAGAAAATGTACATGAAACATACCATTGTCGTTCTTTTGATGATAGCAATAGCTACATCACAAGGTCTTAATAGAGAATAAGTTGTTCAGCAAGGACAAGCAGTTAATCATAGATGTATTTAAGGATGCTTGACATATTCAAGAATAGCAAATCAATGTCAAGAATGTTAATATAGTAAATTATTTAATAATCATAGATTATGTTAAAAAGAATAATATTTGTGTGTATAGTCCATCATCAGCTACAGCAAATTGTTGTGCAAAATTTGATGCATCAGGTCGATGTGTATAATGTCCAAGAGGATTAATTTTGAATACACAAACAGGACTCTGTGTTGATTAAAAAATCGCTGGATGTATTCAAAAAAATCAAAGAGGATGTACTCTCTGTGAGACCGGATATACTTTAGTTGGAGCAAGATGTGTTCGAACTATTCCTCATTGTCTAAGCTATGATAGCAATAATGTCTGTTTATCATGCCATAAAAATACAGTATTATTCAATGGAGTCTGTATTTTAAAAACGTAAGTCTCAAGAATACCATAATGCAACAAAGCTAATTAATTTGGATGCTACGAATGTTTCCAAGGATATAGACCATCAAATGGAGTATGTGTCCCAGCTGAGAGCTTAGGCTGCCTTAGATATAATCAAAATGGATAATGCACTCTTTGTTAAACACCATTTTATACATTAGATAATGGAGTATGCTTGGTAACTGGATGTCTTTAATATCAAGGTCTTTCATGCATAAAATGTAATTCAGCTTTTGGATTTATCCTTGCCAGCAATAGATGTTAAATACCAAATTGCATTTACTTCGGAAATCAAGGATGTACAGTCTGTAAAAACAATTTGGTCGCAAGTTCATTAGGATGCAGATAACCTAATAATAAAGTATGCATAATCTGCAAAAATGACTAATATTTATCAGCTAATGGATAATGTTTAAAAAAGAGTATTTATTGTTCATCATATAAAAATGGAGTTTGTGTTAGTTGCATCGAACAATATTTCTTAGATAGAAATAATGTATGTAAACTTAGAGAAGTTGGATGTGTTTATAATAATGGTAGATGTTAATCATGCAGAAATCCATTTACTTTCTTCAATAATGCATGTGTTATCCCTGGATGCTTGGCTTATAATTAACAAGGATGTACAAGATGTCATTAAAAACTTATCCTTAATAATGCTGTATGCACACTTCCTTTCTGTAGTGCTTTTAATAGATAATTTGTTTGTACTTAATGTGTTCAAGGATATGAATTGAACTAAAATGGAAAATGTCTTGAAGTTGATCCTTTCTGCTAGAGAAGAAACTCATTGAACAGATGTGTTTCATGCAAGCCAAATTATACTTTCAATGCATATGGAAGATGTGTCTCATTAAAAGTTGGATGTAACTATGTTGATGGAAGATGTACATCATGCAGATCTCCTTTTGTCTATATTCCTGAAAGCTAAAGCTGTTTCATTGATGGGTGTCTATAATACTTTATTGGAGGCTGTGCTAAATGTTAAAGTAGTTATAAATTACTTTACAACAGTTGTAAATTACCAAATTGCCTCATTTCACAAAATGGTAAATGTTTACAATGTGATCCAGATTTTGTTTTCAACTCAAAAGGTCTTTGTGTCTCAAAAGATTAATTTTGTGATCAATTGGACTAAAATGGAGTCTGTGTTAAATGTATGAATTCATATTTTTATAGTACTAAATTATAAAAATGTGTTAAGAAATCTCAAGGATGTATCTATAATAATGATGATTAATGTTATGCATGTGATTAACCATTTACTTTCGATGCTGGAAGATGTGTCATAGCTGGATGTTTGACCTATTCAAATCAAGGTTGTACATAATGTTTATATCCATATCTTCTTTCTAAAGAAAGAACTTGTTTCATCTCTAACTGTGTCAAATATGATAATAAAGTCTGTGTCCAATGCTAAACTGGTTATAGCTTAAACAACAAAAATTTATGTGTAGTAGCTGATAGTAATTGTATTGCCTTCAACTAATAAGGTACAAAATGCACAAAATGTATTAAAGGATATAGATTGGATTAGAATAATAGATGTTAATATGCAGATTAATTCTGTAATTTCTTTGATAGATATGGTCTTTGTGCAAATTGCGATAGATTATATTTTGTTAACCCTCAAAGTAAATGTCAATTAAGAGATCCACAGTGTTTGACATATACTAATGGATATTGTTCTAGATGTAAACCATATCATTTTGTTAATAATGGTATCTGTTTTGCTAATTTGAAGGGTTGTGTTGATCAAAGAGCTTATGGTGATTGTAGAAAATGTGATAGAGGATATGATCTAGAAGATGGTGTTTGTAAAGCAGAGATTACTAAATTGAGTTGGAATTCTGTTGATATGGACTTTGGATAAGATTGCGATGCAGAAAAATAAGTATTTAATTATAATATGACTAATAAACTTAGCTTAATTCAAGCTATTAGAAATGGAAACGCATAAGTATTCTATAGTAGTTCAAGTTTAAATAATGCTGATTTCCAAATTGATACTTAAAGTTAAAATGGATGGGCTCCATCAGGCAAAAATCAAGTATAATTCATTGGAGTCAAAACTTAATCTAATCAAATCTTCTATGCATTTGAAATAAAACCACTTACTGGATGTCAATCAATTTCATTCAATCTTTAATACTCATTCGATGGCGTAAACTATGATCTTCTTGAAAGATTTACCTTAACAGACTATATCCTTGGTGTTGCCAAAACATATTATATCAAACCTATCCAAGCTAAATTCATTAGATTAGTCTTAACATCAGGATCAGCTCATTTCAAGGTAGAGTTTTATTATAGTAATCCAAATTATGAATCAACTAGTATTGCAACTAATACTTTCATTAGTAGAACAGTAACATAGATCATTGATGGCCTTGAAGGTGGTATTTCTGAATGTTTAGATAGTAAATTATGTTGGGCTGGTGTATAAGCATGTTAACCTACTAAATTAGGTGGATTTTAATTGATATATACAAATGATCCTAGATAAAATCAAGTCAATTAAATCAAAATTAATTATTCTTTAGATGGAATCAAATATACATGTTATGATAATTGTAAAGCCTTTAGACTTGTCAATAATAAATTTGTGTTCTAAGCTCCTCTTCTTGCATAAAAAGTACATGTTCACTTCACAGGTTATGTTGGTCATCCTAAATTTGGTATAAAATTCAATTGGTTATACTGATATTCATTATTTACTTTATATATACTACTTTATAAATATTTATATTCAGCTTTGTTTTTTAAATAACTTCGATAAATAATTATAATATATATGTCAATGTCATCATCATTATTTAGACAAAAAGACACAAGTTTCTCAGCAGATATATAAGATATTAAACAACAGAATCGAATCCTTTACTAATAGAACATTACTTTAAAAAAATCATTAGAATAATTAATCAACATAAACACATAACTTACATAATCTATTTAATAATTTAATAATTCTCATGTCTAAAATTTTCCACATATAAATCAGGCATAAATCTAGCAACTTGCACATCAGGTCATCTAGCTTCAGCAATAACTTTAGAGATAACGAGTATAGAGGCAGAGAGAAAGATTAAACGCAGCGAATAATAACGATCAAAATAATACGATTTAAGAGACATTAAAAGTTATTTAATAGCTTGTCAATTCTATTAAGAATATGCAAGAGGAATATCAGGTGTAATTGGAGACTATTATGAATGATCTTTCTAGTCAAAAAAATTAATGGATGCAGATATCAGATACTATAGAGAATAAGTTGATGAAATTTGAGACTGAGTATAATAAGATATTGTCGGATTTGAAGCAATCGGAGGGTCTTGTTAAAAATTTAGAAGTATAGATAAATTAAAGAAGTAAAGCTATTATGATGAGTCGTAAAGAGATGAAAATATCGACTACTATATAAGATTTAAGGCAGACTTTAGATAAACAAATTGAAGAAAAGGATAAAGTGATTAAATCATATTAGAAATTGATAGAGAATATTAAGGTTAAGGTTAGTTAGAAAGTATGAATCATTATATTATCTTTATCTATCAATATTTATTAAAAAATATCATAAAATATCAAAGTTTCACATGATTTAACATTTATCTCCACTGCAGCAGCCGCCTGCCTATTCCCTAGGGTTGGGTTTTGATGGTTTTGATGGTGGCTTTATCTATGATTTAGCGGCTAGTTGTTGTTTTAGACTTTATAATTCTTTCTTTTGTAGTTTGTTTAATCGTTAATATTCATCTAACTTAATCTGAGCTGTTCTTTTCTATTAGTCATCTTTTACATTTACCTTAGTATCGATACTTTGTATATAATTAGTCAAGTCTAATATGTATTCTGTGATTATTTACCCTTTTTTCTAGCCTTTTGCTTAGTTATTATATTTATCAGTCATATCTTTAATATCACTGTAGAGTTAATCTTTATTCTTTTTGTAGGCACCTGTCTATTTTTTAGTTTAGATCTTCTTGGCGTATTTTTATAGGATCTTTTAATTAGCGATTTCATTTAGATTGTTGTTTATTTATAAGATTTTTAGTTATTTTTATTTTATTATTTATTTTAATTTTTTAAGGTAATATTCATTTTTTTATTGGAATAAGTTTTATTAGAATTATTTTATGGTCTAATCTTTTAATTTGCTAAGAATGAGATATATTTATTAGCCCTTTGGTTTATCGTCTGGAAATTCTTAATTGAAGATTTATTAATATCTTTTTATGGCACGATTATAAGCTGCAGCCCCTTAGTCTTATGATATTTGTTGCCATGCAGATTTGATATTTGGTACTTTATCATTATTGAATGCTTCTACATAGCTTTAGATCATAGATGCCATAGCTGGTCCTGACACAATTTATCCTTAATAAGTCTTAGGAAATGCATTTTTTAAGATTTTTGTATGTAAATTATTGACTCCTTCAACAAATTATTTTCTTAAGGCATGGTCTGGTATAGTATTTAATCTTTGAAGTTAATTTTAATCACCGACTGGTCTGACCAAGGTAACACATTATCGATCTTTAAAATAATTCATAATAGATTTTTTGATTTTTCTAGAATTTTAATTAATTCTTTCGTTGTAGCCTTGATCTGAAAGACAGTTTTATAGATATTGTGTTGGTGTTATTTTTCGACCTTTTTAATCTTATATTTTCAATGTAAAATCTCTTAATACCCATAAAAACTTAGGCATATATCTATATATATTTTATTGATTATCTTTCTCACTTAATTTTTAATCAGTTCTTATATGTTTGCTTAATGCAGTTATCATTTCTATTTAACTTAATGAACGTTAATCTATCGACCCTACAGAGTTATATATAAAATATGTAGCGATTAATAGTGAAAGAGTGAATATTTTAGTATCATTTTATGTGTCTTTTTCTAAACTATCAGTTCCTTCTGTATCCAAATAGAATATATAATTATTTTTTTAATAGTTGAATTCTGGTACAGACCACATCCATATACCTTGTGTACAGCTTGATGTTGATGGATCTACTTTAAACTATATTATATATAATATACTCCTTTGCCAGTTAGACCTAACAGTCGGTTAAGAAGACAACTTTTTCCTGTTCTCATCTTACCAACCACACTTACAAAACCAATTGGTTAGTTGAATTGTGCAATGATGTCAAGGGCATCATTATTTACTTAGATTTTGCCATTTTGTTTTATTTTAATTAATTGAATTGGATATCCATTTTAATCATTGTTATTATTGTTTAGACCTGCGTTTTATTATCCAGTTTAGCTGTAATTAGCTTAGGAGTCTTAGAATTTTTATTAAAAATTTGTTGGTTTTTCTATATTTATAAAATATGTACTTCCTTTTTTCATCTTGTTTATAATAATTAGAAATTAGTATAAGCTAAGTATAATTTAATAGAAACAATCAAAGATAATAAAAGAATATATAATGTTCATATTAATAAAGACTTATATGATAAGACTATTATAAAAAAATCAGCTTTTTCTTATTTGATCCCTTGCAGCCATAAACGATTTCAAATGATTTAATACTTATTTATCTTTAATATTCGAAGTCATTAAAACAGAATCGATTCCTTGTGTCATCGTACTTCTTTCTTTCGATTTTATCATATACCATTTTGTAAAATCAGCTTTTAATTGTTAGACTAATTTTTTATTTAATAGTTGTATGCTATCTATATCATTTTTTAAAGATTTTAAATCATGACTTATTGGCTTAGATCTTTATTTAAGGGCTAAGATATCGTTTTAGAGTTATTATTGTTATTTGTTTTGAATGTCTTTACCTTAAATTAGACTATTTACTGCATTTTATCTTTTCATGTTTTATAGACGTTATTTTTTTATTGAGATTTGATTACGAATATCATTCATTATTTTGCCTAGTTATTTACCTCTTGACATTTTCTAACCAAGAAGTGCTACATTTTTTTACATGGCTTAATGTTTACGATATGATCTACGGAATTATTCGAATGCTTTTGCCTAATCAAGCATTTGTTATGGAGTTAAGTTAATTGGTTTTATAATCATTTTTTAGATTTAATCATAATCTGCTTAGCTGAATCCATTTTTACTAAAAGTACTCATATTATTGACTTTACTTGATTAGTTTAATGTACTTTTCTTTTTGTTATCATATATTTAAGAAGGTTTTTAGTATTTTGATTGAATTTATTATTATTTTGGAAAGACCATGGCTTTATCTTTGACGACACTTCTTAATAAGTTTTATTATTATTAACGTTTGACTGGGATGACTACTTATTTATTGTCACCACTTTTCTTTTTTATTAAACTTACTAATAAAGTTATCTAGTTATCTCTTTGTTGGATTAAGAGTTTTAGTCTTTTTATTTCATCAGCTGATCGAGAGTTTTATTATTAATTTGGTACATATGATTTTTACATGTTTTTATTGAAGTTTTGAGAGTTATTTTATTGTAAAACTTTCTTTATGCCACCTTTTTTGATCATATTTTTAAAATAATAAAAGCACTAATTGATCTTCAATCGATCATTAAGTATTACTGATGCTTCAGGATCATCATTTTCTATATACTAATCAATTAATTTATGGCATTATTATATTTAATACTTATCTAATTAATCTTTTGCTTATTATCCTCCTTTAAGTAAAGCTATTTATGCTTTTAATTGAGCATTTTATTTCTTTAATCTTGCGATAATAATACCAGGGTCAACTGTTTAATTTCTTAATAAATCATTTTTGATTAAAGCAACACGCATAGCAAATTTACATGTTGAGATGGATTATAACATATCTTATTATTTTGGGCTTACTGTAGCGATCATTTTTGTTTTACAGTTACCTCCTAAAGAATCTCTTAAGACCATTGTCATTAATGAATCTCTATAAGGTATATGAACATTTTAGCCTCGAGCTTTTCTGTTTAATTCGATAATAACTCTTTATAAATGATGAAGACCTAAGTTGATGTTGATGGCCTATTTTTATAATTTACCTTAGACTCCTGTTTGTTTTATTCTTTAAGACCCTGATAAATCTACTAAATGAACTGATGCAACCGTTCTGATATCACTACCAGGTTTTGAACTTTATATATTCACTATAAAAATACAATGTGATCTTGTTGATTCATCATTTTTAGGTGTTTTGCATACAACTCTATTCATATCACCTATAAACAAATAATTTAAGGCATCTTCTTATGTTTGACAGGTAAAACTTTGTAAATTATTTAGTTGTAATTATCCATTTGCACCTTATCGAGGTTGTACTTTAGGTAAATCTTATAACTGTTTTGTGACATTATCAGTTGAGAGTAGATCATATCCTATTGATTGATAAATTTGTAAATAACTTATATTTACTTTGATATTACCTGATCTATCTTTACATTCATTAAATATATAGCTAAGAGTTCTTGGAATTAATCCTCTATCTTAATACTTTGCGACTTATCCACCTCCACCACCAGTCATCGTAAATGTCTTACCACTACCTGTTTGTCCATATGCAAAAATGGTGCCATTAAATCCTTATAAAGCAGAATCGATGACATCTTTTGCAACTTTATCAAAAACCTTTTATTGTTTTGTGTCCATATCAAAGATTTGATCGAATTGAAATGACCGTTTTTCTTAATTATTATTAATATATCCTTGCTAACTTTCTTTTGGAATGAAAAATTAAGCCCTATTCTCTTCTCTATTCAGTTCTGTATAAATAAATATATACTAAAATCTTTATAGACATTTTTGACAGGTCGTACTCTTAGAATAATTTCGATTGCAGAATTTTTAGACATAAAGAAATTAAAATAATAATAATTTTCAAACTTAATTTAAAATCAACGAAACTGATTATAACATAATTATATATAAAGATAATAGATAATTCTAAAAATGATGATGATTTTAAATAATTTATAAATAAATATATTTTTTGTATTATAATAATGGGTGGCTAAAGTGCATAATTTTTAAAGAAAATAATCTAATAATTCTATGCAATAAAAGGGATAATCTTATCCGATGATGAAGGTCTTCATATCTGTAGTAGTTTTGCTTTATCTTAAAAAAAATAACAACAAGAAAAATATATCCAAACAACTACATTATTAATAAGTGCACTTAATCAAACAAATAGTAATCTTCAAAAGGTAAGATATATAAATATATAGACGAAGACATATTCACAATTATCTGTAATTAATTTTTATTATGATAAATATCTTATACATTTGGCACATAATAAACATCTAATCATTACGATATTTATGATGGAGGATACTAATATTGAGCATGCTAGGGAGATATCTGGAGAGGTACTGGCTGCTTTTTAGAAATTGAATTAGAAAGTAGAGGATATTAGGAAATATTGTAGTTGAATAGATGATATGATGTTTATAAAGTATTTATATATAGAATTAGTAAAATAAATAGATTGATAGAATTATATAAGATCAAAATGATTGAGTAAAAACTATTAACGAAGTTTAATCTATATTAAATATTAAGAATATATCTGATAAAGCATATATATTTAATCATCATTATTTACATTTTGTTTATAATTGATATTATATATTTCATTTATCTTATAATAATCATTTATAATTTTTAAATCAAACAGTCATGTAATAAGCAAAAGGTTTAATAAGAACTGTTGCAACAGCTGAAGATCCTTCTTTAGTGCGTTGCTTTAGAGGACATTAGAAAGCTGTCACCAGTGTAGGATTTTCAAGATAAATGTATAATTTATAATATCAAGGAAACAAATGGTTTCAGGAGGTGCTGATGGACTTGTTGAAGTATGGAATTTCAAGCCTCAAATTAGACCTTTTAAATTTGTTGGACATAAAGGTACTGTTAATGATGTACTTTTCAATGCTAATTCAACTAAAATTATATCATGCGGAGATGATAGAGATATAAAAATATGGAAAAATTCAGTGTAAAAATTAGATTATATAGAAATGGAAAGCATAAATCAGTCAAAGCACATTCAGGACCAGTTCTTAAGCTTAGTCTATCACAACAATAAGATTTTTTGATGAGTTGCTCTTCAGATAAAACAATCAAGATGTGGGATCTTTAAGGAAAATTCAAACAGTCATTTTTAGGACATACTAATTGGGTTCGATAATGTCAAATTTCTTATGACTAAAGGCTTCTTCTTTCATGTTCTGATGATCGAAGTGTAAAATTATGGGATATAACAAAAGCATCAATATCTGCTACTTTTTTATAACATAAGTCATAAGTCCTCAGCTGTAAATTTACACCTGATGGAACTTGTATTGCTGCCTCAGCTATTGATGGTACAATAAAGTTATGGGATACAAGACTAGGTAAATTGATTCAGCATTATAATGCTCATGATCGTCCAGTTAATAGAATTGCATTCCATCCTTTGGGATATCATATGGCATCAGTTTCAAGTGATAATAAAATTAAAATATGGTAACTGAAACAAGGTAGATTAGGTTGGACTGTCTATGGTCATTAAGGTGAGATCAAAACTATTGAATTCAACTAAAAAGGAGATTACTTTGCTACTGGTGGATAAGATAAAATGGTTATGATTTGGATGAGTAACTTTGATAGATAATTAAACGGTGGAGGTCGAGGTGTTCAATAAAACTTCAAATAAAAAATCAACGGAAATGGTGTTCAACCATTATTCAAATCTAACAAGCTTGGTCTTGACACAAATATTCCAGGCTATGATAACCTTGACGGCAATCCTCATGACAACTAACCTCCAAAAGGTATTCTTTCTTCATAAAGAAATTAAAAGATCGATGTAAATATAACATTATATAGAAAATATCATAATTGATGTCATTTGAGCTCTAAAAGATAGTAAACCAACTCTAACATATAACAAGAAGCCTTGATTTTATGGACAAAAAAGTCACATAACAATAGATGACTATCGACAAACTTATGAATAACTAAAAAGTTGATGAGATCTTTAATGAAATGGAAGATAGAAATTTGATGAACAGTAACATATATAATTCGGCTTGGTAGGCTCATAATAATTTGTAAGGATAATAAGTTGCTAAATTTGAATAATCTGAGTAGAATTAATAAGTCGAAAGAAATATTGACTTGGAATAAGGATAAGAAGAATATCAAAGATTTTTGATGGAATAATAAGAAAAAAGAAAGCAGTTTCAGGAACAATTGAACTTATAAGAAGAAATGATATAATTCAAGATCGGAGAGGCACAAGTTTAAAATTAATTTTGATAATAATTTTTGATATTATTATAACATTTATATATTTAAATGGGCGAAATAATAAACTAATATTGGTAGCTTCTCTCAGATTTTATAAAATACCGTAACAGTACAGACATAGGCAGTATTCTTTCATCTATATAGCCCTTAACGCCCTTACCTCAATAATAATCCGTAAAACCCCATAATAATCAATCTTCAACGCCCAAATAATCTCATTCCTCTAATCAATTTCCTCCCATTCAAAAAATCATCCAAATCAATACTCATAATCCCTCGCTCTAATGTCCATCGATGCATTGATCTACAATCTTTATAAAATAATAAAAGGTAATTAATAATTTAAACCAAATTCAAGTTCATTCTACGGCTGGATGTCTGCCTCACAATTAAGTGCTAGTGTAGATCTAAGTTAATTAAGTAATCAAGGTAATAAATAATAGCCTAAAAAGATAATAAATCTTATTGAATCATTAGGTAATTCTTAACAGCTATTTAAAAGAATAAAATTGATATTAGATCGTACTAATAATAAAGAACGTAATCAACGTTATAGTTAAAATTTGATAGAAACTATTGATTATATAATAAATAAATAAAAATGTAATAGATAAATATTTAAGAAATTGAAGGATAAATATATTATGAATAGTGGGGTTAAAAAGAATAAAAATGTAGAATATAAGGTGATTAATTAGGTTATTTTTTCAAATCAGATTAATAAGATTGTTAAGATCTTGACAGAGAGTTAGGATGAGGTACATCTTGCTTTGATAAGGATATATTTTGCTGCGGTTGATAATATTTAGAGGAAGCAGTTTTAGGGGCATCAATATAATGCACAGGATATCTTGTATAATTTATATAAGTTTTATATAGAGAATTTTGATGATAAGAATTAGATCTTCCAATAAAGCAAAAATCCTATATATAGAATGCTTAAAAACATCTTGATACAGCTTTTCGTCCCACTTTTAAAGAGATTTCATAATATAATATCAAGAATATGTCAAAAGGGAGATTAATAAAATGCTTATACCTTTTATAAAAACAATTCTGCATTGATAGAAAGATAGTTATTATCTTTTGTACATATCATTCCTCATGAATTGATAAAGATACTTAATACTTTATATGGACTTATAGATAAATTTAATAAAAATAATTAAGAATCTTCTTTGACTCCTATCAAAAAGTTTATATTCTATTCATTTTTATTATCTCCAAATCTTATTGATGATCTTTTGCCTCAACTAGATCCTATGAAATATAATAATTCTTATAATCATATTCTACTTCTTTTCTTTCAAAATTCTATTAAAAAATATTCAAATTATAACCAATCACAGCTTAATATAATATCACATCTTATCGATACGATATCGAATGCACTTGATGAAAGGATAATGTCTCCTTAAGTTAAAATATTGAATTAAGATTAATAATAATCGTTATAGTCATAGTTTACAGTGACTGAACCTATATTAAATCATGATTATGAGCTTATTTCACAGGTGTTATCCAAGATAGAGTTTACTCCGAAAGATAATAAAGCTTTTGTTATGAAATAGTAGTATTAATTGAAGGTTTAGTCACCTGTTTATAAGCCTTTTAGGAAATAGACATAGTTTATTGCACCACTAGACTTGCTTAAAGATGAAGATATTGATTTAGCGACGTGGATGTCAGTTGGCGGCAGTAGAGATTGGAATAAATTATAATAGCCTTAAAAAAGAAATAATACTCGAGTAAAATAAAAATTATCTAAATTATAGACATTAAAAGGTACTAAAATCCAATAGTTATAGAAGCTTAAAGCTAAATTTTAATACTATCTATGATATATCTACTTTTTATTAATATCTTTATATATATTTAAACTGTCATATGTTAACTTATTTATTTATATATATTAAAAATAAATATTTGAGTAAATTCAAACTTTTTCAACAAAGTAATTGATATAACACTTAGATGGATAAACCAAAAACTTTTGTATCACTTATGCGAGATCATAATATAACACCTGATTAATTTTTTAATGTTCAAGGTATTACTCAACAGGTCAAAAATAACTTAGGTCGATTTGTTAAGTATTGTCGAACTCATCAGGCATTTACACAAAGGATGATTACGCTAGCTCTCAACATATCATATTAATAATTATAATAAACAAGTATAAAAAATGCATCTTTTGCTATCAATGATATTCTGTCTAATTAAGAACCATAGATCGTTTAATTATTCTTTTAACCTGAGAAAAAGGTCAATTAAGCTGGTGATATCCCTTAGTAAATTTAAGGTGGGATTCAAAGTTAAGCATAGAGGTTATTTAATTTCGATGATGATTAATAACCATAACAATAATAATAAAGACCTATATAGTTAAAAAAATATTAAGTAGTAAATTTAAGTTTTTAAATCTTAAAGAATCCATAACATAACTAAACATGTCTTGGTCATCTTCAAAAAATATATTCATATCTCATCAGAAATAATCCACTATCAGTTTTAGCACTATTGAGTTAGAATAAATAACTTCATAAATTGCTTTTAAGTAGCTTGAAATACTCATCAGTAAGTTCATTAGTTGCCCAACTTCTAACATCATAAGACAAAACAAACGAATATACATATTAATCCTTAAAAAAATAGATAGTCTAGCATATAATAAATTAAATCTTTACAAATATTTAAGATTAAGTATATTTTGATGGTGTA
>Ga0169931_10006506_pt1 | contig 17595 bp, 11 predicted proteins | sample Kivu_15m_20L_FD_129675 | JGI IMG/M metagenome (GOLD analysis project Ga0169931, IMG submission 129675) | Freshwater microbial communities from Lake Kivu, Western Province, Rwanda to study Microbial Dark Matter (Phase II) - Kivu_15m_20L... | ecosystem: Environmental > Aquatic > Freshwater > Lake...
CCGGAGCTGTGGGACGAAATCTGGCGCACCTGCGAGGAGGGCGGCGCGTGGAGCGGCGAAGTCGAGATGCGCGCGGCGGGCGAGCGGGTCGCCCCGACGCTCTGCCGCGCGGACGCCATCCGCGACGAGCGCCGGGCCTTTCTCGGCGTGGTGCTCATCTTCACGGACATCACGCAGCGCAAGCGGCTCGAGGAGGATTTGCTCTACCTCGCCAACCACGACCCGTTGACCGGCCTGCACAACCGCCGGTTCTTCCTCGAAGTGCTGCAAAGCGCCGTGGACCGGGCCACGCGCGGCGCGCACAGCTTCCTGCTCTACCTCGACCTCGACAACTTCAAGGTGGTCAACAACTCGCTCGACCACCAGGCCGGCGACCGCCTGCTGGTGGACATCGCGCGCACCTTGCGCGACCAGCTCCGGCCCGGCGACGAGCTGGCGCGGCTCGGCGGCGACGAGTTCACCATGCTCCTCAACGGTGCGGACGAGACGGCGGCCACGCAGTTCGCGCGGCTGCTGGTGCAGCTTTTCGACGGCTACCGGTTCAAGGAGGGCGGCAAGACCTTCTGCTGCACCGCGAGCATCGGGCTGGCGCGCATTGACGGCGGCGTGACCGCCGAGGACGCGCTCTCGCAGGCGGATTCCGCGTGCTACTACGTGAAGACCCACGGGCGCAACGGCCACGAGGTCTTCCGCCCGGACAACCAGGCCATCGCGCAACTCAGCACCGAGGCCGGCTGGAGCATCCGCATCAAGGACGCCCTGCGCGACCGGCGCATGGAGATGTGGCTCCAGCCCATCCTGCCGCTGCGCGCCGACGGCCGCGCGTATTTCGAGGCGCTCGTCCGCCTGCGCGATCCCGACGGCAAGATCATCATGCCGGGGCAGTTCCTTTCCGCCGCCGAGAACTTCGGCAACATGCAGCAGATTGACCAGTTCGCGCTCTACGAGTCCATGAACCTGCTGGGCGCGCACCCGAAACTCTCGCTCTCGATCAACCTCTCCGCGCGCACGCTCAACAACCCGAACCTGCCCGTCATCGTCGAGCGCCTGCTCACCGCGTCCAACATCGCGCCGGAGCGCGTGCTCTTCGAGATCACCGAGACGGCGATGATCCAGAACCTCGTGCAGGCCCGGCAGCTCATCACCGCCATCAAGCAGCTCGGCTGCCGCTTCGCGCTCGACGACTTCGGCGCGGGCGCGTCCTCGATGCTCTACCTGCGCGACCTCCCGGTGGACGTGCTCAAGATTGACGGCAGCTTCATCCGCTCGGTGGACACCGACCCGATCAACCGCGCGCTGGTGAAATCCATCAACGACATCGCGCACATCCTCGGCAAGCAGACCGTGGCCGAATACGTCGTCAACGCCGCCGTGCTCCAGGTGCTCAAGACCATCGGCGTGGACTACGTGCAGGGCTGGCACGTCTGCGAGCCGGCCCCGCCCGAGCACTTCTTCAAGCTGGGCCTCGAAAATGTCACGCTGCCCAAGGCGTGAGCAGGGTTTATCCCGAAATCCGAAGGCCGAAATCCGAGTTCCGAAAGAAAACCGAAGCCCGAAAGGCGGCGCGTGGCAGGCAGGGCGCTCGGTGTTTTCTGCCACCGCACGGATGAAGCTCGATTCGGCCTTCGGAATTCGGGCTTCTTTCGGAATTCGGGGATTCGGATTTCGGGTTTATCCCAGCGTCCAGCCCTTGCGATACGCACGCTGGATGAAGGGCGTCGCTTCCGGCGCGTTCTTCGCGCGCAGGTTTACCGGATCCCACACCAGTTTCTTCCCGGCGCGGAAGGCCACGTTGCCGAGGTGGTTCGCCTCCGTGAGCCAGCCGGAATACTCGAAGTTCGCGCTCGGCTGCGTCCCGTTCTTGATCGCGCTCAACCAGTCGTCGTAGTGGCTTTTCACGCGCGGGATGAACGGGTCGGGCCGCTTGAAGTCCGCGAAGTCCTTCTCCGGCAGCAGCAGATGCTTGCCGTAGTCGGAGAGCAGCATGCCCTTGTCGCCGACGAAGAGGTGGCCGTTGCCCCACTGCGGAATCTTGTTCTCGGTCCAGAGCTTGGGTTTGTCCTCGCCCTGATACCAGGTGAGCTTCACCGGCGGCATCCCGCCGCGCGCGGCGTATTCGTAGGTCGCGTGCATCGAGGCGGGCGCGATCTCCCGGTGCGCGGGCGGGCCGAAGCCCTCGACGGTCAGCGGGGCCTTGAGCTTGAGCGCCCAGAACGGCAGGTCGTTCCAGTGCGAGCCAAGGTCGCTCATCGTGCCGTTGCCGAAGTCCCACCAGCGATACCACTTGGGGCCGGGGAAATAGACCTCGTTGAAAGGCCGCTCCGGCGCGGGGCCGAGCCACAAGTCCCAGTCGAGTCCGGCGGGAATCGGCGACGCGTCCTTGGGCCGGTCGGTGACGTTGACGATGTCCTTGTTGCGCGCCGCCGCCTCCGCGCTCTGCAAGCCCCACGCGCGCGAAACCCACACATGGACTTCGCGCACGCCGCCGATGGCCCCGGTCTGGATCAACTCGACCACGCGCCGGTAGTTCTCGGTCGCGTGGATTTGGATGCCCATCTGCGTCGCGAGCTTCGGGCGCGCGGCGGCGGCCTCGCGGATTTTGCGCGCCTCGTAGATGTTGTAGGTGAGCGGCTTCTCGCAATAGACGTGCTTGCCCGCTTGCAGGGCCATCATGGTGGCGAAGGCGTGCGTGTGCTCGCAGGTGCTCACCACCACGGCGTCGTAGTCCTTCGCGTGGTCGAAGAGCTTGCGGAAGTCCGTGAACGTCGCGGCCTGCGGGTGCTTGGCCTTCGCGGCGTCGAGGTTGCGCTGGTTCACGTCGCACAGCGCGGCGATGTATTCCGTCTGCGCCACGCCGCCCATGTTCGCCCCGCCGCGTCCGCCGGACCCGACGATGGCGACGGCGAGCTTGTCGTTCGGGTTGCGGGCGCGGGTGATGGCCGGGAAGCCGAGCGCGGCGGCGGCGAGCGCGGTCTTGGCGAAGTGACGGCGGGAGCACGCGGAGGCGGAAGGAAGGATGGCTTTCATGGCGTGAGGCTGCCATTGGCTGACGACGGTGAGAACCGTGAAATTCTGAAACCCATGGCCGCGTCGAAGGAACGATTTAAGCCCGTGACCGTCCGGAATGAACAGCGCATGAAAGCCTTCGCCTTGCTTCTGCTTGCCCTCGGACTGGCGCTGGCCGGGCCAGCCGGGTCACGAGCCGCCGAGATCAAGAGCCTCGACCGGGTGACGGTGGCGACCGACGAGGTGCGTGACTGGCGGACGCAGGACGGCCGCCCGCTGGCCCGGGCGTCCGTCAAAGCCTTCCGCGCCGGCGGGAAGACCGTTTCCCTCCGCAAGCCGGACGGCACCGTGCTGGAGCCGAAATACGAGGACTTGAGCCGGGAAGACCGGAAGTATCTCTTCGACCTCCTCAAAAAACGGCCCCCGTTCCCGGCGGACAAGGGCAAGCCATCGAAAGAGTAGCGCCGGCCTCGGCCGGGCCGCCCGGCTTTGCGGGCTACTTCGCCATCACGATCTCCAGCGTCTCCTCGCGTTTGTGCGGCGCGTCCTCTTCCGCCTCCACGTCGGGGACGGCGGCGGGCGGGACCAGCGGCTGGCCGACGTGCGCGCGCTCGGCGGCGGGCTCGTCCTGCTTGTGGAACTTCACGCTGACGATCTTGCTCACGCCGTGCTCCTGCATCGTCACGCCGTAGAGCACGTCGGCGATGCCGATGGTGCGCTTGTTGTGGGTGATGATGACGAACTGCGAGTGTTCGAGGAAGCGCTGCAACACGCGGATGAAGCGGTTGATGTTCGACTCGTCCAGCGGCGCGTCCAGCTCGTCCAGCACGCAGAACGGCGAGGGCTTCACCTGGTAGATCGAGAAGAGCAGCGCGACGGCCGTCATGGTCTGCTCGCCGCCGGAGAGGAGGCTGATGCTCTGGAGCTGCTTGCCGGGCGGCTTGGCGACGATCTCGACGCCGGACTCAAGCAGGTCGTTCTCGTCCACGAGCACGAGGTCGGCTTTGCCGCCGCCAAAGATCTCCACGAACATCGCGCGGAAGTTGTCGCGGATCTTCGCGAACGTCTCTGCGAACATGACCTTGGTCTGCGTGTTGATCTTGTTGATGACTTCGAGCAACTGCGCCTTGGCCTGCACGAGGTCCTCATGCTGCTTGCTGAGGAAGGCATGGCGCGTCTCGGCCTCCTCGTATTCCTCGATGGAGGCGTGGTTGACCGGCCCCATCTCATCGAGCTTCTTCTGGAGCGTGGCGACCTGCTCGGCGACCTTGTCCCAGTCCGTCGCCATGCCGCGGTTCGCCATCTCCTCGGGGGAAATCGTCTCGACCTTCGGCGCGCCTTCGTCGGCGTAAGTGATGGTGATGCACTCGCTGCGGATGTCGTCGAGGTTGAGCGAATACTTCTCCGACACGCGCTGGCGGAGGTTCTGCACCTGCATCGTCTTTTGCGTCAGCTCGATGTCAATCGCGCCGCGCCGGCCTTGCAACTCGCCGAGCTGCCGGCGCTGCTCGCGCAGGCCCTCCTCGCGGAGCTGGATGTCGCCCTCCTGCGCGGTGCGCTGCACGCCCAGCTCGTTCACGCGCAGGCTCACCTGCTCGCGCTCGTGCTGGAGGCGCTCGATCTGGTGGCGCGAGTCGGCGATCTCGCCCTCGGCCTGGGTCTTGCGCTGCGCAAACGCGCCGATCTCGCTGCGGCGGGTTGCGATCAACTGCTCCAGCTCGCGGATGCGGCTTTCGAGCGGGGCCTTCTGCCCGGCGAAGCTGCGGACGAGCTGCTCCTCCGTGGCCGTGGCGACCTTCGTGTCATTCAACGCGGAGAGCGCGGCGTCGCGCTGCTGGCGGAGCGAGTCAATGGCCGCGCCCAGCTCCGCGACGCGCGCGGTGACGGTCTTCTCGCCGGCTTCGAGGTCCGCAATCTTCGTCGCGAGCACGTCGCGCTTCGCGTTGCCCTCCTGCTCCTGCGCGGCGAGCGACTGGATCTCATAAACGACCGTGTCAATGCGGTTGTGCAGGTTTTGCAGCGACGACTTGAGCGCCTTGAACTCGCCCTCGCGTGACGCGATGGCCACTTCCTGCGCGCGCAGGTCGGATTGCGCCTGGTGCAGGCTGGCCTGCAAAGCCGTCTGCTCGCTCTGGAGCGCGCCCTTCTTGCGGCTGATCTCGTCGGCCTGCGCCTGCGCCTGCTCGACCTCAGCTTTCAGGCCGGTGATCTGGTTCTTGCGGCCGAGGATGGAGGACGGCGCCTTGCCGTTAGCCGCGCCGTTGAGCGAGCCGCCGGTGAAAATGCCCTGCCGGTTGAGCAGATCGCCGGTGAGCGTGGCGAAGTTGTAAGCGCCGCTGGTCTGCTGCCACGCGGCGGTGGCGGCGGCGAGGTCGGCCACGATGCGCGTGTTGCCGAGCAGTCCGTTGATGAGGTAGGCGACCGACTCGTCGGCCTCGATGACCTTGAGCGCGGATTCGCCGGGGGCCTCAACGCCGGTGTCGGCGGGTTTGAAGTCCGGGTTCTTGAGGCCGAGGCAGCCGATGTTGGCGCGGCCCTTCTTATTCGCGGTCAGGTCGGCGAAAATCTCCTGCGCGGCCTCGGGCTGCTCGGTGAGCACGAGCTGGAGGTGGTGGCCGAGCGCGTTTTCAACCGCCACGACATACTGGTCCGGCACGCGGATGCGGTCGGCGAGCGTGCCGAGCGCGAGCTTGGACTGCTTGAGCGCGGCCTGCGCGCCGGCGCTGAAGCCCTCGTGGCTGCCCTGCAACTGCTCCAGCACGTTGAGCCGCGATTTCACGCCGGCCTGCGCGCGTAGGATGGTGTCCAGCTCCTGGCTGACCTGGTTGATTTCGACCTGGATGTCGCGGAGGCGCTGCTGGCGTTCCTCGACCGTGCCGCGCTGGGCGACGACACTGAGCTTCTCGCTCTCGACGTTGGCCGCGAACTCCGCGAGCCGCGCATCGAGCCGGCCGCGCTCCTCTTCGAGCTGAATCTTCTCGGAGGACAGCTTCTCCAGCCGCACCACGTTGCCCTGCTTCTGCAAGTCGAGGGCGTTGATCTCGTTGCGCACGCGGCTGAGTTGCTGCGAGGAGTTGAAGGCCTCCGTCTGCGCGCGGCGGAGTTCCTCCTGCCGGGCGATCAGCTCGCGCTCGACCGTCTGCACGGCCTGCTGCTTGGCGCTGAGTTCGCCGCGCAGGGTTTCGAGCTTCGCCTGCGAGTCCGCGAGGCGCTGCGTGACGCTGACCAGTTCCTGCCGCGCGTAACCGATGCGCTCCTCGGACTCGGTGATGTCGTGGAAGGCCTTGGTGTTCTGCGCTTCCAACTCGCGCAGGCGCTCCTCGTTGAACTGGATGCGGTGCTCGTGGCGCTCGGTCTGGCCCTTGAGTTCGAGGCCCTGCTGCTGCGCGCCGTTGATCTGCGCGTCGAGGTCGGAAAGCTGGTGGCGGAGCTGGAGCAGCTCGTCCTCGCTGCGCAGCACCGACTGCGAGAGGTCCTCCATCTCGCCGCGGAGCCGTTCGGCCTCCTGCGTGCGCGCGGAAATCTCGGCCTGCAACGTGTCGAACTGGTGCCGGGCGAGCTGGGTGTCGAGGTGCTGCAACTCCATCGCCACCTGCTTGTAGCGGCGGGCCTTGCCGGCCTGGCGCTGGAGCGAGCCGATCTGGCGCTTCACCTCGCGGATGAGGTCTTCGATCCGCAACAGGTTTTGATCCGTGTGCTCGAGCTTGCGGAGGGACTCCTTTTTCTGCGCCTTGAACTTCGTGATGCCCGCCGCCTCCTCGAAGACCATGCGCCGGTCTTCGGGCTTGCTCTGGATAATCTGCGTGATGTGCCCCTGGGCCATGATCGAGTAGCTCGTCTTGCCCATGCCCGTGCCCATGAAGAACTGCTGAATGTCGCGCAGCCGGCAGGGCACCTTGTTGATGAAATACTCCGACCCGCCGTCGCGGAAGATGCGCCGGGTGATGGTGACCTCGTTGAAGGCCATCTCGATGCCGGCGGCTTTGAGGTGCTCGGCGTCCACGTCGCCGATGGTCAGGCTCACTTCGGCCATGCCGAGCGCCTTGCGGCCGTCGGTGCCGTTGAAAATCACGTCCGCCATCTCGCCGCCGCGGAGGGCACGGGCCGATTGCTCGCCCAAGACCCACCGGATGGCGTCGGCCACGTTGGACTTGCCGCACCCATTGGGGCCGACGATGGCCGTGATGCCGGGCTGGAAGTTGAGGGAGGTCTTCTCCGCGAACGACTTGAAACCAAGAACGGTGAGGTTCTTCAGATACATGGGTCGGAGTATCTGCCCAATATCCGGTGGGGTGTAAAGCCGAAAGCCACCATATATGGGGGTGAGTTATTCACACGGCCGGTTTTGCCCGCGAAACACGCCAATAGACGCGAAAGGAGGGCAAGATGCTCCGCCGCGCGGCGGGCTACCTCCCGACTTCGTAGCTGGTTGGGAGGATTTTCAACCACGGAAGACACGGAATACGCGGAAGGGCTTCGAGCATTGCTGCGCCTTCCGCGTATTCCGTGTCTTCCGTGGTTGCCCTTTGGTGCGGCTTGGCGTTTCCGTTTCGCGTCCGTTCGCGTGTTTCGCGGGCAAGCAGTTGGGCGGTCGCACGAAGACCGCTGACAAAACCCGCCGCTCGTAGTTCACTCACCGCATGAAATCGCCGCTCCTCACCCTCGGCCTGATCGCCATCGTGCAACTCCTTTCCACCGACGCCCCTGCGGCGGACAACACGCTGACCGACTCCGAGAAGGCCGCTGGTTGGAAGCTCCTTTTCGATGGCAAGACCACCACCGGCTGGCGCGGCTATCGCATGAAGGAAATGCCGCCGGGTTGGTCGGTCATTGACGGCGCGCTCGTGAAGGTGAAAGGCGGCGCGGGCGGCAAGGGCGCGGGCGGCGGCGACGACATCGTGACCACGGAGGAGTTTGAGAGCTTCGAGCTGACCCTCGAATGGAAGACCGTCCGCAACGGCAACGCCGGCGTGCTCTACCACGTCTCCGAGGAACCCGTCACCGCCTGGCACTTCGCGCCCGAAGTCCAGATCCTCGACAACACCACCTGGCCCAACCGCGACAAGCGCCAGCACGCCGGCGCGTGCTACGACCTCTACGCGCCGGCGAAGGACATGACCAAGCCCGTCGGCGAGTGGAACCACTTCCGCATCGTGGTCAACGGCGCGCACGTCGAGCACTGGCTCAACGGCGAGAAGATCGTGACCTACGAGTTGTGGAGCGATGACTGGAAGGAGCGCGTCGCGAAGAGCAAGTTCAAGGACAAGCCCAAGTTCGGCACGTTCAAGCGCGGCCCCATCTGCCTCCAGGACCACTCCGACCGCATCGAGTTCAAGAACCTGAAGCTCCGGCCGCTGCCGGCGGCGAAGTGAGGCCGGCATTGCCACGCCCGCGCGCCGATGGTTTATTCCACCCGTGAACTGGCACGAGGTCATTGATGAGCGGAGCTACGAGCTGCACCAGGTCGTCGCCCGCGAGCTGCGGCGCGACCCGGCGAAACTGCGGGCGGTCGTGGAGTGGATTCAACGCTGGCTGGATGATCCTGAATACTCCGTCCGCGCCAAGGACGCGCTGGCTGAATGGCTGGAGCTTATTGAGCGACATGGGCTGGACGGCGTGCTTGAACGGCTCGCGGATCGCGGCGAGGACGCCGTGCGGATGCGGTCGAGCAGCCCCTTTGCCGTTGTGATGCCGCCGGACGAGCGCGCCCGGATTTTTCAACGCTATGAAGCGCTCCGACCTCGAGCACATCCTGCGGGCGAGTAAGGGCACGACCGGCGAGTCGGAGTTCATCATCATCGGCAGCCAGGCCATCCTCGGCCGGCATCCGGATGCGCCGCGCGTGCTGCGCGTCTCCATCGAACTGGACATCTACCCGAAGCTCCGGCCCGAGCTGTCCGAGTTCATCGCCGGCAGCCTCGGCGAGCTGTCGCAGTTCCACCTCACGTTCGGCTACTACGCGGACGGCGTCCGGCCAGACACGCCGACCTTGCCCGCCGGCTGGGAGGCGCGGCTCATCCCCGTGTGCAACGAGAACACCGGCGGCGCCACCGGCTGGTGCCTGGATCCGGTGGACATCGCCTACAGCAAGCTCGCCGCGCGCCGGGAGAAGGATCTCGCGTTCGTGGCCAACTTGTTTCGCCATCACCTGCTCAAGCCGGCGGCCGTGCGGACGCAGATCGAAGCGACGGCCGATGCCGCCTTGAAATCCCGGCTGGCCGGCGCGCTGGCAATCTGCGAACAACGGGCGAAAACCGCTGAAGGGCCACCTGCATCATGAAACCGATCCTGCGACTCATCCTCCTAGTTACCGTCCTTTGCCACAGCCTTGCCGCCCCCGCCTCCTCCGCCCCGCAGTGGAACCTCATCTTCGTCACCGCCGACGACATGAACGCGGATTCCTCCGGCTGGATGGGCTCCAAGCTGCCCACCACGCCGCACCTCGACGCCTTCGCCGCCACCGCGCACCAGTTCCGGCAGAACCACGTCACCGTGCCCATCTGCCAGCCGGGCCGCTCGGCGTTCATGACCGGCCGTGTGCCGCATCGCAACGGCGCGCTCGGCTTCCACCCCATCACGCCCGGCACGCCCACGCTGACGAGCGTGCTCAAGGCGGCGGGCTGGTTCACCGCCGTCATTGACAAGCACCCGCACATGAAGCCGGACGCGGAGTTCAACTGGGACTTGAAGCTCTCCGGCTCCGGCAAAAACCCCAAGCTCTTCGGCGAGCACGTCGCGCAGTCCATCAAGGCGGCGGCCGACGCGGGCAAGCCCTTCTTCCTGAACGCCAACATCACCGATCCGCACCGGCCCTTCGCCAACAGCGAGCAGGGCGCGACGCAGAAGGCGAACCCGAAGAAGGCCGCGAAGCGCGACGCCGACGGCGAGGCGAAGGCGTTCAAGCCGGAGGAAGTCACCGTGCCCAGCTTCCTCGAAGACCTGCCCGACGTGCGCCGCGAAGTGGCGCAGTATTACACCAGCGTCCGGCGCTTCGACACGAGCTTCGGCGAGCTGATGAAGGCGCTGCGCGCCGCCGGGCGCGAGGCGGACACTGTCATGGTGTTCCTCTCCGATCACGGCATTTCGGCCCCGTTCTCGAAGGCCACCGTGTATCGCAACGGCACCTGGTCGCCGGTGCTGCTGCGCTGGCCGGGCATGGGGCAGCCGCAGCGGCGCGAGGAGCTCACGAGCAGCGTGGACCTCGTGCCGACGCTGCTGGAATTGCTGAAGCAGCCGCCGCTCGCGGGCGTGGACGGCCGCTCGTGGCTGCCGCTGCTGCGCGGCGAAACGCAGCCGGGCCGCGACTTCGTCGTCACGCACGTCAACACAGTGAGCAGCGGAAAGAGCTTCGCGCAGCGCTGCGTGCGGACGAGGGATTTCAGCTACCAGTTTCACGCCTGGCCGAACGGCACGCCGCACTTCCGCGTCGAGGCGATGAACGGCCTCACCTTCGCCGCGCTGAACAAGGCGGGTGAAACGGACGCGCGCATCAAGGGCCGCGTGCAACAGCTCCTCGTCGGCGCACCCGAGCAGTTCTTCGACCTCCGCGCCGACCCGGACGAGCGCGTGAACCTGCTGGCCGACGCGAGGCACGCGGCGGAAATCGCGCGGCTCAAGAAGCTGCTGCTCGCGCACATGGAGAAGACGGCGGACCCGCAGTTGGAGAACTTCCGCAAGCTGGTGAAGTGAGCAGCCCGTGCCGGCGACTTCCAGTCGCCGTCCATGGGCAACAGCAGTTCGAGCGCGCCTCGACAAGTCCACCCGCAACACGGCGACTGGAAGTCGCCGGCACGGTCACTTCCGCAAGTCCACGCTCACCAGTTCCTTGTCGTTCCGCGCGATGATGTGGCCGTTCGCGAAGGCCGGATGCGACCACACCACGTCGCGGCCCTGGTAGGAGAGCGTCGGCGCGAGCAGCCTGGTCCGGCTGAGTTCCTTCACACCCGCCGGGTTGAGCGTGGCGATGACGAGGTCGCCGTTTTCGAGGCAGAGGAAGAAGCGGTCGCCGTTTTTCACGATGTGCGCGTTGGCGCATTCGAGTTCCTCGCCCTTCGTCACAATGGCTTGGTCTTCCCAAACGCGCTGGCCGGTGGCGGCGTTGAGCGCGCGGAACTGCCCGTGGTTGCACACACCGTAAATGTGGCCGGCCTCGAGAAACGGCGTGGTCATCAGCGCATTCAAGTGCGTGGTGTCCTTTTCGCTCACCTTCTTCGTTTCCCACAGGACGGCGGCGCCGGGCTGCTGCGCGTCGAGCTTCGCCATCAGCGAGCCGTTGTAGAACGACGAGACGTAGAGCAGGTCGCCGAACTGGCGCGGTATGGTGATGGTGACGTTCTGCCGGATTTTCTGGGGCAGGCTCCACAGCACGCGGCCGGTCTCCGGGTCGAGCGCGTTGAGCGCGGCCGGGTGCCAGATGATGAGCTGCCGTCGTCCGCCGGACTCGATGATGACAGGCGGCGCGTAGCCCGGCTCCTTCGCCGTGAGCGAGCGCCAAAGCTCCCTGCCCGTGTCCTTGTGGAAGGCGACCGCGACCGAGCCGTTGCCGCCCACGAGGCAGATGAGTCTGTCGCCGTCGAGCAGCGGGTGCGCGGCGAAGCCCCACAGCGGCGTCTTCGCGCCGAAGTCCTGCTTGAAGGCGCGCGACCAGATGACCTTGCCGTCCTTCGCGTCAAGGCAGAGCAGATGCCCCTCCGTGCCGAGCGTGAAGACCCGGCCACCGCTCACCACCGGCGTCGCGCGCGGGCCGGAGTTGTAGCTCACGCCATAGGGCGCGTCATACTCGTGCTGCCAGAGCGGCTTGCCGGTGGCCTCGTCGAGACACAGCACGCGCTCCGTGCCCGCCACCACGCTGAGGTCGAAGGGGTCTTCGTCGTTCACCTTCGCGCCCTTCGCCACCTTGCGGTCCGTGACGAACACGCGCCCGCCGGCAACAACCGGCCCGGAGAAACCGGGGTTCACCGGCACGCGCCAGCGAACCTTTGGCCCAGCCTCGGGAAACTTCTCCACGATGCCCGCCTCGCGCCAGACGGCGTCGCGGCGCGGGCCAAGCCACTGCGGCCAGTCGTCAGCGTGGAGCGGGGACGCAATCAGGAATACTGGCAGCAGCCACAGCAGTCGGGAGCGCATGGCGAAGGTGTAGTCCCCCCGCGCCCCGGTGGCAATGCCGGCGGCGTCAGGCGCGCGGCGCGAGCTTCTGCTCCAGGCGCACCTTGTCGAGCACGACGAACTTGGGCAGGCCGCCTTCCATCGGCAGGTGCAGGTGGCCTTCCACCAGCGGCGCGGCGTAGGCGATGAACTTCTCGTTGGGCAGGAAGCCGTCCTCGGAAATCCAGTCGCGCGGCAGGAAGTGCTCGACGTTCGCGATGTCGTCCAGCGGCTGAAGGTCAGTCGTCCAAGTGTAAGGCGCGCTGCCCGTGCGGACGAGCTTCACCATGTAGCCGCTCTTGCCGCCCACGGCGGCGCGCACGGCGGTCTCGCCGCAGGCCACGGCCTCCTCCACGTCCGTCTCGCTGGCGAAGTGCGCGGCGGCGCGCTGCGCGTAGCCGAGCTTCACGGTGCGGGTCTTGAGGTTCAGCTTGCCCTGCACGATTTCCGCGAGCCGGTCGGCTGCCCCGCCCAGCACCGCGTGCCCGAAGGCGTCCACGCGCGTCTTGTCCACGCCGATCTCTTCGCCCGCCGCGTTCTTCAGACCCTCGCCCACGACGATGATGCAATGCTTCAGCTCGGCGACCGTCGCCTGCACGCGCGCGAGGAACTTCTCCTGCTCGAAGGGAATTTCAGGCAGCAGGATGATGTGCGGTGCGTCGTTGGGCTGACGCTTGGCGAGCACGGTGCCGGCGGCGATCCACCCCGCCGCGCGGCCCATCACCTCGATGATGCAGCACGAGCCGTCGTCGGTGGCCATCGAGCTGACATCGAACGCGACCTCCATCACGGTCGTGGCGTTGTATTTGATGACGGAGCCGTAGCCGTTGCAGTGGTCGGTGTGGGGCAGGTCGTTGTCAATCGTCTTGGGGATGCCGATGCAGCGCATGTCCCAGCCGCGCTTCACGGCCTCCTGGTGAATCTTGTTGGTCGTGTCCTGCGAGTCGTTGCCGCCCGCGTAGAAGAAGAAGCGGATGTTGTGCGCCTGGAAAACCTCGAAGAGCCGGTCCATGTCCTGCGCGGCCTTCTCGGGCTTCTTCTTGAAATCAATCTTGTAGCGGCAGGTGCCCAGCGCGGCGGCGGGCGTGTGCTTGAGGCCCTCGATGGCCCGGGCCTTCTCCTCGTTGAGGTCAATAAGCGTCTCGTTGAGGATGCCGAGGATGCCGTTCAGCCCGCCGTAAATCTCCTCGATGCACTCGTGCCGGCCCGCCTCTTGGATGACGCCCGCGACGCTGGCGTTGATGACGGCGGTGGGGCCGCCGGACTGGGCGACGAGCAGGTTGCCGGTGAGTTGTTCAGCCATAAGCAGTGACAAGCGCGGACGTTGTTCTGCCTGGGAATTCTGGAAACGAAGGCCGCCCGGCGCAAGCGGGCCGCACCCTGCCAACCGTGCGAAAACGTGTCAAAGCCGGATTTCGCGTCACTTGACCGCAGCGCGCATCTCACTTTCTTGCAGGCTGCCGAAAGCCTGGTTGATGCGCGGTCGGCAACTGTAGCGTCCCTTCCCCCTCACCCCGGCCCTCTCCCCCGGGGAGAGGGAGGAACGCCTTCCGCTTTCGGCCAACCGGAGCGCCGCAGCCCTGCGAGCGCGGGGTGACTTTCTCCCTCTCCCCGAGGGAGAGGGCCGGGGTGAGGGGGAACGGCGGCAACTCCTTCGCAGCCCCGGTCCGAATCGCGCTGAAACAACTTGCAAGAAACTGAGATGCGCCCTTGACCGCAAGGCCCGCGCCCCGTGCCGCCTCACCCCGCCAGCGGATGCCGACGGTTCGCGAGCGGAATCGGCAGCCGGACGCCGCCGGCAAAGTGCGACGCGTAGGTGCCTTGGATGATTTCCGTGACGAACACGGCGTCGCGCAGGCTGGCGGTCGGCTCGGTGTCGCGTTCGATGGCGGAGACCAATTCGCGCAGCAAGGTCTGGTTGCCACGATGGATGTAGTCGTTGAGTCGGCGCGGCGTGTGTTCCGGCGTGAAATGCCAGTCCGCCACCCACACCTTTTCCCACGCGCGCTTGTCGTTCTCCGGCTCGATCACCGGCGCGGGGTAGACGAACACGTCGCTGCGGGTGCGGAGTTGAATGAGCGCCTTCTCGCACTCGATTTGCAGCCCATAAACCGTGCCGCCGGCGTTCAGGTTCGCGGTCGAGTGCCAGAACCCGCGCACGCCGCCGTCGAAGCCAATCATCACCTCCGCCGAGTCGCCCGCGATGGGGCCAACCGGCTCGCGGCCTTCGCGGCGGTCGGCGGGCGTGGCGTCACGGTTGCCCACGGCCAAGTGCCCGCTCACCCAGCGCGGCGGGCCGGCGATGGCGACCATCAGGTCGAAGAAGTGCGTGCCATGCACAATCAGCTCCTCGCCGCCGCCGCGCGCGTCGTCGGTCGGTCGGCCAAACAGGCGGAGCACTTTGCCGAACTTGCCGGCCTTCAACTCCGCCAGCGCGTGCCGCAGCGGCGGCATCGTGCGCAGTTGGTGCATCAACGCGCACTTCACCTTCGCGCGCTGGCACGCGGCGAGCATCGCGTCCGCATCTGCCAGCGTCGCGGTCAGGGGCTTCTCGATGAAGATGTGGCAGCCCGCTTCCGCCGCCGCGACGACCATCGCCCGGTGGTCCGTGACCCAGCGCGGGCCGATGCCCACGAGGTCGAGCTTCTCCTTGGCGAGCATCTCACGGTAGTCGGCGTGGAGCCGGGCCGCGCCGGAGCGCTTGCCGGCGGCGGCGCGACCGGTCGCGTCCCCGTCCGCCAAGGCCACGACCTCGAACTGCGGCAGCTCGTTGAACGCCGTGTCCATGCCGTGTCCGTAGTCGCCCCGCTTGGTGGCGCCGATGATGCCAACGCGATATTTGCGGCTCATGGTGTGCTCAGGCGTTTGCGCAGCGTCGCGATGCCGTCGTGATAGACCTTCAGCACCTCGTCGCGCTGCGCCGGGTGGTCGAACTGCCCCTTCGCCGTGATGTCCTGCACCGCGCCCTCCATGTCGGCGAGCAGCCCACGCGCGGCAGCGGGCTTGAAGATGGGTTTGCCCGCGACCTCGACGTAGATGGCGCTCGTGTGGCCGAAGAGCGGCTCGCCCATCTCGTTCTTCGGCCCGGTGGGCCGGGCGGGTGCGTCGGGACCGACCGGCAGCGCGCCGCTCTGCACGCGCAACGCGACCCAGCCGGACTCGGTGAAGTTGACCGTGTGCTCCAACTCCGTCTCGAAGTGGCCGCCGACCGCGCGGGTCATCGCGGCTTGCACGGCCTTGCCGTCGTGGATGAGTTCGACGCGCTGGAAATCGCCGCGTCCCTTCGCGCGCGCGGTGAACTTGAGCGGGCCGGGCTTCGCCAGCTTCACCGTGTCGCCGATGTCGTTCGTGCCCGCGCGCAGTTCCAGCAGCGGCCCGTTGCCTATGAACGTGCGTCCCGCCTTGAGCGCCGCGAGCCAGCTTTGTTGCGTGAGCGGACCGTCCACGCGCGCGTGCGTCCGCGCGAAGTCGTAGATGAACCAGTCCGTGCCGGTCGAGAACGGCACGCGCAGGCCGGCGTTGAGGAAGCGGTAGTAGGTGTCCTCGTAGGTGCCGTGCGTGCCGCCGTCGAAGATGTTGTGCGCGTGGACGAGGCCGGCCAGCCAGTTGGGCACGTCCTCGTGGCCGAAGGTGTTGTGGCACCACACGACCGTCGCGCCGTCCGCGCGCGCGGACTGCACGCCGCGCTGCAACGGCGGCCAGTCCGGGCCGGCCTTCATGATGCCGCGACCGATGCTCACGGGCTGCACGAGCTTGGTGAGGTTGAGGAACATCACATGGCCGTAGCCCGCGCCGAAGCCCTCGAAGTTGTGGCGATGCTCCTGGCCGTTGCCGAACAGCACGCCGCCGCGCTCGAACTCGCGCAGGTCGGCGAGCGTGTAGTGGTTCGAGATGTAATCGCGGTCGGCCACGGCGCGTTCGAGGTAGGAAACGAACAGCAGCTCCAGCCCGTCCGCGCGCGGAATGGCGCGCAGGTAGTCGTCCGCCTGCGCGCGGGTGAGGCCGCTCAAGTGGAGGTGAGTGTTGCCGTTGCGCCAGCCGCGCTGCGCGGGACGGTCGAAGAATTTCACGGCGAGCGTCGCCTCGAGCTGCTCGTGGCTCCGCAAGTCCACGGTGGTGCGGGCCAGCTCGGTTTCAAGACTGCCCAGCGCCTCGATGGTGAGCGTCTCACGCGGCAGCGCCAGCACGGCCGGCCCGACCAGCGCGAACCACTCCTTCGCCGGATGGTTGTTGCGGAGCTTCGTGCCGCGATTGACGAGGCCCGCGAGCGGAACCGCAGTTCCATCGGCGCGCTTCACGCGGACTAGACCGGCGAGCGGCTGCCGTGTGTCCGCGTCCACGAGTTTGAGCGTGAGCGCGGAGGTCGCGGCGTCCTTCGGGCTGGCGGCCACGACACGGAGATTCGCCGCGTTCAGCAGCACCGCACGCTCACACGGGTCGAGCGCGGCCTCGTGTGAAGCCCGCGTCGGCTCGTGGGCGGGTGCTGTGGCCGGCAAGAGCGAACAACCGGCGGCGAGCAGGCCAGCTATTGCAAGGCGGCGCGACGCGCGGAGGAGGTTCATGCTGCGAGGCTAGGCCGGGGCGGCGGGCGGCTCAACTTCAAAGCAGCCGCCATAGCGTCTGCGGCCGCATCTCAGTAATTTACAGGTTGTTTCAGCGCGATTCGGATCGGGGCTGAGCAGGAGTTGCCGCCGTTCCCCCTCACCCCGGCCCTCTCCCTCGGGGAGAGGGAGAAAGTCAGCCAGTGCTCGCAGTGCTGCGGCGTTCCTGTTGGCTGAAGGCGGAAGGCGATCCTCCCTCTCCCCGAGGGAGAGGGCCGGGGTGAGGGGGAAGGGGCGCTACCAGTTGCCGACCGCGCATCAACCAGGTTTTCGGCAGCCTGCAAGAAAGTGAGATGCGCGCCAGCGTCTGCGCCGCCGCGAAAGGCTCCTTGCCAAATCACCCCCGATGGCGTCTCTATAACAACGTCACTCAACCGCCGCGCGCCATGCTCACGTTCCACGGCCAGCCCGTCCGCCACTGCGATGGCGCATCGCGTCGCGGCTTCTTGCGCGCGGGCGCGCTGGGCCTCGGTGGGTTGAGCCTCGCGGACCTGCTGCGCGGCGAGGCGCAGGCGGGCATCCGCTCCTCGCGCAAGGCGGTCATCCTCCTGCATCTCGACGGCGGCCCGCCGCAGATGGACTTGATTGACCCCAAGCCCGACGCGCCCAGCGAGATTCGCGGCGAGTTCAAGTCCCTGCCCACGAAGATTCCCGGCCTGCACCTCACCGAGCTGATGCCGCAGGTCGCCGCGCACGCGGACCGCTTTGTCTTCCTGCGCTCGCTCGTCGGCGCGGACGGCCAGCACGACGCCTTTCAATGCCAGTCCGGCTTCACGGGCAAGGAACTCGCGCCCATCGGCGGGCATCCGGCGCTGGGCTGCGCCGTCACGAAGCTGCTCGGCCG
>Ga0169931_10006507_pt1 | contig 17591 bp, 14 predicted proteins | sample Kivu_15m_20L_FD_129675 | JGI IMG/M metagenome (GOLD analysis project Ga0169931, IMG submission 129675) | Freshwater microbial communities from Lake Kivu, Western Province, Rwanda to study Microbial Dark Matter (Phase II) - Kivu_15m_20L... | ecosystem: Environmental > Aquatic > Freshwater > Lake...
CCCCAAAACCCCAAAACCCCAAAGGGCAGATTATTATAATTTAATGATTCAAATTACGACTGCGCTCGGAGAAGGCTTCGAGTGTCGCGGATATGACTCTTTGAGTACATTCTACGCTAACGACGAAGTCTGCTATAACAACAGCAAGTGGAGATGTATATCAGATTGCAACTCAGAGCCACCGAGCCTTGAACAACTCAAATGGAGCCGCATTCCCCGTAGAATGCCCAGTTTTATGCAGACATAAGAAAAAAGAGCCCAAGACGTGCTCAGCCCAAGTTGTGTCGAGTGGAACTCCGGCTACGTCTTCGAATCAGGCGACTATGCCTGCTTAGGGCAGGTGATGTACTAATGCAAGCCGCCACCGAACACTTCTCTTTGCAAATTGTACTCGCCCGTCTCAGACCAGGGAGTTGCAGTTTGGACAGCGTCTAATCTTTCTTACAATCCCGCCCCAAACGTACTGACCGGTACAGATTGTGTAAAGTGGATTTCCGGCTTCAACTTCGACGAGCGGGATCTCGTCTGTGAGGTCGGTAAAGTCTGGCAATGCAAACCCTACCCTGCTTCACTCTCATGTTCTTAGTACTGACCAAGCAGTAAGAATGGTAGCCTAGGCTGGGATTTAAAATCTAATCTCACAACGCCCCCATCGGTGTCATCTGTCTGCATTAACTGGGTCTACGGCGGCATCATTCTTCAAAACGACACAGTTTGTGACGGTACGAACACTTACCTTTGCATCTTACCACTTTTGTGTCCTTACTTGCAGCCCAGTGCTCCTGGTGCAAGCAACGTTTACGAGATGCTCACCGTGGTTGCGCCAAAACCAACTTGCTAGACATGGAAAAAAGGATCTTCTTATGTAGTCGGCGGCCTTGCCTGCGATGCTCAAAAAGTCTGGGAATGCAAGGACGCCCTTACTTGTTCTATATACCAACCGACTGGACCCTATGGATCATACTCTTGGACTGCCTCGCAAGTCGATTACAATCCGGATTCACTCAGTGTGGCTATTGAAAGTCCGACACTGTGGACCTTCGAGCTTAATTACAATTACGTGGGTGGAGACCTTGTGACGCTTTCGGGAACTGATGCCTTCAGATGCAATTAGGGTTACCTCGATTGGACCTGCAAGTCGACAACACCCTCAGCCAACGTGCTGAATAGCATTTGGGAGAAAGTTACCTATACTGGAACCCCAAAGATTGCACACTCGCACATGCTACCTGAAATTGAGTGCTATAACTTCTAATTTGGGAGCACCTAGATATCTAGCCACGAATTCAAAATAGAATAATTTGCGTGCGATGGCGAACGAGTTTGGAAATGTATGCTGCCCTAACCAGATCCACTTAATCCATCGCAATTTACTTGTCAAAATCTGACGCCTCGAGAGGACTAGACAAAGCAAGTCTGGGCACTCACTAGGGCCAAACCGAAAGTGATTTCAAGCTAGCAAAACTCTATTCCGTGTTTCTAATGGAAGCTAGGCCTATTACTTATGCCATTTGATATTGTGTGCGTCAACCAGTCAATCTGGATCGTAGGCGCCCAACCCTATGCGCAGCTTGCCACCTGGAATAACCCGCTATTCGTAACAAGCTTCAACCAATCTTGGCGCCCGTATCCAGGCACCCCGGTTTAGACGTCAGCTCCCTCAGTAATCGAGGAGAGCCGGTGTGTTGATTGGGACAGCTACTCACTAAATAGTAATAGCGCCATCTCAGCTTTTTATTAATACAAGTCACAAGAAATCGCCTGCAGCCAGGGCAGAGCATTTAAGTGCATCGCAGCCAACGACATAAACTCAAAATTCTCGTCGGTATGCACGAAGACTGATCCAAAAACGGACAATGGCAATACTTGGTTTATGCTGAGGACTAATGCAAAGCCTTACGCGCCAGAAATCCCGCCGGTAATTGAATGCATGAAGTATGAGACGGGCAATTATTACATAAAAGGAGATTTGGTCTGCTCGGATATCGTCAACTTCTGGATGTGCACCGATCAACAGCCAAATACTCTAGCGTGCTAAAAGAATGCGCCGGTTACCAGTGGAGATCAGACCTGGCTTTTGCAAACTGTGCCTGGGATGTCGAAGATTGTACCGGCATTTGAGAGCACCTAAGCCGAGTGCTATTAGTGGACCGACGCGACTTATCCCGAAAGCCCAAGACCCTACTAATTTAAGCATATGGACCTGACCTGCGATGAAGGTCGCGTTTGGCAATGCTACGGAGGAGCCTGCAACACAAACAAACCAACACTGGGAGTGGACTGGGTGCTTCTGAGGAACATTCCAAAGCAGATTGTGCCTCCTGTTTTCACGTGGATTGAGGCGTTTGAATGGTCAGAAAATTAGAATTATTTGCCGGGGGACTATGCTGTAGATCCAAACTCTGGCTTCATTTATTAATGTAGCGGCTTCCCTCTAACTCTAGATTGCACTTTCATAATGCCCACCCAGACCTAAATCAACAAAATTTGGATACTTCTACAAGGATACGCGGTCAGAAAAGTGATAAAAAACACGGACGCATACATTTTCTAACAATGCAAAGTAGACGACTTCAAAGACTTGGATCAGAGTCCGCTTAAGGTAAATGTTGGAGACTTCGTTTGCAGCAATGGTCGAGTCTGGAAGTGTCTGACCGACTTTTGCAAGAGCAGGATGCCTCTTGATGATGTTTTGCAAGTCGACTGGCAGCTCACTCGTTTCCAGCCGATTGCGATCTCTCAAAACCTAACCGTAACAGCTCCAATATCATCTTTGGAAGCAAGTGGAGTTGTTTTTGGCGCGTCGATATTGTTACAAACAGACCCCCTTATCGATTTAAACAAAGAGACAAGCTCTTAGTGCCAATAGGACCCCCTGGTCTAAAATGGAGCCTGGAACAACAATGACTGGTACTCGCTTACAGACAAGATTCAGGTGATAGCCGGTCAGGTCTGCACTGAAGACGCAAATTTACTTTAGCGGCTTTGATCGGTAGAAGCTCCCTATCTGAGCTAGCTCCCTCTTTAAGGAGAGCCTTCAGCCACTTACGCGCTTCCCATACCGATGAATGTTGCGCGCATACTACAGGTGGTCCCAAGAGAAAAGTTCAAGTTATTGTTCCCATTAGCTGCAGAAGTCTATTCCTATGATGGCTTCATCTAAGCTGTTACCGCCTTCCCCAAATTCTGTGGTGAAAAAGGGACTGTGCAGCAAGCTGCCAAAATAACGCTGGACTAGGTCTGCAAAAAAGAACTTAGCACACTTTTTTCACACATCGCCTGGACGACTGGAGGTAGAGATGCTCAGACTTAATACGAGTCATGGCTTGCAGGCCTCCGTAAAATTTTGGACACTAACGATTCATATTTCGAATAAGTTTCACCTCTATACTTCGGACCTGGCAAATACTACAAGCGAGGTGCTCTTCTCAGGGGAGGAATCGAATTTTACGGAAGACTTTCAACTTTACTCTTTAATGACGCCCAAGTGCTCTTAAATTCACCGGAAAAGGTTGAAAAAGAGCCGTTCCTTGCATTTGCATCAGCTCTTTACTTTTATATGACACCCCAAGACAATTAGAGTCCGTCAATGCATGAAATCCAGGCTGGTTTCTGGAACCCTAATCAGTTCGACACGACAGCCGGCATCGTGCCAGGATTTGGCGCGACAATCATGCTGATTAATCCCACGCTATGCGGATCGCAAAATGCTGAGGTATAAGTGCTGTACACATACTACATTAGTTTCATGACATCCTTTACCGTCTTGGTGGACTTCGCAGACTCTGAAATTTGCGTTAAGAGTTCAAAGTTCCCACTTGAAGGATCAGCAACCGTGGTTAATGCTTACTTTGCGAAGAGCACCGATGGAAGCACTAAATGCAGCCTTGTTAATGAAGCAACCAAGTATTCGCTATTCTTACCAGGTGACTACAAGCGATGCCTGATTGATTCGTTTGAAAGCACCAAGTTATCCAGCTATTACTTCATAAAAGACTATAATTACTTGCCAGGAGATTTAGTAACAAATGGCGTACAGGTGTGGCAGTGCTTGGACTTGCCTTTCGGGCTTGGCTGTAAAAGCCAATCAGGACCAACGCTTGGATAGTCGTCGGCAAGCTGGTTGTAGATCTCAGGAGCAATTAAAATGGTCCAACCAGACTGGGAAATCTTCTTGTTTGAATAGAAATGCACTGATTGGAAGAGGGGGCTTTCATGGAACATCGAAGAATTCGCATGCGACGCAAACAGATCTTGGAAATGTTTGGTTCCCGGTGAATGCTCTTTTAAGAAGCCAAGCAGCTAGGGTCGCCTTGACAAATCCTGGCAGCTTACGCGGCATACTCCCGTCTCAACCGGGCCAGAAGCCACCACAATTGACGCCTTTGTTTAGTCTTTCAAGTGGAATTTGAACTTCAATTATCTAAAGTAGGATCGGGTATTCATGAGCAAAGCTCAAGAAATGGCTGCTATCAACAGCGTATGGGAGTGTCAACAGGCAAACTAACTTCTTTGTGCAGTGGTGATTCCCAGCTCTAATGCACAAGTATGGGCAAGCGTAGCAGGCACAGCTTTAGAAATCTCAATCCCAAAACTGGAATCTAAGTCGTGCTTCGACTGGAAAACGGTGCAGAGCACAAAGGTAGCAACCGGAACTGAGCCATCATACAAGTTCCGAGCAGGTGACTACGCATGTGATGCCACTAGAGTTTGGGTTTGCAAAGAAAGTGATGGCTGCCAGACGGTCTAGCCTTCTAAAGATACGATGAATGCTGCCTGGACTTTGCAACGGTTTTCCCCGTATGCAGTCGTCCCAACTCCCGATCGCGTCTGCATTGAATGGTCAAGCATATACAACTTCGTACCCAACGATCTGGTCTGCAAGTCGGGCAGGATGTGGAAGTGTCAGCCCCAGCCAAGAGCTCTTGAGTGCTCATAAGTAGCCCCAAAAACTACGCCTACGGTGATTGATCCCTGGTAGCTTGTTTTAGACAGTAAGGACTACGAAACCTAGGTAACCGCGCTGGCGGAGCAGAAATGCATCAGCTACGACGCAGTCACAGGTCCGACGACCACAACCCCATATAAATTCGTGCAAGGTAATAACGCTTGCGATGCAAGCAGAGTGTTCCTGTGCAAGCAGTCAGCTCTATGCAGCACGATAAAACCTAGCCTTGATGATGGGACTGCATGGCAACTCACTAGAGCTAAAGTTGCCTAAGTAACTCCAACAGCATTTTAAACTAATGGATATGAGTTGCAAGACGATATGCTTGAAATTAAAGGTATCTGGACCGGAAGAGACTGGACTGACACTTTGAATAAAATTCAAAATAAGAATGGAAGAATCAGCGGATTGGATAGCGCAATGTAGAGAAAATTGTGGTCCATACAAGCTGTACTCAAAATGGAGACAATCAGCCTAACAGATGCAACATCAAACAAAGCTAATGTTCAGCGAGTTATGCGAGTACTTCCAGAACCTACATGGGAAAAACTCACGCCATTCCGTTTCCTAACATATACTTACCAGAGTTTGCTAACAGCGGTGTCTCGCTACCCAGCTTTCTGTGGAGAACGCGGATCGATCGGATAAGCCGCTACCCTGACTGACGATTAAATGTGCTTAAAAGAACTTGCCACGCTGTTTGCTCATATGACGCAGGAAACTGGCTGGAAAGTTCCAGGTGCAATTGTGCCTAAAGGCTACGCAGGCGTAGAATAAGTAGTACAGGAAGAGTGGCGATAGGCTTTCGCTCGAACGGAGGAATGGACGTGTGAAAACGGCATACTTTCAGAAAAATGCAAGGGCTACTACTCTGAAGCCAATAATCATGGCATAATTTACCCTCGTCCATCAACAAGTGTAAACTATTTTGGACGTGGTGCGCTTTAATTAAAGTGGAACTACAACTACGGCGCATTTTCGAATTCAATCTTTGGTGATGCTAAAGTTCTGCTTAATAACCCTGAAAGAGTAGCGTCTGAGGGCTGGCTTGCGTTTGCTTCCGCTTTATGGATTTACATGACACCTGTCAGCCCTAAGCCGAGCATGCACGATATCGTCGCTGGCTTCTGGCAGCCAAATTCATTTGACGTAGCTAACGGTTTTGCGCTAGGTTTTGGCGCAACGATCAACGTCTTCATCGGAGTTGAAGAATGCGGAAACTGGAACTAAAATCAGTATTCTCGGGTAAACTATTACAAGGAAATTCTCCAATTCTTTAACGTTCCAATATCAAACGAAGAGACTTTATACTGCGCTCAGCAGACGTTTGTATGGTCTAAGAACGGTACAGGAGCTCTCGCCCAAAATTTCGACAAAGACATCAACAACAACGCATAATGCAAAATCGTGCCCTACCTTACTTAATGGAGTTTTGCCATTCCTGGAGACTACAAAAAATGTGTTTGCTTCTTTTACGGTCCATGCAATCTTACCGTTTAATCAGAAATTCTCTTCGCTCCTTCTTTAACTAATTGCATCGGCTGGGTGCTCAACTTCAACTATCTGCCTGGTGACTTAGTTTACTACGGCAATCAAGTCTGGAAATGCACTAACCTCCCCTCAACCCTTTTATGCTCTACCTTGGAGCCATCAGCCTCGTCTTCATGTTGGTCAGTAGTGCTGAATGTTTTGCCAGAACCTGGAGCGATGCCTGAAGTGCAGAAATAGCGCTGTTACGACTATAAGACGCATACATCAAGCACTGCTATCATTCCGTATTCGTTTTCTGGCGGAGACTATGCGTGTGATCTCAACCGAGTCTGGAAGTGTTTAAGTTACTCAAACCTATGCAATACGGCAAGGCCGAGCTAAGATAATAAGTAGATTTGGGAACTTTTAAGACATACCCCTGAATATGTTAATCCTCCTGTTAAGGCTATAAACTCCAATCACGTTATAACCATACAAAGTGATATATTGACGACTTAGGGCGCATGGACAGGTTTTGATTGGACAGACGCTGTAATAGGGATTTCAAATACAAACGGATAGATTTCTGCGACTTCACCTGAAATGAAGATCAAAATATGGGCAGGATAAGCGAAATACAATGTTAATCCGATTGATTTAATAAGCCCTTTTAATAATCCTGTTAATGTCTAAAGAACGATGCGATTACTTACCGAACCTATGTGGGAAAAACTCACGCCATTCCGTCTGCCGACATACACTTACTTAAGCTTTCTTACTGCCGTATCTCGCTACCCAGCATTTTGTGGAGAACGTGGATCAATCGGATAAGCTTCTACTCTGACTGACGATTAAGTGTGCTTCAAAGAGCTTGCCACACTGTTCGCTCACATGGCGCAGGAAACTGGCTGGCACGTGGCTGGTGCAACTGTGCCCCAAGGTTATGCAGGCGATGGTCAAATAGTGCTTGAAGAATGGCGACAGGCTCTCGCCCAAACAGAGGAGTCTAACTGCGAGAATGGGAAGCTTGCAGAGAAATGTAAGGGCTACTACTCTGAAGCAAATAATCAAGGCACCATCTATCCTCGTCCATCAATTTAAGTTAACTACTTTGGAAGAGGTGCGCTTTAACTTAAGTGGAACTACAACTACGGTGCATTTTCAAATTCAATCTTTGGTGATGCTAGCGTGCTACTTAATACTCCTGGACGCGTGGCAAATGAAGGCTGGCTTGCTTTTGCTTCAGCACTTTGGATCTACATGACACCTATCAGCCCTAAGCCTAGCATGCACGATATCGCTGTGGGTAACTGGCAACCTTCATCAGCTGACATAACTAACGGCCTAAAACTTGGATTCGGGGCAACAATCAGCGTTATTAGCGGAGGTGAAGAGTGCGGAACTTGGAACCAAAAAGCCAAGTGGAGAACAACGTACTACGACGAACTTATTTAATACTTCAGCGTTCCTGTCTCGATAGCTGAAGAAAACTCCTGCATAAACGCGAAGTCCACCTTTTCTACCCAAGGCATTTCTGCTATAGCCTCTTTCTTTGAAAAAGACGTGACTGCAAATAAATGCAAGCTTACTAAAACTCAGACAAACTGGTCGATTTTCATCCCAGGCGACTACAAACGATGCGTCTGCTTTTACTTCGGCCCTTGTACCCTTACAGCAACTTTGCCAATACCTGCCTCCTCAGAGCCCCAATCCTATTGTTTTGCCTATTCCAAGTACACGAATTACCTCCCTGGGGACTTTGTCTGCGACACGACTAATACTTGGGAATGCACATCTCTACCGAACGCTGTTAGATGCAAGGAGGACGATTTGAGTTTAACTACAATTTGGAAAGCCAAAAACGTGGTCCAAACCATGGCACTGGCCCCTATGCCGTAGTCAGAGTTTTCGAAGTGCTATGATTATCAGAAATCAGTGCAACCCGGTAGCGCAACGCAATATGCTTTTAAACTTAATGACAAAGCATGCGATGAAGATCGCGTGTGGATATGCAAAGACGCTTCGAGATGTAATGTCACGAAGCCAAGCACCAACGATGGAACTGTCTGGACGCTCACAAGAGATTTTCCAGTGTATAGATCTGCGATATAGTTAAATTCAGTCGGAGTCAGCGCTGTAAATTACTCGCCCTAGCAAGACACTTTGCCTATAAATGGTGTTTGGACGGGTTTTGACTGGGTCGACTCAGTGAACTCTATCGAGAATAATAATGGACAGATTCAAGGTAAGGACAGCAAAATGAGCCGACTCATCTGGGCTGCACAAGCCAGGTATGACTTGAAGGCGATTAACTTTGCTCAGCCAGATTAAAACCCGGTAAATGTTAGCCGGGTTATGAATGTCCTTAGCAAAGAGATTTGGGAGTATATTCTACCCTTAAGGAACGCGGTCTACAGTTATGAAGAGTTCCTCGTTGCGGTTTCTAAGTTCCCTGCTTTTTGTGGAGAGAAAGGAACTCACGGTCAGGCGAGCTCTCTGAGCGACGATGAAATATGCAAGAAAGAAATTTCAGCTTTTTTCGCGCATGCTGTTCACGCAACTGGACTAAAATAGGCTGGAGCTACAGTTTCGCTCGGATAAATGAGAGCAGGTGAGGTTGTAAATGAGATCTGGAGACAAGGACTTTATTACGCTAATTAAAAAGGCTGTGAAGGGCTTACTCCTCCTAAGAGATGCATGAATAACTATTCAACCGCGAATGGTAACGACGTTAACTATCCAAGACCTAGTGATAAAACGCATTATTTCGGCCGCGGTGCCTTTCAGCTAACGAGTAATTTTAACTACGGTATGTTCTCAGAGCTTTTGTTTGGAGACGCTAAAATTCTGCTTAACAAACCCGAGATGATTGCCAACGAGGGCTGGCTCGGATTTGGGTCAGCTATGTGGTTCTATATGACACCCGTTAATCCTAAGCCGAGCATGCACGATATCATCACTGGTTTCTGGGTACCAAATGCGGCAGACACTGCTGCAGGCTTCAAAGCTGGCTTTGGAGCGACCATCAACGTTATTAATGGCGCATAAGAGTGCGGAAAGTGGACCTAAATGGCATAAGATAGATTCTGGTACTTCAAGGAGCTGATGATGTACTTTAAAGTACCTTTGGACGCAACAGAGGACAACACATGCTAAAAAATGAAGCGTGCTTTTGTCTAAAAAGGGTCTGCTGCAGTAAGGATGTTCTTCGACAAAGATTGGAACAACAAAAATCGTTGCGTTGCGGTTAATTGGTAGACTGCTTACTCAGTAATCACTCCAGGAGACTACAAGCGGTGCGTTTGCAATTTTTTCGGCCCTTGCGACCTCACAATCACCGTAATCGTCACGAAATTCTACGTCCCGGTTCACAACTGCTTCACCTTCCAACAAAGCTTTAATTATTTGCCTGGAGACATTATATGCGATGCCACGGCAGCATGGAAGTGTAACACTCTTCCAAACGCCCTCAATTGCGTGAGCCAGTAGCCAAATCTCTTCACTTAAGTTGAGCCATGGACTGTTGTGCAGTTACCTTCGATCATACAGGGCCCAGCCCCTACTGTGACTATTTAATCCTGCTTCGACTTTGAGGCACAGAAAGACAAGTATACTTTTGCGATCGGAAATTTCGCCTGTGATTCCTCAAGGGTATGGAAATGTTTAAGTGCAGCATGCTCTAGCACGAAGCCAAGTACAGCTGACGGAACAGTATGGGAGCTCACAAGAAATTCTCCCCAGGCTATAGTCCCATATATTCCAGTCGTCATAAATTATACATCGCAAAACGACATCTTGAATGTTGATGGTATCTGGACAGGCAAAGACTGGGCAGATAAAGGCTATCAGAGCAAGAACGGTCAGATATCAGGACAAAATCCTCAACAATAACGGGCGCTATGGGTCTCTCATGCCATCTATACTGAGACTCCTGTCGACTTCGCTGCACCTATTAACAATCCGACCAATGTGAAGCGAGTGATGAGCTTGCTTGATGAAAATCAATGGGCTTATTTGTTCCCGTTTATGCACCCAGGATACAACTATAAAGCATTCATCACAGCAGTATCAAAATACCCAGCTTTTTGTGGCGAAAGGGGCGCGGTAGGTCAAGCCGCGACACTCACAGATGATGAGATGTGCAAGAAGGAACTCTCCACTTTATTTGCTCACATAACGCAAGCTACAGGGTATAAAAAGGCCAACTCTGTTGTGCCACCTGGCTTGTCTGGAGCGGGCTTAAGCATCGCTGAGGAGTGGCGTCAAGGTTTATCGATGATCGAAGAGCCTTAATGTCAAGACGGTCTGCTGTCGGGATAATGCTATTAATACTACAGCACCCAATTCAAAAATGATGTCTACTATCCAAGCCCTTCAAACCTGGTAAATTACTTTGGAAGGGGCGCGCTGAACATGGCTTGGAACTATAACTTTGGGTCTTTTTCAGAGAACATCTTCGGCGATGAAAAATTACTTTTAGAGAAGCCAGAACGAGTTGCGTAGGAACCATGGCTTGCATTTGCGAGCGCTATTTGGATTTACATGACGCCTTAAAGCCCTAAGCCTTCGATTCATGATGTAGTCACTGGATTCTGGGAGCCAAACACCGATGACCTCGCGAGTGGCCTCAAACTTGGGTTCGGTTCTACCATTAACATCTTAAGCAGTTAGGAGTGCGGTTTGTGGACCCAAACTGCCCAAAACCGCATCGATTACTTTAAAGGTTTCATGTCATACTTCGTGGTTGGCCTAGATCCAAAAGAAGAGCTCACTTGTGAGAAATAAGTCAAAATTTGGCCTCTTGCAAGTGCAGGAGCTTAGTTTATGTATTTTGATCAAGACTGGTCAAACCCAAACCAATGCAAGCTGGTCTCGTGGCAGACCTCTTGGAGTATTTTTAATCCCGGAGACTATAAACGTTGCGTCTGCAATTACTATGGCCCTTGCATCCTTAACCCGGTGACTTACGTTTCGTCAACGTGCTTTGGCAACGAAGTCAACTACAACTGGTTAGCTGGAGATTTCATCTGTGATACGCGACAAATCTGGAAGTGCCAGCCAACTCCTTTGGTGCTCTTATGCAAGACTGAGACGCCATCGTCTACCAGCAAATCGTGGACCTTGAACAACCGATAGATCATTATGGGCAAGGCCCCAGTCATGGGAACGATGGGCTGCTATGAATATTAAGACGTCAAAAGTACTTACACTTTTAGAAAAAATGAATACGCATGTGACTAAAATAGAGTCTGGATGTGTACGTAGGCATCTGGTTGCAACAATGAGACGCCTAGTACTGGATTTGAAGTGAAATGGCTACTCACTCGCTTTTAGCCGGTTAAGCAATTCCCACCTTAGACTCTTGTGCTGGACTACATTCCGTAGACGGACATATTGCCTGTAAATGGACCTTGGACCAACAACAACTGGGTCGACGAAAAAAATGGGTACTAAGTTATTAATGGCCAGATTTCAGGAACTAGTACGATAAAGAAGAGACAACTGTGGGCTCCCATGGCAAAATTTTAAACAAATGCGATCAGCTTGACTGATAAGACTCAAAATTCAGTGAACGTCCAGAGGGTTATGCGAGTATTTACAGAACTAATGTGGGAAAAACTCACGCCATTCCGTCTGCCGATATACACCTACTAAAGTTTCCTTACAGCTGTGTCTCGCTACCCAGCTTTTTGTGGAGAGCTCGGATCGATTGGATAAGCAACTTCATTTTCTGATGATCAGATCTGCCTCAAAGAGCTCACAACGCTGTTCGCTCACATGACAGAAGAGACTGGATGGAAAGTTCCAGGTGCAACTGTACCCCAAGGTCATGCAGGCGCTGGTCAAATTGTACAGGAAGAGTGGCGATAGGCTTTCGCTCGAACGGAGGAATGGAATTGTGAAAACGGCGTACTTTCAGAAAAATGCAAGGGCTACTACTCTGAAGCCAATAATAATGGCATAATTTACCCTCGTCCATCAACAAATGTAAACTATTTCGGACGTGGCGCGCTTTAATTAAAGTGGAACTACAACTACGGCGCATTTTCGAATTCAATATTTGGTGATGCTAAAGTTCTGCTTAATAACCCTGAAAGAGTAGCGTCTGAGGGCTGGCTCGCCTTTGCTTCCGCTTTATGGATTTACATGACACCTGTCAGCCCTAAGCCGAGCATGCACGATATCGTCGCTGGCTTTTGGACTCCTAATTCTTACGATACTAGTGCTGGATTCAAACGAGGTTTTGGAGCAACAATCAACATCTTAAATGGACTAGAAGAGTGCTAGATTGTTACACAAAAGGCTAAGAATCGTACCTTCTACTACGAATCCCTTCTAAAATTATTTAGTATAGCTGCAGATTTATCTGAAGACAACACATGCTCGTCACAACAAAAAGTCTTTTCTGATATCGGAGCAGGAAGCATTTTCGCGTACTTCGACAAATCAAGTACAACAAAAAACTAATGCAGCCTGATCAGCGTTCCTACTGGCTTTTCGATGTTCAACCCGGGCGATTACAAACGCTGCGTCTGCTTCTATTTCGGTCCTTGTGACCTCACCCCAACCACTGACACCAACGTCGTGGTCACGACTCAAAATTGCTTCCCGCTGCAAAATAACTTCAACTATATGCCTTTAGATAAAGTATGCGATGCCACGACCATGTGGCAATGTCCTGCCATCCAAACCGACGCGCTGCAGTGTGCCTTATAAAGCCCAACTAGCCTTACTTCTATCTGGACGTAAGTAAAAGAAAAACCTGTATCGGGGTCAGCCCCAATGCTTCTGTCACAGAAATGCTACAATTGGTCTACAGTAACCGCAGCTGCTTCAACCACTCCTTACAGATTCTTGACTGGTGATTTTGGCTTCGAATCTAACCGAGTTTGGAAATGTCTTTCAAATGCGACTTGCAACGCCACAAAGCCCAGTTCAGACAAAACCGCATCGGTATGGGAGCTGACAAGATTCACTTCAAATGTCATCACACCGCAGGTCGTAAACCAGGTGAGTCAATACGACCCTCAGCCTGACATCTTGCCTTAGCTTGGCCCTTGGACAAACAACGACTGGATCGACACGGTCAATAACTTTAAGGTGGTAGACGGTCAGTTGTTCGGAACCACTGAAAAGACCCAAAGAGACATCTGGTCTGCTCAAGCTAGATATGGCTTAGCTCCTGTTGACTTTGTCAATAAGGATAAGAACCCAGATAATGTAAAGAGGGTTCTTACTGTTTTCCCGAAAGACAAGTTTTGGTCATACTTGACTCCGTTCAGTATCTCAGCTTACTCCTACGAAAACTTCGTGACTTCAATTTCGAAGTATCCAGCATTCTGCGGAGAGAAAGGAACGGTTGGATAAGCAGCCTAATTGACTCTCGATTAAGTATGCTTGAAGGAGATTTCAAACTTGTTTGCTCACTTCGGGCAAGAAACTGGCTATCATTCTGCTGGTTCGGTTGCACCTGTCAACACGATGGGAGCTGGTCAGCTCGTTTTGGAAGAATGGAGACAATCGCTTTATTATATCACAGAGATTGCATGCGATACAGCAAATCAAGCTTGGTACTGCGACTACTATTCGACATCATACAATAACGATATCAATTATCCGCGCAAGGACTCTACCATAAAATTCTTCGGCCGCGGCCCCTTCCAGCTATCGTGGAACTATAACTACGGCCAGTTCTCTGAAGTGATTTTCGGTGACTCTAAGGTACTCCTTGACTCTCCAGAACGCATAGCTAATGAAGGCTGGCTTGCTTTTGCAGCTGCTCTTTGGTTCTACATGACACCACAGAGCCCTAAGCCAAGTATGCACGACATCGTTACAGGCTTCTGGTAGCCCAACAACACGGACCTAGCCGCAGGTTTCAAGCTAGGCTTCGGAGCGACAATCAACGTCATAAATGGAGGGCTAGAGTGCGGTCTCGTATCATAAAAGGCACAATAAAGACAGGACTATTATGTTGCAATTATGAATTACTTGCAAGTTCCTTTAGACTCGACTGAGAGTTTGAGTTGCAGTGGCCAAATTGGTGGATTCTAACTAAAGGGAACAACTGGGTCTAAGTTGCAATATTTCGACAAAGACTGGACCAGCAAGAATCGATGTTAGATTGTTTCGTGGTACACGTCTTACTCAATTTACACTCCCGGTGACTACAAGCGCTGTGTCTGCTACTACTACGGTCCTTGCGATCTCACGCCTTCAACAATCGTCGTTCCGGTGATCTCTGTCGCTCAAACGTGCTTTTCCTTCACTCTCAACTTCAATTATTTGGCTGGGGACAAAGTCTGTACTAGTACGAATATCTGGACCTGCAAACCCCTGCCTAAAACTTTGACATGCGCCAGCGAGCAGCCCTCTTCCCTAGGGTCGGGCAATGCTTGGACTTTAGACTCAGGCACCATCTCAATTGGATCAGCACCTTTCACCAAGGTAATTGACTGCTTCGACTACGAAACCTAAAAAGCAATTTACACTTACAAACTGAACGATTTTGCATGCGATGCTAAACGACTTTGGAAGTGTGTGCTGGTAGCGAGTTGCCAAAACACTAAGCCCAGCACAGGCGATGATTCAGTATGGACGCTACAGCGTGATATACCGAATCCAGTGGTACCCCAGACCATTTAAGTTGTATCCTACCCCATTCGAAATGATATTCTTATCACAAATGGTCCCTGGACTGGAAATGACTGGACTGACAATACTAGCGGAATCAAAGTTGTCAATGGCTAGGTTTAAGGAACGGTCGATACCACACTTAGATAGATCTGGGCGGCAACTGCAGTCTTAAGCAGCACTACTCCTGACTTCAATGACATCACTAAAAATCCGCCAAACGTGCAGCGCATCATGAACATAATGACCAAGGATGTTTGGGAATACCTAACCCCTTTTAGAAACTCTATTTACACTTACGAGAGCTTTATCACAGCTACGTCCAAATATCCTGCTTTCTGTGGTGAAAGGGGCTCTCACGGATAGGCTTCTAAACTTACTGACATTTAGATGTGCAAGAAGGAGCTTGCAACTCTATTCGCTCATTTCTGCCAAGAAACCGGCTACAATTGGCCCGAATCTACTGTCCCATAGGGCTACCCCGGTGCTGGTAAAGTCGTCAGTGAGAGATGGAGATAAGCTTTCTACTACGTCAAAGAGAAGAAATGTGATGTGACGACTCCTGATGGTTCTTGTGAATATTTCTCTTGGTCTTACGGCAACGACGTTAACTATCCAAGACCCGACAAAAAAACGCTCTATTTCGGCCGAGGTGCCTTCCAACTATCGTGGAACTACAATTATGGCTATTTCTCAGAGGTAATTTTCGGAGATGCTAAGACTCTGCTTAACAAACCCGAGCGTGTCGCCAACGAAGGCTGGCTTGCACTCACGGCAGCTTTATGGTTCTACATGACGCCCCAGACGCCAAAACCAAGCATGCACGATATCATCACTGGCTTCTGGGTGCCAAATACGGCAGACACTAGTGCAGGCTTCAAAACGGGTTTTGGAGCGACCATCAATGTTATCAATGGAGGACAAGAATGCGGATTCTGGAGTTAGCACGCGCAGTATAGAAGTGATAACTTCAAGTCACTGATGGGTTACTTCTAAGTTCCTCTTGACACGACTGAGGACATCGGTTGTACCACTATGTCAAGCACCTGGCCAGCAAAAGGTAGTGGTGTTGTTCTGTCTTTCTTCGACAAAGACTGGAACAGGGCAAAGACATGCAAGCTTGTCAGCTGGCAAACTTCTTGGTCCATGTATAGCCTGGGTGATTACAAGCGATGCGTATGCAACTACGACGGTCCATGCGATCTGACCCCACAATAAGTTGTCGATCCAATCAGTATTGAGACTAAGACATGCTTCCCCTTCGCAGCGCAGTTCAACTTCCTACCGGGAGATAGAGTCTGCGACACTTAAAACATCTGGGAATGCCAAAATATGCCGGCTGCATTAGCGTGCTCTACAGAAGTACCGACGCCTGCTAACACGGGGCCAGCCTGGTACACAGTACCGATCTCTATAAGAAGCGGTACAGCGCCTACTTATGGCACCAAGAACTGCTACGACTACTAGACAGCGAGATCCCAAAAGTTCACTTTTGTCGCAGACTCGTTAGCGTGCGACTCTGGCCGCGTTTTCAAATGTTCGATTGCGTCATCATGCAACACAACGACTCCGAGCACTGGTAACGGCACAATTTGGAGTCTTTTAAGAGATAAGCCAGTAGTATTGCCGATCCCCTAAGTGATTTAGATCGATTATACGCCTTAAGATGACATCCTACCGGTAGATGGCCCTTGGACCAAGTTTGACTGGACGGACCTCGTACTTAACATTCAGAATTTGAACGGCAAAATTACAGGTATGACGCCTGAAATTCAGCGAATCATTTGGTCCCCTTAGGCACGCTTTGATGTTCTTGACGTCGACTTTTCAACAATCGATAAGAATCCAGCTAATGTGCAACGGCTAATGAAAATTCTTACCCGAGAGAAGTGGCAATATTTAACACCCTTCAGCATCCAAACCTACTCATATGAAAACTTTATTACCGCCATATCTAAGTATCCAGCTTTCTGCGGAGAGAAGGGAGTCTACGGACAAGCTTAGTATCTAAGTATCGATGATGTTTGCAAGAAGGAGATCGCAACCTTGTTTGCTCACTTTGCCTAAGAAACTGGTTACAATACTGCTGGTTCATTTGCCCCTGCCAACACGGCTGGAGCTGGCTAGAAAGTCTAGGAATAGTGGAGACAGTCGCTTTACTACCTCAAAGAGATCGCATGTGATGTGGCTGCACCTTCAGACAACTGTGATTACTACTCTACAGCTTATAACAACGCGGTAAACTATCCGCGCAAAGACTCTACCATCAAATTCTTCGGCCGAGGTGCATTCCAACTCTCATGGAACTATAACTACGGTAGCTTCTCTAAGGTTCAGTTCGGAGACTCTAAGGTGCTCCTCGAAGCTCCAGAGCGCGTAGCTAATGAAGGCTGGCTTGCTTTTGCTGCCTCTATTTGGTTTTACATGACGCCACAAAGCCCCAAGCCAAGTATACACGACATCGTCACAGGCTTCTGGTAGCCTAACAATGCAGACCTGGCTGCAGGCTTCAAGCATGGCTTTGGAGCAACAATCAACG
>Ga0169931_10006508_pt1 | contig 17591 bp, 17 predicted proteins | sample Kivu_15m_20L_FD_129675 | JGI IMG/M metagenome (GOLD analysis project Ga0169931, IMG submission 129675) | Freshwater microbial communities from Lake Kivu, Western Province, Rwanda to study Microbial Dark Matter (Phase II) - Kivu_15m_20L... | ecosystem: Environmental > Aquatic > Freshwater > Lake...
CGCTTCGGGTTGAATCGCATCCGAATAGTTGTAATAACCACGACCAGATTTTCGTCCCAAGTAACCCGCTTCGGTGAGGCGCTTCTGCGTAAACGATGGTCGGTAGCGCGGATCGAAGTAAAACGCTGTAAAGACCGATTCGGTAACCGCATAATTCACATCGTTGCCAATAAAATCCATGAGCTCAAATGGTCCCATGCGGAATCCGTAAATCGATTTCATCGCATGGTCGATCGTTGCAAAATCGGCAATGCCTTCCTCATAAATGCGAATGGCTTCGCTGTAATAAGGTCGTGCAACACGATTCACAATAAAGCCGGGCGTGTCTTTGGCAATTGCTACGACTTTGTTCCATGCAGCAATGGTCGCAACGGCGAGCTCACGCGTTTGGGCGTTGGTTTGAACCGCGGGAATCACTTCGACCAATTGCATCACGGGAGCAGGATTGAAAAAATGGATGCCCACTACCCTACCCGATTCCTGAACCGAAGCTGCTATGGACGCGATCGAGAGCGAACTGGTGTTGGATGCAAGAATACACTCGGGCGAAACAATGCCTTCGAGTTGTTTGAATAGCGAACGTTTCACTTCAAGGTTCTCAACAATCGCCTCAATGAGCAATTCGGAATCTTTCAAATCCTGTATGTTACCGGTGTAGCGAATACGATCCTGAATCTGCGATGCTTCTACTTCCCTGAGTTTGCCCTTTTCGACCAGCTTAAGCAGTGTTGATTTGAGGTTTCCTTCGGCTTTCGACAAGGCTTCAGCGTTAGTATCATAAAGCCAAACCGAACAACCTGCCGTAGCAGCAACCTGTGCGATTCCGCTTCCCATTGTTCCTGAACCAACTACAGCAACGTTTTTAATCTGCATGAATGAATTGGATTGAATCTCAAAGGTAGAAGAATTGACTCGAACATGAGAAAAAAACAAAACCCCGTTTCAAAATTGAATTGAGACGGGGCTTTCTGATATTAATAATAGTTATTGGTCGTCATCCTCAGGCGGCGGACCTATTCCGCGCTCCTTCATCTTTCTGAGCATTTCCAGTTTAAAATCGCGCTCAGCCTTTAGCAACATGGCCACTTTTTTGGGCGGAAGAATTTTCGACAAATCGGTCATGGACTTGCGTTGTAAATCGAGCAATTGTTGCTGACGGTTTAAATCTTCGTTCATAGCCACTTCGACGTCTCTATCGGGCATTGAAGCAAGCCGATCGCCAAGGTTTTTTCTGGCTGCGCGTTGCTCTTTTTTAATGCCATCCATTTGCTGACTTAATTCGTTGTACACCGGCCAAAAGCGTTGCGCCTCTTCGGCAGTGAGCGATAAACGTTCGGTGATAAAGGCAATGCGTTCAGATTTGATGCGTTCGCGAACGGCACCGCGCTCCTTCCCTCTTCCACCGCCCTTTCCGGGTTGAGCAAAGCCGGTAAAGGCACATAAAAGCAAAATTGTAAGGGTTATGCTGGATGTTTTCATGGCTTTCAGTTTAAAGTTCATCATAGGTTTCAAAATCAATAAAATCGTCTTCGGCAAGTTCTTCTGTGAATGCATTCGAGAGCGAATCTTCTTCACTTTCGGGCAATACAAAGTTTTCATCGTACACATGTTCGAGCAGTTCGTCCTCACTCATTTCATCGAGAATTCCTTCCTGCTCAACATAACTTAAAAGCGTTTCACCCGAATGCTGCGCCTCTGCATCCGCACCATCGTAATTGCGGAAAGTAAGCACCGCAGTTGCAAGCATAAATAGCAAAACGGTTGTTATGGCCACCGGTCGAAACAAGTACTCGAAATCGAAACTCCGTTTTAGTTCCTGTTTGCCTTCGATACGATACGCCATCTGCCTGGGAAACGAATCGAAATATCCGACGGGAGCCTCAAATGGCTGCTTCCCTGCGAGGTGTTCCGGTATCGGGTTTGGTTTTTTGTTCATGGTTATGCGTTGATGTGCTTTGGTTGAATAGGTTTAATGGGAACGAATAAATTCTTCAATTTTTTTTACGGCATGGTGGTAAGATGCCTTTAAGGCACCAACTGATGTTCCCAGAATTTCGGACATTTCCTCGTATTTCATCTCGTCGAAATATTTCATATTGAATACCAAACGTTGTTTTTCGGGCAAGGTTAAAATGGCTTGTTGTAATTTCATTTGGATGCGGTCGCCGCTCATGCGTGGATCGTTCTCGATGTGTCGGCTCAGCTGCGCTTCAACATCAACAATGGGAAGGAAAAAACGCTTTTTCTTGTTGTTTAAAAATGTAATGCACTCGTTCGTGGCAATCTTGTAAAGCCAGGTATATATTTTCGAATCCTCCCGAAAGGCTATCAATCCTTTGTATGCTTTGATGAACACATTCTGCAGAATATCATCGGCATCGTCGTGTACGATGACCATTTTTCGAATGTGCCAGTACAAACGCTGTTGGTATTGCCGCACAAGCATATTGAATGCATAATTGCGGGTGTCTTCTTTCGAAAACAAATCCAATATTTCCCTGTCGCTGAATTCCTGCATGCACGTGTGTTCAGCCTTTCGGTTGTGTTTCTAACGCCTTGCCAATACTGCTTTTGCAGCTTGTACAATGTCTGGCGTGTCGAGTTTGTATTTCACGAGCAGTTCTTCGGGCGTACCACTCTCTCCGAAACTGTCGTTTACTGCGACAAACTCAATCGGACGAGGCGTTGTGCGGGCAAGAAGCTGTGCGATACTGTCGCCGAGCCCACCATTTCGCTGGTGTTCTTCGGCGCTTACAACACATCCGGTTTTGGCAACCGAGGCAAGGACTGCCGCCTCATCGAGAGGTTTAATCGTATGAATATTTATTATTTCAGCATCGATTCCCAGTTCGTGCAACTGTTCGGCAGCTTTCAAGGCTTTCCATACCAGATGGCCTGTTGCGAAGATGCTAACGTCTTTTCCATCTTTCAATTTCAATGCTTTGCCAATCTCAAAAGGCTGATCGGCAGGTGTAAAATTAGGCACTTTCGGCCTTCCAAATCGCAGGTAAACCGGCCCATGGTGTTTCGCAATCGCAATGGTTGCTGCCTTAGTTTGGTTGTAATCGCATGGATTGATGACCACCATGTTGGGAAGCATTTTCATCAAGCCAATATCTTCGAGAATCTGATGCGTTGCACCATCCTCGCCCAGGGTTAGTCCGGCATGCGAAGCGCAGATTTTCACGTCCTTATCGCTGTAGGCCACGCTTTGACGAATTTGATCGTATACACGTCCGGTCGAAAAATTAGCGAATGTTCCGGTAAAGGGAATTTTCCCACCAATGGTCATTCCCGCAGCGAGTCCAATCATGTTGGCTTCGGCGATCCCGGTTTGGAAGAAGCGCTCCGGGAAAGCGGCTTCGAATGCATCCATTTTCAATGAGCCGGTAAGGTCGGCGCACAAGGCAACGACGTTGGGATTGGTTTTCCCAAGTTCGAGTAAGCCTGCGCCAAATCCCGAGCGCGTGTCGTTCTGATCGGTGAATGTAAATTGTATGGCCATGTTAACGGATGATGACTTTTTGTGAAGTTCCGGCTTGCACCTGAAACGTGGTTTGACTGCTGAATAAGGTTTCTTTGACTCCTTTGGCCCGAAATACGGCTTTGTAGGTTCCGGGCTGAAGCTTAACGGTTTCTTGCAATTGCGTGTCTGAAAGGTTGCATACCCATTCTGTAAGTCCTTTATCTTCCTTCAGAATCGAGGTTATTCCGGGCGTCGAAAGTTGAAAGTTCACTACACCGGGCTCATCGATTGTAACCGTTGTGGTGTGGCTCTGGCTTATGTCGACAGCTGAAATGTAGGTGCGTGGCAGCGTGAGAATTTCGAGGTCGTACTTACCGGTGATGAGTTTACGTTGTTCGCGAATTTCCATCACATCGAGGGTTTGCGTCGATTTTGCCTGGCGGATGATGCATTTGATGTCGCGGTGAAAACTTCCGTTTCCGGCTTGCACTTTCAAAAATCCCTGCGGTGCATCGAGTGCGATTACGTTGTGCTTGCCGGGTGTGAGCTTGATGTCTTTCTTCTCAACTTTCGGAAGTGTGTGTACGACTAAATTGTAGGTCGTTGCGGCATCGGGGCGCAAGGTATCGGGCAGCCCGCGGTTATTCATCGTGTGAATGTAATTGTACTTCTGCTTGCCCGTATTCTGATCGTAGAAGGTCATCGCCACGTCGGTTTCGCTTGGCTTCCCGTTTTTATCGAGCAGATTTACCTGCGCTGTAGTGGCGTTCAACACTTGCGTAACAATGATGTTGAGCACTTGATTGAAGGAACTTTCGGTTGATGCATCGTAATAATTCCCAATGCAATTGAACGATTCTTTGATGGCCGGATCGAGCTGCCCCACACCTACAATAAATGGTCTGAGCGTAATGCCCTTGCTTTGTAACGCGGCCGAAATGGCACAGGGATCGCCGCCGCATTCTTCCTTTCCGTCGGTAATCAGCAAAACCACATTGCGCGCGTTTTTATCCGGAAAATCGGCTGCGCAGGCTTCGAGTGTCATCGCAATGGGCGTTGTTCCATTGGGCTTCAATTTTTCGAGTTTCGATTTAATGAGCCAGGCATTGCCTTTCGAAAACGGAACTTCGAGTTTGGTGTCGTCGCAATCCTGTGGCGGATACTTTTTCTGATGTCCATAGCATCGCAATGCCAACTGCACATTGTTTTGCCGTTCGAGGCTGTCGACCATTTTGCTCACCAAGCGACGGGCAATTTCGTATTTCGAATCCGATTCCCACAACCCGTACATCGAGTTGGAACAATCGAAAATGATGAGGATTCGCGTGTTTTGAGCAGGAAGCACCTGTGCAATTCCTGTGTGAACAAAGCCTATGCAGATGAGGATGAACATGATCATCCGCATTACATTCGTACCTTTTTCCTTGCTCCGATTCACGCGCATCGTTTTCTAATAATCGCCGATTGTTTCGGGCAATTGTGCCAGTGCCTTGCTCAGTTGTTCGTCGTTGGGCGCCACACCATGCCATTTGTGCGTTCCCATCATAAAATCGACCCCCATGCCCATTTCGGTTTTCATAAGGATAACGATTGGTTTTCCTTTTCCGGTATGCGCTGCTGCATTTACAAGTCCGACTACCACCTCTTCCATCGCATTGCCGTTCATTTCACACACCATCCAGCCAAAGGCTTCGAACTTGGCGCGCAGGTTTCCGAGACTCAACACTTTTTCAGTGCTTCCGTCGATTTGCTGTCCATTCACATCTACAGTGGAAATAATATTGTCGACTTTATTCGCCGCCGCATACATCGCCGCTTCCCAGATTTGTCCTTCCTGCAACTCACCGTCGCCATGTAGGCTGTAAACCAGATGTGAATCCTGGTTCAACTTTTTGCTCAAGGCCGCACCGATTGCCACCGATAGACCTTGACCAAGCGAGCCCGAAGCTATGCGTACACCGGGCAATCCTTCGTGCGTGGTTGGATGTCCCTGTAAACGGGTATTGATTTTCCGGAAGGTTGCCAGTTCTGTTACCGGAAAGTGTCCCGATCGGGCCAATACGCTGTAAAAAACCGGAGAGACGTGTCCGTTCGAAAGAAAGAAAACATCCTGATTTATTCCGTCCATTTCAAACGATACGGCATTAAAGCGCATCTGTTGAAAATAGAGCGCCGTTAAAAAATCGGTACAACCCAGTGAACCGCCCGGATGCCCTGAGTTAACAGCATGTACCTGACGAAGAATATCGCGGCGCACCTGGGTAGCTATGCGCTGCAGTTCTTGAATAGAAGCCATGTTGCGAAAGTACACGGGGCAATTAAGCTTGGCAAGAAATCGGTAGAGAGGTTTTCCCAAAGTTGTTAACGGATGTAGAATTAATGGAAAAGCGCCTTAACGATTTAGCGCTGCACCGATAGCTGTACCGGTAATCCATCCACTCGACCATGCCTGCTGAAAATTGAAACCACCTGTAATTCCATCCGAATCGAGCACCTCGCCAGCGAAATACAAACCATTAATTTTCTTCGACATACAGGTTTGTGCATCAATTTCATTAAGCGAAATCCCTCCCGCTGTGACAAATTCTTCTTTAAAGGTTGTTTTGCCCTGAATATCGAATCGCTCGGAGGTAATGCGCTCGGCTAATTGGCGCAAGGCTTTATTGTTGCACATACTCCAAGAATTTTCGCCATCCAGTTCAACTTGAGAAAGTAAATATTCCCACAAACGCTGCGGCAATCCATCAAATACCTTGGTTTTAATTTTACGATTCCCCGCGTGTTCCTTCTGACGCATCAGCCATTCAAACACCTCATCTTGTGTTAATTCAGGCAACCAATTGATTCCCACCCTAAATAAATAGTTTGCCTCCGCCAATTCGCGAGCTGCCCGCGCAGATGAGCGTAAAACCGCCGGACCGCTAAGCCCCCAATGCGTAACCAACACCGGACCTGTTTCTTCGTTTTTTGAAACATTGGTTTTAACGCGGGCTTCGGATGAAAGGCCCATCAAGGAACAGATTGGATGTTTCGGCATATTGAAGGTAAACAAGCTAGGTACCGGTGTTGCAACACTCAGGTTATGTTGTTTCAGCCATGCGTAATCATTCAGTTTTTGATGGCCGCCGCTTGCAACTACGAGATTTTTCGTTTGAAATGAATCCGATGTTGTGAATAGCTCAAACCCACCATCATCCATGCATTTGAACGATTCAACCTGTTGATTCATGAAAATTTCAATCCCGGCAGTTTGTGCTGCATGCATGAGGCATTGTACTATTTCGTCTGATGAATTAGACGAAGGAAACATGCGGCCATCGGCTTCGGCCACCAACTTTACTCCGCGCCTTGCAAACCATTCAACCGTATCGGCCGGACCAAACTGATGCAGCAAACGGAACATAAATTTGGTTCCGCGCGGATATGCACCTGCGAAACGATGCAGATCGCGTTCGCTGTTGGTAACATTGCAGCGACCGCCGCCCGAGATGCGCACCTTGCTCAGCAATTTCGACGATTTTTCCAAAATAGCTACACGTGTCCCTACTGCCGTTTCGGCTGTCTGAATGGCAGCCATGAATCCGGCTGCACCGCCTCCAATAATTATCGCATCGAATTTGCGTACTTCCATAAGGTATGTATGAATAAGTTAAACAGTGAAGCTAATCTGGGCTTATTGCATTCCAATTTCATCGAACTAAATTTTGTTGTTCCGGGGTACGTTGCGTGTTCGTTATAAAAGTAACGAAGCGCGAAATTAAAGGAATCGTTGAAGCATTCCTTGTATTGAAATTATATCTTTGCGCCGCAATCGCCTATGGTTAACCTTGTTCTCGATATAGGAAATACCGCTGTTAAAGCTGCATGTTTTGATGGACGAAAACTCATCAAAGCGGGACGTGCATTGCGAAACAGCGAATCGGAGATTGAAGATTTACTGGTAAAGTTGCAGCTGCACTTGCCATCGAAAGCATTTATCGGCAATGTTACGCATGGCGAGGCTGCGATAGAGCAGTTTCTCGATAAGTCTCGCATTCCGTATGCCTACTTCAAACCCGAGGTGGCCACGTCTGTAATCAATCGCTACGAAACGCCCGAAACATTGGGGCGAGACCGGCTGGCCAATGCCGAAGCGGCTGCACATATGTTCCCCGGCACTCCGGTGGTAATCATTGATGCCGGCACCTGCATTAAATTTGACTTTGTAACAGCAGAAAACGAATATTTCGGTGGATCCATTTCTCCGGGTATCGACATGCGTTTCAAGGCGTTACACGAATACACCGCGCGATTGCCGCTGCTTGGAAGAAGCGAAACCTATTTCTTAATCGGGAAAAACACAACCGAAGCCATCCAGTCGGGCGTAATCAATGGTGCGCTGGCCGAAATTAAAGGTATACTCGAACAGTATCAGATGACGCATAAGGATTTGCGCGTAATTATTACCGGGGGAGATATTACGCTGCTTGAGCGTAATCTAAAGACAACAGTTTATGCCGAACCCTGGCTTACACTAAAAGGACTCAATGAAATTTGCCTGCATCAACCTGCCTGATAGGCTTTTGTACTTCATAATCTTTGCCATGTGTCCGACATTTATTTGGGCACAAAACTTAAGTCAGTCGCCATACGGGAGGTACACATTAGGCGATCAGTTGCCTGCGCCTTCTGCGGCATTTCAGGCATTGGGTGGAACCGTTTCATCCTACACCGATTCGTCGGTACTAAATCTCGATCAGCCTGCGTCGTTGACCTCGCTGGGCAGAGGAGTGAGCGTATTCGAAGGCGGAATGGCAGGAATGATAAAAGACTATCAATCGAACACTGTTTCAGCCCGCGGTATCAATGCAGGATATTCGCTCGTTGCCTTAGCATTTCCGATTGTAAGGAAATATTGGACTACAGCCTTGCACTTGCGCCCGATTACGAACATGGGCTATTCGCTGCTCGACAGTGCAGAATTTGATGTGGAGGGAAAAACGTACTATACATATAAAGGAAATGGCGGAATCTCATCAGTTGGAACAACACAATCCTTTCAATTGCACCGAAACATTGCGATTGGAGCTGAGCTCAGGTATTTATTCGGCAAGACCAACACGTTCGCCGAAACCACTTTCCCAGATCAGCTTAGTCAGATTCGGGGTTCGCGCATTTCTAATACGAATCAAGTGAACGGGTTTGATGCGAAATTCGGATTAACTCTTCAGCATTGCTTTAAGAAGCAGAAGGTTAATGTGAATGATACAACACTTCGTAGACAGCGCAAACCGACCTCACTCGATTCATTGCATTTGAAATTTGGATTTACCTACAAGCCTTCTATGTCCGTGTCGGGTTCATCTAGCTTACTTGCTGAGTCGTTTTTTGGTTTGGGAAACCTGAACACGATTGTTGATACCGCTTATTATCGCAATATTAGCTCCGGAACGGTTGTTATGCCAACTCAGTTTGGCGGTGGATTTAGTCTGGCAAACAGCAGCGGGAAATGGATGCTGCATGTTTCGGGAATTTATACCGAATGGGCCGGATTCAGGCTGTTCGATGCAGTTGATTCGGTTCGCAGTTCGTATACGGCAAGTGCCGGTTTCCAATGGATTCCTTCGGTTACAGCCAAACGAGGAACGTTTAAGAAGGCGGCCTATCGTATAGGAGGATACTTTAGCGATGGCTTTTTGCAGTTCGATGGCAAGCCGGTGCAGGAATTTGGTTTAACCCTGGGGACGGGCATTCCGTTCGATATTCCAACCTATTACCGCAAGCCGGCGCGGAGTTCGGTTAACATTGCACTTACCTTTGGTCAGCGTGGCAATGTGATGGATAATCCGCTTCAGGAACGCTTTGTGCGCCTTGCAATTAGTTTTTCATTGAACGACCGTTGGTTTGTTCGGACGCGATTTGAGTAATGGTAAGACTTTCGGCAGTATTGATTGTTGTTGCTATTGTTGGATGTAAAAACGATCCGGCGGTTGTAAAGCAAATGACAAAAGATGTTGAAATGCCGGTTTCATCGACCAAAAATGTCGAAATGTTGTACACCGATAGTGCTCGTTTGCGCGCCAAAGTAAAAGCACCGCGCCGCGATACATACCTTGGTGAAAAAGAACGCATCGAATTTACAGAGGGTGTAGAAGTTAAATTTTACGATGAAGACGGAAGTGAATCGGGAGAGTTGAAAGCAAAATATGCCATCAACAATACCAAAACAGAGCAATTGATTGCGCGGAATAATGTGCAATTGGTGAATAAGTTGGAAGGTAAGCGACTCGAAACGGAAGAATTAATTTGGGACCAGAAAACCGGAAGAATTTATTCCGATAAATTTTCGAAAATAACATCGAAACAAGAGGTAATTTATGGCGATGGCTTTGAGTCGAACCAGGATTTTAGTCAATACCGGATTTTGAAGATTCGGGGAATTGTAAATATGGAAGAATGAACAATCTAAAAGTATTCAAAGCCATGGAGTGGTTCTGGCTTATTATAATGGTAGCCATGGCAGGATTGAGCATTGGCTTATTACTTAATGCATCGTTTGAATCGGCTAAAATGCCACTTTTCGGAACCTTCTGCGCAGCTGTATTGTATGCATTGCGTCGCTATCAACGGAAGAAAGTAGAGAACAATAATGCAGGAAAGTGATAATTGCCGAATTTCATGCAGTTTGAATTGGAGCAAGGCTAAATGCGTGTGACGCCTCCCGAAACGATAAACTTCATAACATCTTCAGTACTGGCATCAATTGGTTTAATGCGCGAAGATTCAACTAAAAACAAATTGCCCGAAAAGTTGTAGCTGTGTGGCATATAAACAGCGCAAATTTCATCCTGAATCCCCAGGATTTTTAGGTTCTTCTGAGTAATAAATCCCAGTTTATACACACCTTCAGAATCGCCCATACGAACCATTACAGGTTTATTGAAACGTTTTTCATTGCCCATAAAGGCCGACATCAAATCGCGAATGGATGTGTAAATAAACTTAACAAGCGGAATGCGCTCAAGCGCTTTGTCGATTAATTGAAGGATTGGGGTTTGGATAAGCAGTGTTCCTAACCAGCCTAAAAATGCGGTTCCCAGTAGGACGATAACAATGCTTGGGAAAAGCAAATCGCTCGGAAATAAATCGCGCACAAAACGAACCGACAGGTACACAACATAAACAGTTAGCCCGATGGGTGCTATCAATAGCAATCCCTTTATAAAATAGGCCGAAAAACGACGAATGAGTGTTTTGAGCGATTGCATAAGCGACATTATTATGGGGTCTCTAAGACCAGTGTTTCCTCCCAGATAATTTTATTTTCCGATAAATTGTAAAGAAACAATTTACCACCATCGGTAATTTCGAGAATATTCTTTTCACGACTGAAATGAATATCGTCGAGTGTGCAGGCGAACACTTGTTCCAAAGCGCCGTTGAAAAGTCCAAACTTACGGTCTTTTGAAACGATGTAGCACGAATGAGCCACTTCAATTTCGTCATACTCGGCCGGCAGAACATATTTACCGTCTTTCCCTATGATACCCCACTTGCCTTTTGATTTCACCCGGGCTTTCCCATCATCAAATCCAAAAATAGCCTCATACTGTTCCTTTATTATCGGTTTACCGCTTTTATTCAGAAAGCCCCACTTATTTTTCTTGCGGAATCCTGCCAAGCCTTCATTAAAAAATGTGACTTGATCAAATTCGGGCTGAATCACCCATTTCTCCTTTTTATCAATAAATCCCGATTTGCCCTTTCGCGTCGCCCGGCAGAGCCCCTCATGAAATCCTTTTGAATTTAAGGTGCCATCGGTGCAGTAATCTGCCGACCGCATTAACAATTTACCATTTAGGCCGAAGTATGCGCATTTTTTCTCTTCCGTGGCAAGGTAAACCTCACCCGAAACAAAACGAATATCGTTATACTTGGCTGGAATTAACCACGAGCCGTCTGTGCGAATCAGTCCGAACTTGCCATCTACCGCAACACGTGCACATCCCATGCTGAAATCGCCTGCTTCATCAAACTGTGCTGGAATTACGACAGCTCCCTTCGCATTTATAAAACCCGCCTTACCTTCTACCGCAATTGCTGCGAAACCTTCACTGAAAGGTTCGAGCTCGTCGAATTGAAAAGGAATGAGTTGTTGACCTTCGGAATCCATCAAGGCATATTTCTCTTCAAGCTCAATGCGGTAAAGCCCGGCAAAAGGACCCGAAACAGAATAGAACTTCGGCAATGCCACCCAGTCTCCAACGGTATTGATTAGGCCTGCCAAGGAATCGGTTTCTACGATGGCACGGCCACCGGTAAAGGGATCGGCTTCTGCAAACTGTGGCATAACTACCAGATATCCCGCCTTGTTTATGTATCCTTTTTTACCGTTTAACTCAACTACAGCAAGATTCTCCGAGAAATATTCCGCATCGTCGAATTGATAAGGAATTCGTATGGTGCCTGTTGAATCGCAATAACCCCAACGTTCGTTTTGAACTACCGGAAAAAGTCTGGTTCGTAAAAGAGCAGAATCTTCGCGAATTTTATCTTTATAGGGGAATTCGGGATATTTTGCTTTGAATGCATCAACACTCTCTGCTCGTTGATCTTTGGTAAACAGGTAATACAATCTATTCCAAGCTTTCGACACATTTCGGTTGTTGGGATGCGATTTAACAAACGCATACAATTCGGGCTCTGATCCGCTAGGTGCAACCTTCGAAAAGATTAAATCCTCTACCGGACCTACAAATTCTGAATTCGGATAGGCGTTCAGAAATACGATGAAAGCATCCAAAGATCCAACTGCAACGGTTTCGGTGTACAGCGAAAAGTCACGTTTTTTCAGCGCCTTATCGAGCAGATGCGATTGTGGATAACGCTCGATAAACGTTGTAAATGCCTTACTGTTATTGAATCGTAACGCATCCGAAAATGCAGCACTGTCGCGCATTAAAATGGCCATTGGGCGATAGGGACTATCGGGGAAGTTCTGAATATACCGACTCAGTGATTCCGGCTGTTTGCCGTTTGAGGCATCGGTAAAAGCATCATAAAAAATGGAGTCGACCAATTGAATCAGTTGGTTCTCGTTAAAGCCTCTTTCATACATCTTTAAGCGCTTCTTATCCGACAGTTCATCAAACGCAACACAGGCCAGGTTAATGCGTTTGTAGGCCGAATCATAGGAATGAAAGTGATTGAGTTTGTCGTAATGCACCTTCGCCAAACCATAGTTTGCCAAGACCGGATTTTTTTTAAGATCGGCAATGAAACATCTCCGTGCACGAAAAAAATCAAATTCCTGGAGCGATTCAAAGCCCCTGGAAATTTGCGCAAACAAGCTGCCAACAGCCAATTGGAGGCAAAAACATACCATGAGGATGATCTTGTTTGAAATGCGGTTCATTGGTGGGTAAAATTAGGTAAAAGGGATTTGTGAAGGCAATTTTTGCGTACTTGAGAAAATAATAAGTTTTCGGTTGAAAATTATTTGGGTTCATGGCCTATAGTTTGTCAATTTGTATAATTTTCGCGTTGAATAAAAGAAATATAAAGTCAATTAACCTTTTTGGCGGCAATGTGATTACTTTCTTTTGTCTATTTAACTAGATTAAACAACTTTCTAGCTTACTTATGGAGAATATAGTGGTATTTGGAGGGGGCTTGCATGCTAATGTTTGTATCGATATCATTGAAAAGGAATCGATTTATAAGATTGTTGGAATAATTGATTCAGTAGCGCCAGTGGGAGCTGAGCTATATGGTTATAAGGTGCTTGGCAGGCAGGAAGAACTAAATGCCTTGCAATTGGAATATAAATTCTCATCAGGTCTGATAGCCATAGGAGATAATTATTCGCGAAGCTTTCTGCACGATTTTATACGATCAATACAGCCCGATTTTAAATTTATCAATGCTATTCATCCATCGGCAATTATTGGACGAAACGTGAAAATCGGTATTGGAAATGTAATTATGGCAGGCGTCATATTAAATCCGGATTCAGAAATTGAAGATTTTTGTATACTCAATACTGGAGCACAACTAGAACATAATTCTTTTATGGGCTCATTCTCGCACCTGTCTGCTGGTTCTGTAACTGGTGGAAAGGTTAAAATCGGACGATTTTCAACAATTACACTTAATGTAACGATTTTAGACCGATTAACTATTGGCGAAAATACCGTTGTGGGTTCTGGATCAGTAGTTCTAAAGGACTTACCCGATAATGTATTGGCATATGGTAATCCAGCTAGAATAGTTAGAATGCGAGAGCCTGGGGAGAAGTTTCTAAAGTCGATGTAAGTTAAATTATACGTCAATTTTGAAAAGCACCTCTTTATCAATTGAATTTCCAACTCAATTGAATCATAAATTTATCCTGTAAAAGATATGCTGTTTCACTCGGCTGAATTCTTTTTTCTATTCTTTCCGATTTCCCTGCTGCTTCACTATTTCCTAAAAGGTAATTTCGCTCAGATGCTTGCGCTTACTCTGTTAAGCGCTTGGTTTTACATGGCGGCTTTTCCGCTTTACATTTTTATATTACTGGGTTTGATTGCCTTTGATTTTTTGGGCGCACTTTTACTTGAACGATTAACGAGAACGGGTAGAAAGTTATTTCTTGGTTTTTGTGTACTCGTAAATATTGCTTTACTGGCATCGTTCAAATATTGGAATTTTATTGCCGAAAACCTGAATTTGGTTGGAGCGTCTTTGCCCAAACACGAATGGATACTTCCGGTGGGTCTTTCGTTTCATGTCTTCCAAAGCCTGAGTTATTTGATTGAGGTTCATCGTAACAAGTGGCCGGCAGAACGAAACGTTCTCCGCTACACGCTATATGTGTTGTTTTTTCCTCAAATGGTTGCGGGGCCAATTGAACGACCACAAAATATTTTACCGCAATTCAATAAATTCCAAGCTTTTAATCTTGAAAAATTCAAGACAGCTATTTATCTGTTTTTGAAAGGACTCTTTATGAAGGTGGCTGTTGCCGATCGCTTGGCAGCATTTTCAGATCCGGTTTTTAACGATCCGGATCTTGCGTCTGGTCAGCAGGTCTTGCTCGCCATGGTATTTTTTATGTTTCAAATTTATGCCGATTTCTCGGGTTATAGCAATATGGCGCTGGGCATTGCGCATTCGCTTGGAGTGAAATTGATGATCAATTTTAAACAACCATACCTGGCTTGCTCTTTGGGCGATTTTTGGCGTAGATGGCATATCTCTTTGAGCACGTGGTTTCGGGATTATGTTTACATACCGCTGGGAGGAAGTCGTCATGGTTTTGTCCGATCGGGTTTTAATTTGATGGTAGTTTTTCTGCTAAGCGGCATATGGCATGGCGCCGGCTGGACATTTATATTGTGGGGCTTTCTTCACGGCATGGGGTTGATTTTTGAAAACTATTTTTTGCAACACTGGCAAAAAGAATTCCGCATGTTAAATTGGCTACGAACCCAGCTATGGGTTATGTTATGTTGGATTTTCTTTCGTGCGTCAACATTCCAGGATGCAGTTCAATTATTTATTTCATTGTTTCAATGGCATAAACCTCCGCTCTTAATCGATTTTTCGATAACCGAAATCATGTATGGATTAATCATCGTCATATTGATTCCACTTAGTGAGTATTTCAGATGGCAGCATAAATTATTTTTAAAGAATTCATGGCTGTTTTGCGGGCTACTATTGGTTGCAACCTATTTACTGGGGAATTTCAAGTCGAGTTCATTTCTCTATTTTCAGTTCTGATGCGAATTATTCAATTTCTTTCGATCGTTATTCTGATTGGAATTTATGCCGTGATTAAAATTCCGGGGGCAGTTTTATCCCTCAAACCCTATGGAATCGATTTATATTCGCTGGGCGACTTATACCGCTATGCTTATCTTCGGGAATACCGCGATACAACACAGTTTGTTAAGGCACCTTCAGTTCGGGTAAAAAACCATTTCAATCTTTTTGTTTTGGGCGATAGTTTTACGGCATCCTTTCATAAAGACCATTATCGCGGTGTTAAAGCATATAGCTTCATGAATTGGAATCAGGCAGCAGAACAACAATTTACACTTAATATAGATACTACTATGCCATCTGTATTGCTTGTTACCTGCGCCGAAAAGAATATTCGTTTGCGTTTTGCACGCAATCAGATACCAATGTACCTTGCAAGGCCAGAATCCGTAGGCAATGTAGGTTTTAAGTTGTTAGAAAAACCATTGAATTTTCCCGGATATTTAAAGAAATATCTTGGTAGAGCTGAAGTCAGCGATCAAAACATCCAAGCTTTACTCTTTGAAAACGAATTGGCCTTGCGCATCAAAGAAACAAAGGCTGAATTTAATCGCAGTGTTTTTGGCAAAATCGCACCAGAAGCGGAGATTTATGCTGAGAAGAATATGCTATTTCAGAAACTTACAACCGATCCGAAATACATTTATATGAGCAGTTTCCGAGAGCTCGGCATCGAAGAGGAAAACGAATTAATTGCAGGCATGGCTAATTTGGTGAAACATTATAAAAATATTGGAATTGATTCGGTGATTTTTTCATTTATTCCCAATCCAGTTTCTGTTGTGGCTCCAAACTTCAAGGGAAGAGCTTATAATATGCTTGTTCCTCGATTGGAGCGTCGAATGAATGAAACAGGTGGCGGATGCATTTCTGTTTATGGAGACTTTGGATTAATTCGCGAAAAGGCATATCGGCGAGGCGATACGCATTGGAATACAGCAGGTGCTTCATTCTGGTTAACGCGAGTGAACCAATCGCTGGATTATTGAGAATTATTCATTTTTTGATTTAAACTGATGACGTTCAAATCAAATTATAGAGCACTTTGTACCAGGAAAAGAGAATTGATAGAAAACATTTATGTAGCTTATATTAATGGAAAAATTAGTTTTATTGATAATTCTCTGCCATTGATTTAATCGTGTCCTGAATCGATTTACGCAGGGATAAAGGCTCGAGAACACAAACATCATTTCCTTGCATCAAAATCAATTGAATAAACTCAAAATTTGGCTTCAGGTAAAATTCAAACACAGTGTAATTCTCGAGTTCAGAGACTATTTTCTGGCTGATATGCCAAGGAATAGACTTCATATACTCGCTATAGGTCTTTGTAGTTTTAATTAAAATAAATACGGGCTCTTGATTATCCGGATTGGTAATCCCATAAACACTTTCATAAATCTTCTCAGGGTTTATTAAGCCTTTCTTGGGTAGTTTTAGTCCCGTAATTTCAACTTCTTCAATGCGATCGAGGGCCAAGGTGTAAAACTTCATAGTGTGCGATGCCTGACAGAGAAGATACCATCGGTGGCGGAACTCTTTCAAGGCTAAGGGATAAACTTCATAGTTTTTCAGATTGTTGCGTTGGTATTTTGGGTAATATTTTAAATAGACAACGCGTTTTTCGATGCACGCAAAAAGCAAGGGATCGAAATGCTGTATTCCAGAATTAGCTTGGTCGAAGAGCGGTGAGTCGGTAATAATGTATTGTTGATTTATAGCTTTTTTTCCGTCAAATAATCGTTTGCTAATGGATTCCGAAACTGTAGCCCTGTCGATATAGTCATAAATCGCATCAATACCTTGCTTTTGGTCCTCCTCCAGTTTATACATTTTATGCTGTTTGTCGTATACGATATTCAGTCCAAAACGGATGCGAATGTCTTCCAAATCACGCTGAATTGTTCGTCTTGAGCAGTTGTCTATTCCTTCTCTTGCCAGCAAATCAATTAATTCCTGTAAATCCGGTTGGTGCCTGCGAATTAGCTGGATAATACGTTGTTGCCTTTTAACTACATTAAAATATGCCATACGCATGCAAAGGTATGTATGCTTTACTTTAAAGCACTAATTATTTTGGAGTCTTGTTGAAAATGCTTACTGTTTATTGTGTAAAACAGCTCTGTTTAAAGACATCTCACTATGCCATTTGTTATGTTTTATCTGATCGATTTGCGTGCATTCCAAAAAATAAAAGGCTAATCAATGTTTTCCGAGAGCAGTGTTTCAAACGGGATATATAAAATGAAAGCTCTTAAATTGGGAAACACGTGTCCCCGCCCGTTCTAAAGTTCAGCAAAAGCTATTCACATTCCAAGCACTATTTTCGAACTGA
>Ga0169931_10006510_pt1 | contig 17590 bp, 16 predicted proteins | sample Kivu_15m_20L_FD_129675 | JGI IMG/M metagenome (GOLD analysis project Ga0169931, IMG submission 129675) | Freshwater microbial communities from Lake Kivu, Western Province, Rwanda to study Microbial Dark Matter (Phase II) - Kivu_15m_20L... | ecosystem: Environmental > Aquatic > Freshwater > Lake...
CACCTCCTCCCCCACCACCTCCGCCACCACCACCTCCGCCACCTCCGCCTCCACCTCCGCCTCCACCTCCGCCTCCACCGCCACCTCCACCGCCGCCGCCATCTCCGCCTGAGCCTGAGCCTGAGCCTGAGCCGGACGCCGCAACGCAGGACCCCGTCCCCGATGCAGCGGGGACGGGCCGTGGATCGGTGCGGCCGGAGACGGCGGTGCCGCGCGAACAGGGCGCAGCACCGAGCGAAGCGGGCCGCACGGCGGCCGCCTTGCCGGCCGAGGAGGCCGCCGTGGTCGGCGGGACTGCGCGTCCTGACGAGTCTCGGCGGGCCTTTCGTGCGCCCGGCGCGGCCGGTCCGGTGGTCCGTTGGGTTGCGCGTGCGGCCGGTGTGGTGGTCGGCGGGCTGGTGCTCGCGTGGCTCATCCGCTGGGCGCTCGAGGGACCGCCGGACCTCACGTGGGCGGAGTCGCCGCGACCCGTGCCGCAGGGGCTGGCAACGCCACCTGCGCGCGAACCCGCGCGCGCCCCGGCGGTCAGGCCGGAAACGAATGAGGCCGCACCAGCCGTCGGTACGACGAGGGACGACCGGCCGGTCGCGCTGGCTCGCGACACGCTGGGCAAGGTTGCGGCGGACACGGCCGAACCTTCGTCGCGCCCGCCGGCGGCACCCTCGAAGCGCCCCCCCTCGGAGGCTGCCGGCGCGCAGACGCAGGACCCGCCCGCGATCGCCGCGGACGCAGGGCGGGCAGGCGCCACGCCGCCGGTCGAGCGGCCGCGTGGCCCGGACGGTGCGGCCGTCGGCGGCGCAACGGACGCCCCACGGCCCGCCCGTGCGCCCGCTGCGGACACGCCCACGGGCGTCGATGGTGCGCGTCGTGAGGCCACGCCGGCGGCCCGTGGGGGCTCCACCTCAGGTCCACAGCCCTCGGATGGCACCCGCGTGGACGCGCCGCCCGTCGCGCGCCCCGCGACTGCCGGCGCGCCAAGGACGGCAGCGGCTGGTGACACCGCGGATTCCCGCAGGGGGGCGGCCTCCGCGAGCGCAGCGCCCACGGCCCAGCCGACACCCCTGTCGGCAGCGCCACTGCCTCCCTTGCGGCTGGACGAGTTGCCCGCGTCGGTTCGGCGCGCCATCCCCACGCTCCGGATCGACGGCGACGTCCAGTCCCCGTCCGCCGCCAGCCGGCTGCTCGTCGTCAACGGGCAGGTCCTGCGGGAGAAGGACACGTTCGTCCCGGGGCTGCGTCTGGAGACCATCGGCCCCGACAGTGCGATCTTCAGCTGGCGTGGACAGCGCTTCCAGATCCCGTACCCGGGCCGATGACAGGCTTGACCGGGCACAGTTCACCTCCAGGCGCGGCGCTGACCGGGCCTGCCGCCCTTGCGCCGGGGGCCCGCGCGCGTTGCGGTCTGCCCCTTGCCCCGAGCAGGCGTTCCCCCCTCGTCGGATCCTGGGATGAGTGATCTCTTCGACCCACCCCCCGTCACGCCGGCCCCGTCGGAAGACGCCGTGGCTCTTGGCGACTATGCAGAGCGCGCCTACCTGGAATACGCGCTGTCCGTCGTCAAGGGCCGCGCGCTGCCGGACGTGTGCGACGGCCAGAAGCCCGTGCAGCGACGCATCCTCTACGCCATGCAGCGCATGGGGCTGGCCTACACCGGCGCCAACGGCGCGCGGCCGGTCAAGAGCGCCCGGGTGGTCGGTGACGTGCTGGGCCGCTTCCATCCGCACGGAGACCAGGCAGCCTACGACGCGCTGGTGCGCATGGCGCAGGATTTCGCCCAGCGCTACCCGCTGATCGACGGCCAGGGCAACTTCGGCAGCCGAGATGGCGACGGCGCGGCGGCCATGCGCTACACCGAAGCCCGCCTGGCGCCGATCGCGCGGCTGCTGCTGGACGAGATCGACGAGGGCACGGTCGATTTCCAGCCCAATTATGACGGCTCGACACAGGAGCCGCGTCTGCTGCCTGCGCGGCTGCCGTTCGTGCTGCTCAACGGCGCCAGCGGCATTGCCGTCGGTCTGGCCACCGAGGTCCCGAGCCACAACCTGCGCGAGGTCGCAGCCGCCGCCGTGGCGCTGATCCGGGACGAGGCGCTGACGGACGAGGCGCTGTTCGAGGCCTTGCCGGCGCCCGACTTCCCCGGCGGTGGACAGATCATCAGCCCGGCGGCCGAGATCCGCGCCGCCTATGCCGGCGGGCGTGGCAGCCTGAAGGTACGGGCACGCTGGAAGATCGAGGACCTGGCCCGTGGGCAGTGGCAGCTCGTCGTCACCGAACTGCCGCCGGGCACCAGCGCGCAGCGCGTGCTCGAGGAGATCGAGGAACTCACCAACCCCAAGGTCAAGGCGGGGCGCAAAGCGCTGACGCCGGAACAGTTGCAGGGCAAGGCCACGCTGCTGGGCGTGCTCGACGCGGTGCGCGACGAATCGGGCAAGGACGCCGCGGTGCGCCTGGTCTTCGAGCCCCGCAGCCGGGCGGTCGAACAGCAGGCACTCGTCACCACGCTGCTGGCCCACACCAGCCTTGAAACCACCGCGCCGCTCAACCTGACGATGGTGGGGCTGGACGGGCGACCGGTGCAGAAAGGCCTGCGGCAGATCCTGCTGGAGTGGACCCGGTTCCGCCTCGACACCGTGCGGCGGCGCACCGGACACCGGCTGCAGCGCGTCAGCGAGCGCATCCACGTGCTCGAGGGCCGGCAGCTCGTGCTGCTGAACCTGGACGAGGTCATCCAGATCATCCGCAACGCCGACGACCCCAAGGCCGCGCTGATCGACCGCTTCCGTCTCAGCGACCGGCAGGCCGAGGACATCCTCGAGATCCGTTTGCGCCAGCTTGCCCGGCTCGAGGCCCTGCGCATCGAGCAGGAGTTGAAGGACCTGCGTGAGCAGGCCGCCGGCTTGCAGACGCTGCTGTCCAACCCGTCGGCGCTGAAGCGCGCGGTGGTGCGCGAGATCGAAGCCGACGCCAGGACCTTCGGCGACGACCGGCGCACGCTGGTGCAGGAAGAACGCCGTGCCGTGGTCGAGGTCCGGGTGGTCGACGAACCCGTGACCGTGGTCGTGAGCGCGCGCGGCTGGGTGCGCGGGCTGAAGGGCCACGATGTGGACCCGGCAGGCCTGCCCTTCAAGCCTGGCGACAGCCTGCTGGCCACCTTTGCCTGCCGCAGCGTCGACACGCTGGCCATGCTGGCCGACAACGGCCGGGCCTACAGCGTGGCCGTCGCCTCGCTCCCAGGGGGGAGGGGGGACGGCGCGCCGATCACCTCGATGATCGAGCTCGAGCCCGGCTCGCAGCCGGCGCATTACCACGCCGGTTCAGGCGACACGGTGCTGCTGCTGTCCAACAGCGGCGGTTACGGACTGCTGGCACGCGCGGGTGACCTGCACTCGCGCCACAAGGCGGGCAAGGCCTTCCTGACGCTGGAGCCCGGCGAGCGGCTGCTGCCGCCGGCCATCGTCGAGGCGGCGCACCGGCAGGTGGCCTGCCTGAGCGAGGACCACCGGCTGCTGGTGTTCACGCTGGAGGAGCTGAAGTTGCAGCCCGGCGGCGGACGCGGCCTGACGCTGATGGACGTCGATGCGGGCAGTCCGTTGGTGTCGACCGTCACGTTCACCGAGGTGCTGCGGATCACGGGGCAGGGCCGCAGCGGTCGCGTGAAGGAAGAGGACGTGCGCCCGGCAGGCCTGGTGCCCTACCGTGGGCGCCGCGCCCGCAAGGGCCGTCGGATCGAGGGGTTCCCCAAGCCCCAACGTCTGCTGCCGGGCTGACACCCCTGGAGGATGGAGAGATGATCATTGTCTACGGACTGGCCCAGTGCGACACCGTGCGCCGCGCGCGGGCATGGCTGGACGCGCACGGCCTCGTGCACGCCTTGCATGATTTCAAGCGCGAAGGGGTGCCCGACCAGCTGGCGACCTGGATCGACACGCTCGGTCATGAGACGCTCGTCAACCGGCGCGGCACCACCTGGCGCAAGCTCGGCGAGGCCGAGCGGGAGGCCGTCGTCGATGCCTTCACCGCGCTCACGGCGCTGCGCGCGCACCCGTCGGCGATCAAGCGACCGGTCGTGCAGTGGGCCGACGGGTCGGTGACCGTGGGCTTCGACCCCGAGGACTGGACGACACGGCTGCCGGATCGGATGAGCGCCGGCGACGCATCCGGCAGCCGCTGACGCCGCGGCTCGAGCGCCTTGAGCGGCTCCCGCGGCTCCAGCGGCTCCAGCGGCTGCGGTCGGCCGACCTCGCCGGCCGCTCACCCGCGTCGGTCGAGCCGCACCGGCAGGTGCCGGAACCCGCGGAAGCGCACGCGCGGGTCCCGCTCCGGCGTCCCATGCAGCGTCAGCCCCGGATGGCGCGCGATCAGTTGCCCGATGGCGATGCGTGCCTCCAGCCTTGCGACGTTCAGGCCCGCGCAGGCGTGTGCCCCGTGACCGAAGGCCAGTTGCGGGTTCGGACGACGGCCGACGTCGAGGCGGTCGGGATCCTCGAAGACCTCCGGGTCGCGGTTGGCCGCACCGACGGCCAGTGTCACGAAGCGGCCCGCCTCGATGGTCTGCCCGCCCGGCAGCAGGATCGGCGCGGTCGCCAGGCGGTTGTTGAGTTGGAGCGGGCTCTCGAAGCGCAGCAACTCCTCCACCGCGGAAGGCAGCAGGCTCGGGTCGGCGGCCAACCGTGCGAGTTCGGCCCGGTGGGTCAGCAGCGCGTGCAGGCCGTTGCCGATCAGGTTCGTCGTCGTCTCGTGGCCGGCATTGAGCAGGAAGATGCAGTTGTGCAGCAACTCGGTCTCCGACAGGCGCTCGCCGTCGACCTCGCCCTGGATCAGACGGGTCAGCACGTCCACGTCCGGATCCCCGGGGGCGCGACGTCGGCGTTCCACCAAGTCGCGCAGATAGGCGAGGAAATCGCTCACCGCGGCGTGCCCGGCGGCCAAGGCGGCGGCGGGCGGCTGCGGCTCCAGCGCACCGAGGATGTCGAGCGACCACTGCCGCAAGGGCTCGCGCTCGTCCTGCGGCACTGCCAACAGGTTGCCGATGACCTCGATGGGGATGCGGGCCGCGAAATCGTCGATCAGGTCAGGGGCGTCGAGCCGCTCCAGGCGATCGATGAGCGCGTCGACGAGGACCGCCAGGCCGGGCGCCATCCGCGCGATCGCGCGCTGGTTCAGCGCGCCCAGCAGCAGGCGACGCACCCGGGTGTGCAGCGGCGGGTCGTTGAAGACCAGACTGGTGGTGTGGTGCTCGAACAGGGGCGAGCCGTCACCGAACTTCGGCGCGAACTCCAGTCGCTTGTCGGAACTGGCCGCGGGGTCGCGGTAGACCGCCATGATGTCGGCATGACGCGTCAGCAGCACCGCATCGCCGCCGAGCGCGTGCACGGGGCGATGACGCCGAAGTGCTGCGTACCAGGGGTAGGGGTGGTCGACGAAGCCGACCGGCGGCGACGCCAGGGTGAAGCTGGCGAGGGCCTGTGCATCAGGCGGGTTGTCAGGGGCTCCGGTGTCGGATGGTGCGGCAGGGTTCATGTGCGGTGACCTGGATGGCTGACCGGGGGGCGGTCTCCGGTCCGAGCCCAGCTGCCTCGGCGGGCCGGAGAGCTACGAGGGGAACGCATGGCCTGGCGCGACGGCGCCGGCGCCTCAATGCCGCAGCATACGTCGCCCGCGGTCACGCGGGCCGGCGCCGCGCCATCGTGTCATGCCGTGCCATGCCGTGCCGCGCCGTGCCGTGCCGCGCGCTGCGCTACGCGGCGCTGTGCCAGCTTCAGCGGCGGCCGGCGGCAGGTGCGTGCACGCCGGATAATCCGCCTCATGTTCACCGGCATCATCCAGGGCCTTGCCCGCGTCGTCGCGCTGTCCGACCGGCCGGGCCTGCGCACCTACACACTGTCCTTCCCCGAAGGCTTCTGCGCAGGCCTGGAGATCGGCGCCAGCGTGGCCTGCAACGGCGTGTGCCTGACCGCCACGCGCGTCGACCTCCCAGGGAGCCAGGCCGATTTCGACGTGATGCAGCAGAGCCTGCAGGTCACCACGCTCGGCACGCTGCAGGTCGGCCACGACGTCAACGTCGAGCGCGCCGCACGCGACGGCGCCGAGATCGGTGGGCACCCGTTGTCCGGACACGTCGACTTCCAGGCTCGGCTCGAGTCCCTCCGCCGGCCCGAGAACAACCACGTCATGCGTCTGGCGGTGCCTGCGCCGTGGATGCGCTACATCTTCGCCAAGGGCTACATCGCCGTCGACGGCGCGAGCCTGACCGTGGCCGATGCCGGGCGGTTGCCGGATGGCAGCGGATGGTTCGAGGTCTGGCTGATCCCCGAGACGCTGCGCCTGACCACCTTCGGCTCGAAGGTCGAGTCGGACGCCTTCAACATCGAGATCGAGCGCCAGACCCAGGTCTTCGTCGACACGGTGCGCGCCGCGCTCGACGAGCGCTTCGGCCCGCTGATGCCGGCCATCGAGCGCTTCCTGGCGCGTGAAGGACTCGCACTCGAGGGCGGCGGAGCCGTCACCCCTCGATAGCCGTTCCCCGATTGAAGCCCATCGGCGCGGCATTCCTGCCGGCGCCCGGCACTCGGCCCCCGGCGTCGGGGGAGGTGGCCATGGCCACCCCGCAGTGACGCCACTGCGACGTGTCAGCCGTGCCGCCGCTCGAAGTCCCGCATGTACGCCACCAAGGCCTGCACACCGTCCATCGGCATGGCGTTGTAGATCGAGGCGCGCATGCCGCCCACCACCCGATGTCCCTTGAGCTGCACCAGCCCCGCGGCCTGCGCGCCGGCCAGGAAGGCGTCGTCCAACGCGGCGTCGTGCAGGAAGAAGGGGACGTTCATCAGGCTCCGGCAGGAGGGGTCGATCGGGTTGGCGTAGAAGGTCGACGCATCCAGGAAATCGTAGAGCAGGGCGGCCTTGGCCTGGTTGCGCCGCGCCATCGCCGCGAGTCCGCCCTGGGCCTTCAGCCACTTGAAGACGAGTCCGGCGATGTAGATCGCGTAGGTCGGCGGCGTGTTGTACATCGAGCCGTTGTCGGCCACGCGCTTGTAGTCGAAGGCACTCGGGCAGGCGGCCGACGCATGACCGATCAGGTCATCGCGCACGATGACCAGGGTCAGCCCGGACGGGCCGATGTTCTTCTGCGCGCCGCCGTAGATCAGCCCGTATCGCGAGACATCCACCGGCCGCGACAGCAGATTGCTCGACATGTCGGCCACCAGCGGCACCTCACCGGTGTCGGGCACCCAGTGATACTCGACCCCGCCGATGGTCTCGTTGGTGCAGATGTGCACATAGTCGGCGTCCGGGCGCAGCGACCACGTCTGGCGCGGCGGGATGCTGCGGTCCTTCGTGGGGCGCGACGATGCCGCGATGTGCACGCGGCCGTAGCGCTGGGCCTCCTGGATGGACTTGCGGCTCCACTCGCCGGTGTCGACGTAGTCGGCGCCTGCTCGGCCGCGCAGCAGGTTCAGTGGCAGGATGGCGTTCTGCGCGATCGCACCGCCCTGCATGAACAGGATCCTGTGGCTCGCGGGCACCTCGAGCAGGTCGCGCAGGTCCTGCTCGGCCTCGGCGGCGATGGCCATGAATTCCCGACCACGGTGGCTCATCTCCATCACCGACATGCCGCTGCCATGCCAGTCGAGCATCTCCTGCGCAGCCTGCAGGAGCACGGGTTCGGGGAGCGTGGCCGGGCCGGCGCTGAAGTTGTGGACACGGGTCATGGGTCGGTTCGCGGGCGTGAGCGGAGGCGGGCGGATTATCCGGGCCGCGCACGCCTGACGCGCTCACGACAGCCGTTGGAGCCCCCGGGACCGCCGGCGCCGTCAGGGCGACGCCGGTGCTTGCACGATCCTGGCGCCAATGAGACGATGACGCAATGAGCGAATTCAGCTTCTTCTGGCACGACTACGAAACCTTCGGTCGCGTGCCTTCCCGCGATTGGCCGGCGCAGTTCGCCGGCGTGCGGACCAACGCACAGCTCGAGGAGATCGAGGCGCCAGTGGTGCACTTCTGCCGGCCGCCGCGTGACCGCCTCCCGGACCCCGAGAGTTGCCTGATCACCGGCCTCGTCCCGCAGGCTTGCGAGGCCCAGGGACTCCCCGAGCACGCCTTCGCCGCCGGGATCGAGCGCGCGCTGTCGATGCCGGGCACGGTGGGTGCCGGCTACAACAGCCTGCGCTTCGACGACGAGGTCACGCGCTTCCTGTTCTGGCGCAACCTGTTGGACCCCTACGCCCGGGAGTGGCGGCACGGCTGCGGCCGCTGGGACCTGCTCGACACCGTGCGCTGCGCGCATGCCCTGCGGCCGGAGGGGATCGAGTGGCCGCGTGGCAAGGACGGCCGCACGAGCTTCCGCCTCGAATTGCTGACGGCCGCCAACGGCCTGGATCATGGCAGCGCCCACGAGGCGCTGTCGGACGTGCGCGCGACGATCGCGCTGGCCCGACTGATCCGCACGCGGCATCCCCGGCTGTGGGAATTCTGTGTGTCGCTGCACCGCAAGGACAAGGTCGCGGAGCAGCTCGTCGCAGGACGTCCGGTGCTGCACGTCTCGGGGCGCTATCCGGTCGAGCGGGGCTGCATCGCCATCGTCTGGCCTTTCGCGCCGCACCCCTCGCATCGCAACGAAGTCATCGTCTGGGACCTGATGCACGACCCGCAGGAACTGATGACGATGTCGGCGCAGGAAGTGCGGGCGCGGCTGTTCGTGCGCGACGAGGATCTGCCACCGGGCCGCACGCGACTGCCGCTGAAGACGATCCACCTCAACCGGGCACCGGTGGTGATCCGGCAGATCGACACGCTCAGCGACGAACGCGCGCAGCAGTGGGGCCTCGACAAGGCCTTGGCGTGGCGCCATGCGCAGACCGCGGCGCAGATCGCCGGCGAACTGGCCGGATTGTGGCCGGGCGTCTACGCGGCGGGCCGCGATCTGACGCCTGCGGACGTCGACGAAGACCTGTACGGCGGCTTCCTGGACGACCGCGACCGCGGCGCACTGACCCGCGCCCGCGAGGCCGCTGCCGACCCGCCGGGGACGAAGCCGCCGACCTTCGACGATGGGCGCCTCGAGGAACTGGTGTTCCGCTACCGCGCGCGAAATTTCCCCGACACCCTGTCGACCGAGGAGGCTGGTCGCTGGAGGGCGCACTGCCAGGAGCGGCTGCACCTGGGCCGCGGCGGCGTCAGTCTCGCGGCATTCCAGGACCGGCTCGACCGCCTCAGCGAGACCGCCGACGATCGGGGATTGCAGATCCTGGAGGCACTGTCGGATTGGGCCACGGAGATCGCCCCGTGACCGCCCGGGCGGCGCCGTCCCGCAGACCGGCGCGCGTGCTCACCGGGTCGCCAGCGTCGCTTCGAGTTCCTTGCAGGAGGGGGCGCAGACGAAGTGCGTCTTGCCCATGAGCTTGCGGGACTTCAGCTGCGCGCGCGGACGATGCTTGCCACACAGGAAGCACGACATGGTGGCGGCGCCGAAGTGGCCTGTGGCCACGAAAGGAGAGCCCGGCACCTTGGAGTGGTAGCGCAGGCCTTCGCTCGAGACGGTGGTCTTGGGAGGGGTCTTGGCCATCGAGGAATCCGCTGGGGTTTCTTTCGACAGTCGGCCCTGCCGGAGGCGGGCCGCTGTCCCCAAGAGGCCACGGACGCTGGTGTGCCCGTGGCGCAAACCCTGGATTATCGCGCGGGACGCGGCACGGCGCCCTGCGCGGTGAGGGCTTGGGTCGACTCCGGCGGCTCGCGCCACGCACTCGCACACATTCCGCACGGATCCCGCACCGATCCAGCACCGATCTCGCACCGATCTCGCACCGACCTCCTGCGCTCCGCAGAACGCCATCGACCGGTCGTGTCGGCCCACAATAGAACCGTCGCAGCCCCAACGGCGGGCCGCTCGGCACCCGACCCGCACCACGATGGACCGCTCGGAACGTTTTTACCGCATCGAGGCCCTGATCCGTTCACGTGGCTGCGTTCCGTTCTCGGACCTGCTCGCAGAGTTGGAGGTGTCGCCGGCCACGCTCAAGCGTGACCTGCAGTACCTGCGCGACCGGATGAATGCGCCCATCGTCTGGGACGTCTTCGATCGCGGCTACAAGCTGCAGGCGGCCGTGAGCGCGCGCTCGCCGGTGCAGCACGAGTTGCCCGGCGTGTGGTTCTCGGAGCGCGAGATCCATGCCTTGCTGACCATGCATCAATTGATCAGCGGATTGGACGAAGGGGGCGTGCTGGCCCGGCACCTCCAGCCGCTGCTCGACAAGTTGCAGGGAATGCTGGGGTCGAACGACCGGGAGGCGGCCCTGCTCATGAAGCGGGTGCGCATCGTCAGCGCGGGGCGCCGACCGGTGCCGAGCAAATGGTTCGAGCTCTTCGGCGATGCACTGCTGCGCAGGCGTCGTGTCCACATGCGCTACCAGACGCGGGGCCGACGCTCGGTGAGCGAGCGGGAGGTCTCGCCGCAGCGACTGGTGCACTACCGGGGCACGTGGTACCTGGATGCCTGGTGCCACCGCAGGAAGCAACTCCTGCGCTTCGCGCTGGACGCGGTGGAGACGGCGCAGTCGCTCGACGTCAAGGCGCGCGAGATCGCGATCAGGGCGGTCGAGTCCGAACTCGACGCCGGCTACGGCATCTTCGCCGGCCGCAAGGCGCACTGGGCGCACCTGCGCTTCTCGCCCGAGGTGACGCCGTGGGTCAGTCGGGAAGAGTGGCACCCGGCGCAGAGGACGCGCCTGCGCGACGACGGCAGCTACGACTTGCATCTGCCCTACACGAACGAGACCGAACTGGTCATGGACGTGCTCCGCCATGCCGGCCACGTCACGGTGGTGGCGCCGCTCTCGCTGGCGCGAGCCGTGCGCGCGCAACTGGAAGCAGGGCTCGCGAACGCGCCGCCGACGGCCGCGTCGGACTAGCGGGTCGGACTAGCGGGTCGGACTAGCGGGCCGGACTGGCGGGGCATCGCCCTTGCGCCTGCGGCCGGCGGCTCGTGATTCCGGCGGCGCAGGTCTTCATTTCCCCGCCACCGCGTCACCGCTCCTGATCGACAGCAGCAACCCGGCCGCGACGGCTGCGAGCAGGGCCGACACCCACATGGCCGACGCGCCGAACTGCGCCAGCAGCACGCCGAAGATCACTGGCGACAGCGCCTGCGCGATGCGCGCCGGCAGCATCATCCAACCCAGGCTGGCGCCGTAGCCCGCGGGCCCGAACAAGGCCAGCGGCAAGGTCCCCTTGGCAATGGTCATGATGCCGTTGCCCGCGCCGTGCAGCAGTGCGAAGACCGGCGCGGCCACCGGCCCGAGCAGCATCAGCAGCGAGGCGCCCAGCGGATGGGTGAGGGCGGCCAGGCGGGCCGACAGCAACGGATGCACGTGGCGCAGCAGGCCGAACTCGAGCAGACGGCCCGCCACCTGCGCCGGACCGATCAGGGCGCCGACCGCCACGGCGGCCGACAGGCTCATGCCGCCAGCCTGCAGCATGGCCGGCAGATGCGTGGCCATCGCCGTGCTGATGAACCACACGACGGCGAAGACGATGGACAGACGCACCGCCGTGCCGCGTCGCGCGCCGATCCGAGCGTCGCCTGGCGCATCGCGCGGGGCATCCGCCCGGGCGACCGGACCTTCGGTCTCGCGAGCAGTCGCCTGCGCAGAGGGCAGATCGATGGTGCGGGCATCGGGCGACAGCGGTGAGGCGGCGGGCAACCAGAGGGTCAGCGGCAAACCCATCAGCACGTGCAAGGCCGCCCAACCCAGGCACGCCCCTCGCCACCCCAGGCCGGCCTCCATGGCTGCCGTCAGCGGCCATCCGATGGTCGAGGCGAAACCTGCGATCAACGTGATCCCCGTGATGGAGTTCCTTGCGGCGGGCCCATACAGGCGCACGAGCGCCGCGAAGGCGGCCTCGTACAGGCCCGACCCCATCGCCACACCCATCAGCAGCCAGGCCGCCATCAGCGTGATCGGCCCGGATGCCAACGCCAGCAGACACAGCGCTGCGGCAAAGAGGACGTGCGCCAGTGCCAGCACCGGACGGCCACCGCGTCGGTCGACCGCCCGCCCCGCCCCCGGACCGACCGCGGCCGAGACGAACAAGGCGGCCGAGAACGCCACGAAGAAGAAGGGCACCGACACGCCCAGCTCGCGTGCAATGGGCTCGGCCAGGATCGCGGGCAGGTAGTAGGACGAGGCCCAGGACAGCGTCTGCGCCGAGCCAAGGCAGACGATCGTGGGCCAGCGCGGCGGGGCGCCCGGGATGGAGGGCAGGGCAGACACCGCGCCATTGTGCGCCGGGCGACAATCGTCCCCGATGAATCCCGGTGTCCTCCAAGCCGCCGCTGCCTTCGTGCTCTGGGGCTTGATGCCGCTGTATTTCCAGCACGTTGCCAGCGTGGCACCCATGGAAGTGGTGGCGCACCGTGCCGTGTGGGCCCTGGTCTTCGTGCTGGCGCTGCTGGCCTGGCGCGGACACTGGGCCGGATTGCATCAGGCGCTGCGAAGGCCACGCGTCGTCGCATTGGCGGCGGCGAGCGCCGCGATCCTGTCGCTGAACTGGCTGCTCTACGTGGTGGCCGTGCAGAACGGTCGGGTCGTCGAGGCGAGCCTGGGCTACTTCATCAATCCGCTGGTCAACGTCCTGGTCGGAGTGGCGGTGCTGGGCGAGCGGCTGCGGCGCGCACAGTGGGTCGCTGTCGGCCTGGCCGCCGCCGGCGTCCTGTGGTTGTCGTGGACCGCGGGCACGCCGCCTTGGATCGCGCTGGTGCTGGCGGTGAGCTTCTCGATCTACGGCCTGCTGCGCAAGACCTCGACGCTGGGGCCGCTGGAGGGACTGGCGCTCGAAACCCTGCTGGTCGCCCCGGTGGCGCTGCCGCTGCTGCTGTGGTGGAGCTTCAGTGGCGACACCGTGCGCAACAGCGGCTGGGCCATCGTTCCCTGGCTCGTGATGCTCGGGCCGCTGACGGCCCTGCCGCTGATGCTGTTCGCCTCCGCGGCCAGACGTCTGCAACTCGCCACCGTCGGCCTGATGCAGTACATCTCGCCCACCCTGCAGTTGCTCACGGGCGTGCTGCTGTTCGGCGAAGCCTTCGATGCGCAGCGCGCCGTCGGCTTCGCGCTGATCTGGTCAGCGCTGGCCGTCTACAGCGCGCACGCCTGGCATGCACACCGCCGGGCACGCGCGGCGGTCTAGGACTGACGCAGATCGCCGGCCAGGCTGGCCAGCGTGTCGGCGGCGATCGTCACGTGTGCCGGGTAGTTGGTGTGGTCGCAGCCGAGCTTGACGCTGGCACCGGCGCGCACGGCCTCGCGCGCGGCCTTCGGGAACTCGAAGCGCACGAAGTGCACCGAGGAGGTCTTCTCGGCGTTCTCGCGGTCCAGGTCCTCGTCGGCGATGGCGTAGATGCGCGGCTGGCCCTCGACCTCGACGAACATGCGGTCCTCCACGCCGATCAGACGCGCGAGTTCGCGCTTGCGCTCGTTCGGGTCCGGGTACTCGATCAACATCGTCGCCTTCCAGTTCGTGCCGTCCGGCACGAGCGGGCCGTAGGCCTCGATCTCGCTGAGGATGCCGTCCTCCTCGAAGATCTTCTCGATGTGCAGCATCTCCTGGATCTGGCGGCGGATGGTCTTCTCGTCCTCGAACTGCAGCGTGATGTGCTCGCCGAGCGTGACGCTGCGCAGCTTGCGGTGCGCGATCGCCTCGGGGCGGCTGGCCTTGCGGATCTTGGAATAAGCCTCCAGGGTCATGAGGCTGTCGCGGGTGATGGTGGTCACGGGAGACTCCTTGGATGCGAAGTGAGGAATGGGATCACAGGCCGTCGATCAGAGGCCGTAGGCGTGGCGCACCAGGCTCAGCGGATGCTGCAGCGCCTTCGCCGGGGTGCCTGCCTGGGCCATGCCCTGGGCAATGTGATGCCCCGCGAGCGCGCAGTCACTGCTGATGAAATCGGGCTCTTCCTTCGACATGGCCTTGAAGACGGGCTTGCCGATCTTCATCGCCACCGGGTGGTAGGGCTTCTTGACGCCGTAGGTGCCGGCGTGGCCCGAGCAGCGTTCGACCGTGTTGAGCTTGACCTCCACGGTCTGGCCGATGAGCTTGAACATCTCCTCGGTCTTCTTGCCGATGTTCTGCACCCGGCCGTGGCAGGGGATGTGGTAGCTGACCTTGCCAAGCGCAGACTTGAAATCGGTCTTCAGCAGGCCGTCCTTGTGGCGCGCGACGAAGTACTCGAAGGGGTCGAACATCGCTGCCTTGACCGCCTGCGTGTCGGCGCAGTCGGGGAACATCAGCGGCAGTTCCTGCTTGAACATCAGTGTGCAGCTCGGCACCGCGCTGACGATGGCCCAGCCTTCGCGGGCGTACTTCGCCAGCACCGGCATGTTGGCCTCCTTGTGCCGAGCCACGGCGTCCAGATCACCAAGCTCGAGCTTGGGCATGCCGCAGCAGCTCTCCTTCTCGACGATCTCGTAGGGGATCTCGTTGTGGTCGAGCAGCTTGATCAGGTCTTCACCGATGCCCGGCTCGTTGTAGTTGACGTAGCAGGTCGAGAAGATGGCGACCTTGCCCGGGGTGCGCTGACCCTTGACGGCGGGGAAGGTCGGGTTGCTCATTGCGCGGCCCCAGCGGAAGCGCTGGGGGGCCAGGCTGGGCATCCAGGCGTCGGGGTGCACGCCGAGCTGGCTGTCCATCAGCTTGCGCGCGAATGTCGTCTTGTTGATCGCATTGACCGCCTGCACGACGATGGGGATGCCGGCGAAGCTGCCGTGCGTGTCGGTGGAGGCGAGCAGCTTCTCGCTCGCCTTGACCTCGCCCTTGCCGTGCTTGATCGCCTTGGCCCGCAGCATCAGGTGCGGGAAGTCCAGGTTCCACGCGTGGGGTGGCGTGTACGGGCACTTGGTCATGTAGCACAGGTCGCACAGGTAGCACTGGTCGACCACCTTCCAGTACGCCTCCTTCTTGACGCCGTGCACCTCGCCGTCGTCGGTGGCGTCCACCAGGTCGAACAGCGTGGGGAAGCTCTGGCACAGGCTGACGCAGCGGCGGCAGCCGTGACAGATGTCGAACACCCGCTCCATCTCCTTGAAGGCGGCACCCTCGTCGTAGAACTCGGGGTTCTTCCAGTCCAGCGGGTGGCGGGTGGGGGCTTCGAGGTTGCCTTCACGCATGGCGGATGCTCTTCAAGTGGGAGTTCGGGGTGGGCCGGGCAGCGGACCGAGGCCGGATGCCGGGCCGTGAATTCGGGCCGGCGCTCCAGAAAACAAGGGGCCGAAGCCCCTTGTCACTGGTGTGCCGCCGGGGCGGACTTCAGTCGACCAGCGCGTCCAGGGCCTTCTGGTAGCGGTTGGCGTGCGAGCGCTCGGCCTTGGCCAGCGTCTCGAACCAGTCGGCGATCTCGTCGAAGCCTTCATCGCGCGCGGTCTTGGCCATGCCCGGGTACATGTCGGTGTACTCGTGCGTCTCGCCGGCGACGGCGGCGGCCAGGTTCTGGCGGCTCGAGCCGATGGGCAGGCCGGTGGCGGGGTCGCCCGAGCCCTGCTCCAGGAACTCGAGGTGGCCGTGCGCGTGGCCCGTCTCGCCTTCGGCGGTGGAGCGGAACAGCGCCGCCACGTCGTTCTGGCCCTCGACGTCAGCCTTGTTTGCGAAGTAGAGGTAGCGACGGTTGGCCTGCGATTCGCCGGCGAAGGCGTCCTTCAGGTTCTGCTCGGTCTTCGAACCTTTGAGTGCCATGGAGTGGCTCCTTTGGTGTGGGGAAGAGGGGACATTCGCTGCACCCGGCAGCAAACCGCGCGAACGGTAACAAAGCCGGCGCTGGCCGGCCAATGGGAAGTTTCAATCCTTGCGATTGAGTCAGGCAATGCGGCGTGCGCGATTGATAGAGGTCAATCTGTGCCGCTGTCGCGCAGCAGCCGCAGCGCCAGCGCGTGCAGCCGGCTGCCGGGCTCGCCCAGCATGTCGATGACGGTGAAGTGGTTGCGCCCCGGGATCGCTTCGCACACCGGCACCCGGGCCGCGCCCCAGCGGCGGCGGATCAGCCGGTTGTGGCGCAGGAATTCGCTGCTCTCCAGCGCGCCGGCGATGGCGTAGAGGCGGCCGGCCGGGGGCGGGAACCCGGCCGGGCTCAGGCGTTGCACGTCGGCAGGGCTCAGGCGCAGGTCGGGCTGCAGGAAGCTCACGCGGCTGATGGGCTCGAGGTCGAACACGCCCGAGATGGCCAGCGCCGTGCGCGCCAGGCCGGCCGGCAGGTCGGGCGCGAGCGTGGGCCAGTGCGCGCACAGCAGCATGGCGGCGATGTGGCCCCCGGCCGAATGCCCGGCGACGACGATGCGCCGCGGGTCGCCGCCGTGCGCGGCGGCGTGGCGCCAGGTCCATGCCAGCGCGCGCGCCATCTGCAGCGCGATGTCGGCGATGCCCACGGTCGGGCACAGCGCGTAGTTGGGCACCACCACCAGCGCGCCCGCGCGCGTCAGGGCCGGGGCGACGAAGGAGTGGTCGGCCTTGTCGAGCGCCCGCCACCAGCCGCCGTGGACGAAGAAGAACACCGGCGCCCCGCCCGCACCGGGGGCGGCGGCCGGCGCAGCGCCCGGCGCCGGGTCGGGCAGGAAGACGTCCAGCGTCTCGGCCGAGGAGTCGCCGTAGGGCAGGTCGAGCACGCAGGGCCGGCTCGCGCGGATGGCGGCCGAGTCGCTCGCCCAGCGGGCGAAGATCTGGGCGTGCTCGGGCACGAGGGCGCGGTTGTTGTACAGCGCATCGAGCGCGGCACCGGTGGGCAGGCGGGGCATGGCGGGGGCTCCTGGGGCGGCGGTTAGGGCGGCGGGTAGGGGCGACGGCGTCAGGGCGGTGCGGCCGGGCGACGGGCTTGCCGGGCCGTGGGTTCAGCCCGGGCGGCGCGCGTGTTCGGCCAGGTCGTTCCACACGTCCTGACGCGCCAACCGGCCGTCGACGACGAGGAAGCGGTCGACGAAGCGGATGCCCTCGAAGTCCCGCCCGTCGGGCCAGCGGCCCTGCAGCGTGCCGTGGCAGTAGACGACGGTGCCGTCGGCGGCCCAGCACTCGTCGAAGCGCTCGAAGGTCTTGCTCACGCCCTGGTAGCGCTCGCGGCCCCAGGCCACGAGTTCCTCGAGCTGGCGAAAGCGCACGCCCCCGGGGAAGCACATCTCGAAGCCCGGCGCGAGGAAGCCGCGCGCGCGCTCGAGCTCGCGCGCCTGCATCGCGTCCAGGAAGGCGCGCACCAGGGCCGCGGCCGGGGGGTGCGCCTGCCGCCCCTCGGTGAACACGCGCCCGTCGCGCCGGTAGGTGGCGGCTTCCTGCACGAAGGTGGTCGTGCCCGCCTCTGGGCTGGCGATGACCGAGCGCACCGCGGCGCTGACGTGGTTGACGAGGCGCTCTCGCACCTCGGGTGGGTAGCCGGGCAGCAGGGTGATCTGGGTGACGGGCATGGGGCAGGCTCCGGTTCGTGGCCAGGGCAGGGCGGCCCCGCCTTTGTGGCTAGAATAACCGGCTCACGTGGGGACGTAGCTCAGCTGGGAGAGCGTCGCGTTCGCAATGCGAAGGTCGGGAGTTCGATCCTCCTCGTCTCCACCACCATTCAACGCCCAAC
>Ga0169931_10006511_pt1 | contig 17588 bp, 21 predicted proteins | sample Kivu_15m_20L_FD_129675 | JGI IMG/M metagenome (GOLD analysis project Ga0169931, IMG submission 129675) | Freshwater microbial communities from Lake Kivu, Western Province, Rwanda to study Microbial Dark Matter (Phase II) - Kivu_15m_20L... | ecosystem: Environmental > Aquatic > Freshwater > Lake...
AACTTCCGATTAACCCACCGCCAAACGAGACCCGATCAGCGCTTAGAGGCCGCTTAATTCCAAAAGCCTAGGGGGAGAGTTGGAGTTAGCAATTTATCCTACTATTTCCAATAAGGTCTACTGATTACCAGTGACCAAACCTTTCTGCGCCTGGTGCCTCGCCGCGATGCTGGAGCCATTAGCCTCGGCCTGGTGCGCCTAGCGCCAGGGGCCGATCCAGCCCAAGTCCAGGTCAGTCTTGCCGACCGCCTGCCCACCGATGTGCAGGTGTTCACTCGCCAGGACTACATCGATTTTGAAGTGGCCTACATCCAGCGCACCTCCCCCGTGGGCTTTGTCTTTAGCCTGGGGACGGTGATGGGGTTTGTGGTGGGTATAGTGATTGTGTACCAGGTGCTTTCCACGGACGTGAATAGCCACTTGGCCGAGTATGCCACCTTCAAAGCCATGGGCTACCGCAACCGCTACCTGCTGGGGATAGTGTTTGAAGAGGCCCTGATTCTGTCCATCCTCGGCTTTATCCCCGGCATCACTATTGCCCTGGGGGCCTACCAACTCACCGCCGCCGCCACCGCCCTCCCCATCGCCATGCCCCTCAGCCGCGCCGCCATCGTGCTGGTGATCACCCTGGTCATGTGCAATGCCTCTGGGGCGATCGCCACCCGCCGTCTCCAAGCCGCCGACCCCGCCGATATCTTCTAACCCTAGTTCTCCCCATCACCCTATTCCCCCATCCCCCTATTCCCCCATCCCCCTATTCCCCCATCCCCCTATTCCCCCATCCCCCCTCTCCCCATGCCTCCCCCCGTCATCGCCATTCACCAGGTCAACCACTGCTTCGGCAGCGGTAGTCTCAAAAAGCAGGTGTTGTTCGATATCAACCTGGAAATTTTTTCTGGCGAGATTGTGATTATGACTGGCCCCTCTGGGTCGGGCAAAACCACCTTGTTAACCCTGATCAGCGGGCTGCGTTCAGCCCAGTCGGGCAGCTTAAAGGTGGTGGGGAAAGAACTGTGTCAGGCCAGGGAAATCGACCTAGTGAAAGCGCGACGGCACAACGGCTATATCTTTCAGGCTCACAACCTACACGGCAGCCTCACCGCCCTCGAAAATGTGCAGATGGGGCTAGAAGTTCACGGTACCCTGCCCAAGGCCGAACGCCACCGCCGCGCCGCTGCCATGCTGGCCCAGGTAGGCTTAGCCGACCACGTCAATGACTACCCCGCCAATCTATCGGGGGGGCAAAAGCAGCGGGTGGCCATTGCCCGAGCCCTGGTCAGTCAACCAAAGGTGCTGCTGGCCGACGAACCCACCGCTGCCCTCGATAAAAAATCGGGCCGCGACGTGGTGAACATCATGCACGATCTGGCTAAACAGCAGGGCTGCACCATCCTCCTCGTCACCCACGACAACCGCATTCTCGACATCGCCGACCTCATTATTTACATGGAAGATGGCCGTCTTTCAACGCCACCTGAGGTTCTGCCCACGGGTAGCCAAGCCCACGATCATTAAACTCAGAAGATCGGAGCATGGACGATTATTTGCTTGAACTACTCTAAGCGTGGCAACCATGGGGCTCTAGGGGTCAGTCTGGGGCGATCGCTCCCAGGTGGCCAGCAGTTCATCGATCCACAGGGCATCGATAGCCCCTCGCAGGCGCTGCTGCTGCTGGAGGCGTTGGTCATCCAGAGCTGGCTGCAATCGTGCCACCAGACTATCGGCTTCGTCAATGAGAAAATTGAGCAGCGGCTCGGCGGCGGCCCGCTGCAAAATTTCGCCCATGCGCTCGGCATCAGCCTGGTTGAGGGTGGGGCGCAGGGCCAGCTGGCAATATTCATGTACCGTCGGGCGGTAGGCGAGGGCGCTACCGATCCAGTGATCGCAGTTTGCCATGGGGGGCTCCTAGGGCCATCGGCTGGGGGACACATTGACCCAGCGGACTCAACTGACGGTTGTCGAGTCAGGATTGGTTCCTGGCCTTCCAGGCTTTAAGTGTATCCGGCTTGATCGCCGTGACATCAGGATGGGTGATGGTTGAGACCAATGCTCACACCCGCTTAAAGGAATGACGAAGCTCACCCCCTAGGCGGCCACCAGGGCCTGCACCAGACTGTGGAACAGCGGCAGGCCATCGACTCCGCCCAGTACGGCATCGGCGGCCCGTTCGGGGTGGGGCATGAGGCCCAGCACATTGCCCTGGGGGTTGCAAATGCCCGCAATGTTGCCCAGGGACCCGTTGGGGTTGAGGGCTGCGTCAACGCCGCCCTCGGGGCTGCTATAGCGAAAGACAATTTGCCGGTTGGCCTCGAGTTCGACCAGGGTGGCTGCATCGGCGTAGTAGCAGCCCTCGCCGTGGGCAATGGGCAGGGTAATCACCTGGCCGGGGGTGTAGCCCTGGGTCCACCGCAGGTCGGTGCGCTCAACGGTGAGGGGCACGCGATCGCAGATAAACCGCATATCCCGATTACGCACCAGCGCCCCCGGCAGCAGCCCCATCTCCGTCAAGATCTGAAAGCCGTTGCAAATGCCCAGCACCAGTTTGCCCTGGCTAGCGTGGGCTAGCGTGGCCTGCATGGCGGGCGAAAACCGCGCGATCGCCCCACACCGTAGGTAGTCGCCGTAGCTAAAGCCCCCCGGCACCACCACCACATCTACCTCGCCCAGGTCACTGTCTTCGTGCCACACCATGCGGGTGGGTTGCCCTAAAATATCGCGGGTCACGTAGGCCACATCGCGATCGCAGTTAGCCCCAGGGAAGACGATAATGCCAAATTTCATAGGAGAGTGGGTGGGTGAGTGAGGGGAGCCAGTAGCGTGGGTCAATCTACGGCCAATACTATCTACAAACCGATTAATCCACGGCATGACCCACGACAGGTATTTGCTGCCAACCGGCCAATCCAATGCGCAACCCACGAGGCCAGACCCGCCACCAACCCAAGCCATTCAAACCCCCGCCATCGCCTGCAGCTCAACCCGGTACCGCTCAATCACCGGGTTGGCCAAAAGCTGGTCGCACATGCGATCGAGCTGCTGACTAGCCACCGCTTCGGTCTCAGCCTCTAGGGTGAGCTCAATGTATTTGCCAATGCGAATCGGCCCCACGTTGGTATACCCCATGTGAGCCAACCCAGACTGCACCGCCGTCCCCGCCGGATCGAGTACCGAAGGGCGCAGGGTGACATAGATGCGAGCGCTATAGTGGGGCACGGTAAACTCCGTTGGCGGCGGGAAAAATCGCAATCATTAGCACTCACCATCCTACCGCATCGTCTGGTTGATAAAATTGAGCTAGTAAACGTGAGCCAGCATGGTGCGACGAACCCGCAATCAAGAAAAAATTCTCACCGCCCTGAAGGGCCTGAGTCAACCCATTTCCGCCCAGGATCTCTACATCGACCTGCGCCAGGAGGGGATCACCATGGGGCTGGCCACGGTCTATCGCTCCTTGGATGCCCTCAAGCTAGAAGGGGCCGTGCAAATGCGCACCCTGCCCTCGGGGGAAGCGCTCTACAGCCTGCCCCAAGAAGATCGCCACCACCTCACCTGTCTACAGTGCGGCATTACCATCGCCATAGATGAATGCCCGGTGCACAGCCTAGAGCAGGATCTGCACCAGGCCCATCGATTCAAGATTTTCTACCACACCCTCGAATTTTTTGGCCTCTGCCCCCGCTGTCAGGTCGAGCTACCCGTGGGTCAAGCCCAGGCTTAGTAAGTATCACAAATGTGTCTGCCCAGTCCACGGTAGAGGGCACGCCGGGGCTAATTCTTAGGGGATTCTAAGCATTAACGGGGCGTTAATCCGGGGCCAGTACTATGCAGGGAACGCCAGTTAGGATCCCAAGGGCTTAGGCGCTCCCCGATTGGGCCTCCATCGGTCTCAATTGGGCGAACCAGTCGCCCTCGACGGCTGAAACGGTGGCTGACGTGACGTTAGTAAGGAGCGTTCACCCGGTACGATACTACGGATCAATTTAACCCTTCAGCGCATGCGCCTGGGATGGCGGGGTGGGCAGCGGCCTATCGAATTACCAATCGAATTACCAATGGAGTCATGGTCATGGTTGCAATTACATCGGTGCACAGCAGGCAAATTCTCGACTCTCGGGGCAATCCCACTGTTGAGGTTGATGTGGTGCTGGAGACTGGGGCCAAGGGCCGGGCTGGGGTTCCGTCCGGGGCGTCTACCGGCATTCGCGAAGCCCTAGAACTGCGGGATGGCGACAAGGCTATCTACGGTGGCAAAGGGGTGCTGAAGGCCGTCGCCAATGTCAACGACACCATTGCCCCCGCCATTCTGGGCATGGATGCGATGGATCTCGCCGCCGTAGACTACAAGATGCTGGCCCTCGACGGCACCGATAACAAGGGCACCCTCGGGGCCAACGCCATTCTGGGCGTGTCGATGGCGGTGGCGCGGGCGGCAGCGATCGCCGCCGATGTTCCCCTCTACGTGCACCTGGGCAGCGCCGACTCAACCCTGCTGCCGGTGCCCTGCTTCAATATCATCAACGGAGGCGCCCACGCCGACAACAGCGTTGACTTCCAAGAATTCATGGTGGCCCCGGTGGGTGCCCCGACCTTTTCTGAGGCCCTGCGCTACGGGGCTGAGGTCTACCACGCCCTCAAGTCGGTGCTCAAAGAGTCTGGCTACAGCACCGCCATTGGCGATGAAGGCGGCTTTGCCCCCGACCTGAAGAGCAACGTTGAAGCCATCGAGGTGATTCTCAAGGGCATTGAAAAAGCCGGTCTGCGCCCCGGTATCGACATGGCGATCGCCCTTGATCCAGCCGTCAGTGAGCTGTACCAAGAGGATGGCAGCTACCTGTTCTACAAGTCCGACAACAGTCGCAAGAGCACCGAGGACATGATCGCCCTGTGGGAAAGCTGGGTTAACCAGTTTCCCATTGTGTCCATCGAAGACGGTCTGGGCGAGCAAGACTGGAGCGGTTGGCAGGCCATGACCCAGCGGTTGGGCGATCGCATTCAGCTGGTGGGCGACGATGCCTTTGTCACCAACCCCGCCATCATTGCCCAGGCGATCAAAGACGGCGTGGGCAACTCCACCCTGGTGAAAGTCAACCAGATCGGCACCATCACCGAAACCCTCGAGGCGATCAAAATGTCCCACGACGCAGGCTACACCTGCATGGTTAGCCACCGCTCTGGCGAAACCCCCGATGACTTCATCGCCGACCTGGTGGTGGGGGCCATGACCGGGCAGATCAAGTCTGGGGCACCCTGCCGGGGCGAGCGGTTGTCGAAGTACAACCAGCTTCTGCGCATTGAAGAAGAACTGGGGGCCAAGGCCAAGTACGCCGGTCTAGACATCTTCAAGCGCAAAGCCCTAGCGGGTTAGCGATCGCACCTCCCACAGCGTTGCTCCCTGGGCTCGCGGGGAGCAGCGTTGGACTGGGGCACTCATCGCTAGGATGAGACACCACTGTGGGTAGAGAAACAACTATGGAACGCATCGCCATTATTGGCCTGGGGTTAATCGGGGGCTGCTTGGGGCTCGATCTGACTCGAGCTGGCCACTCAGTGGTGGGTATTGCCCGACGAGCCGAGACGGCCGCTGCCGCCCTGGCCCTGGGGGCGGTCACCGAAGCGGGTACCGATTTAGCGTTGGTGGCCGGGGCAGAGGTGGTGTTTATCTGCACCCCCATCGACACCGTGGTGGCCACGGCTGAGGCCCTGGTACCCTACCTTTCGGAGGGGGCGGTGATGACCGATGTGGCCTCGGTGAAGGGGGCGATCGTGCCAGCGGTGGAGGCCCTGTGGCCGAGCTTTGTGGGGGGGCACCCGATGGCGGGTAAGGCGGAGGCTGGGTTAGCCGTCGCTGAGCTAGGTCTGTTTCGCGATCGCCCCTACGTGCTGACCCCCACCGAGGCCACCCAGCCCGATGCGCTGGTACGGGTGGGGGCGATCGCCGCAAGCCTGGGGGCCAACCTCTGCCAGTGCCACCCCGACCAGCACGATCGCGCCGTCGCCTGGATCTCGCACCTGCCGGTGATGGTGAGCAGTAGCCTAATTCTGGCCTGCCAGCAGGAACCTAACGCGGCTATTCTTGCGCTGGCCCAGGCGTTGGCCAGCTCCGGCTTTCAAGACACCAGCCGGGTCGGCGGCGGTACCCCCGACCTGGGCACGCTGATGGCCCGCCACAACCGCACGGCGTTACTGGCGGCCCTGACCCATTACCAGCAGCAGCTCGGCCACCTCAAGGCCTTGATTACGGCTGAAGACTGGGATGGGGTGCACAGCACCCTGACCCAAGCCCAGATGACCCGCCCCGCCTATGTTAAAACGCTATCCCTGTAACCGATAGCTGCGGGGTGTTTGCCCTGTCCAACGTTTGAAGGCCCGATGAAAGGCGCTGGGTTCTGAAAACCCCAGCAGAAAGGCCATGTCGTGAATCGAGACATCGGGATTTTGCATGTGTCGCAGGGCCAGCTCTCGGCGGGTGTCATCCAGTCGCTTTGGGTAGGTGGTGCCCTCGGCCTACAATTCGCGCTGAAGCTGGCGAGGACTGAGGGGGTGAGGGCCGAGATGTGTATACACAGTAGCTCCGCAGACCCTGGGCGATGGCGTGGCCCACTTTGGGGGCATAACCATTCGCACAGATTCACTAGGGGAGTTCGGCTACCGTTAATCCCTGTAAAATTGGGCTATCTCCTCTCTGCTAAATCGCCATGACGGCTCAGGTTCTTTCCCCTAGCATTCGTGAAGCCCAGGTCTTCCCAAACATCAGTTGGCAACAGTTTGAGGGCATCGATCGCGCCTTCGACTCGATCCCTGGCGTTAAGCTCCGCTACCTCGACCATTCCCTCGAAATTATGCCCGTCAGCGAAGACCACGAAGATTTTAAGACCATTCTGCGGATGCTTTTAGAGGCCTATATGCGAGCGCGGCAGATTCGCTTCTATGGGCGTGGTGGACCCTCTTTAGGAGACGAGACGTTAGGAGCACGCAGTGAACCTGACGAGTCCTATAACCTGGGCGTCCGCAAACCCTACCCCGACCTGGTGCTGGAAGTGATCATTACTAGCGGTGGTGTCGACAAGCTCGAAGGCTATCGCCGCATGGGCGTTGCCGAAGTCTGGTTTTGGGAAGATGGCGTGCTCAACCTCTACGGCCTTGACGCTGAAGGCAGCAACTATCAACCCCTGACTGCCAGCAAGCTGTTGCCCCAACTGCCCCTTGATATCTACTGCCGATACGTCACCTATCACGATCAGTTTGATGCGGTAGACGAGTTTCTGCGGGCGATTGAGTAGAGAGAGGTGATCAAGACTGGTCCTGAGCCATAATGGGGCATATTGAACTGACGCCTGTAATGCCCGACCTGCCCCACCGCACCCATTCCCTAGCCTGGCAAACCCGCCAGGGCCTGCAAAACCTGGGGGAATGGTTTGAGTACCAGTTTTCTCGGGTCGATATCGATGGCCCCGAGATTCCCCGGTGGCGGTGGTTAGGGCCGGTGGCCGAGGGGTTATTTTGGGCCATGGTGGCGGCCCTCACCCTCTGGACGGGCTGGCTGCTGTACCGGGCTGTGACCGCCTACCTCAACCAGCGCCAGCCCAAGCAACCGGGGGGGCGTCAACCAGGGGCCCCCTCAGAGGCGGCCCTGAAGCGAGCGGCCCACTGGTGGCGCGAGGCCCAGCGCCTGGCCCAGCAGGGCGACTACGCCGGAGCCTGCCAGGCCCTCTACATGGCCGGGCTAGCTCGGCTCAACGATACCGAAGCCGTGCTCTACCGCCCCAGCCGCACCGATGGCGAATATTTGGACTGCATAGTTGCCCAGCCCAGCCGCCCCTATGAGCTGCTGATTCGCACCCACGAGCGCCTGGTCTACGGTGACGCCCCCGCGACGGAGGAAACCTACCAGCGCTGTCGCCGGGCCTACCAGGAGATTGCCCAGCCGTGATGCGATCGCTGCCCGTCAACCGCCGCACCGGGGTGCTAGGATTGCTGGCCCTGGCCCTGCTGTTGGGGGTGATGTTGTTCGGTGCCCCCGCCACCAGCCACCTCGAAAGTGGCTCCACCTGGCACCGGGGCCCGGCGGGCTATAGCGCCTGGTACGAATCGCTGGAGCAGCAGGGAATCACGGTGGAGCGCTGGCAGCGTCCGGTGGAAACGTTGCTCGAACAGCTGGGGGAGCCAGAAGACACCACCGTCACCCTGATTCAGAATCGGGCTGTAACTCCAGAAACCCTGCTGGTGGTACTGCCAGGATTTATCGGCCAGGGCGATGTGTCAAACCTGCTGCCCTGGATGCCGCAGTGGGTAGAGGCGGGCCATCGCCTGGTGGTGCTAGGGGTAAAGGCTGCCGCGACGGCAGCGCCCTTCTCCCAGGTTCTAGACAGCCCAGTTGGCTCGGTCAAGATTGATACCCGTCGCCGTGAAAAGATGGTGGTTGCCGAAGACACCATCCTGCGAGACGAGTACGGCGTGGTGGTGTTTGAAATGCAGCTCGCAGGGAAAGAGTTTACCGTGGCCGTCACCCCTCACCTGGCTGCCAATGCTTACCAAAACCAGCCGGATAATTTTGCGTTTTTGACAGAACTGGTCGCTGGGTCAGGGGAGCGCGTTTGGGTGGACGAGTACCTGCATGGCTATCGCGATCAGGATGCGATCGCTGCCGAAGTCGGGGGAGACAGCTGGCTGAACTACCTGGCTAGCACGCCCCTGCTCATCCTCGTGGCCCAAGCCCTGGCGGTCACCCTGGTAGCCCTGGTGGCGCTCAATCGCCGCCTGGGCCAGCGACGTACCCTGCACCCGCCCGCCGTCGACAACAGCAGGGCCTACATTCAGGCCATGGCCGGGGTGCTACACCGGGCGGGTAGCCACGATATGGTGGTGCAGACCCTGGGCCAGGCCGAGCAGATCCAGCTGCAAAAAAAACTGGGCCTGGGCTCAGCTCCCCTGCCTATCGATCGCCTGCAAGCCGCCTGGGAGCAGCAGGCCTCCCGACCCAACCTTGATCTGGCGGCGATCCTAAATCCCCCCGCCCTAACTGGGGAAAGACCGCTGCGCGAGTGGCTCAAGCAGTTACAATCCCTTCATTCCCCCACCCAGGAGACACCAGCGGGCCATGAGTGATCTACAGGCAGCGATCGCGCGCATCGGCAAAACCCTCAGCGGCGTGGTGGTGGGCCAAGAGCCCCTGGTGCAGGAGCTGTTGGTGGCGCTGCTGGCGGGGGGGCATGTGATTTTGGAGGGGGTGCCCGGCACTGGCAAAACCCTGCTGGTGCGGGTCTTGTCGCGGCTGATCCAGGCCGACTTTGGCCGCATTCAGCTTACCCCCGACATTCTGCCGTCGGATATTTCCGGCACCAATGTCTTTGACTTGACCAGCCGCACCTTCACCCTCAAAAAAGGGCCGGTCTTTACCCAGGTGCTGCTGGCCGACGAGATCAATCGCACCCCGCCCAAAACCCAGTCGGCCCTGCTGGAGGCCATGGAAGAACAGCAGGTAACCCTCGACGGCACCAGCCACCCCCTGCCCGATCTGTTTTGGGTGGTGGCGACCCAAAATCCCCTGGAGTTCGAGGGCACCTACCCCCTGCCCGAGGCCCAGCTCGATCGCTTTCTGTTCAAGCTGGTGGTGGGCTACCCGGCCCCGGCGGCCGAAAAGCAGATGCTGCTCAATGCCCAGGCCGGGTTCGAGGCTAAGCGGCTGGATGTCAGCCAACTGAAGCCGATCGCCGCCGCCAACCACATTCTGGCCGCCCGCCAGGCCGTCAAAGCCCTGACCGTGCAGGAACCCATTCTCGACTACCTGCTGGCCCTGGCCCACAAAACCCGCCAGCACCCCGATCTGGAGCTGGGCACCTCCCCCCGCTCCACGGTGCAGTGGCTGGCGGCCAGCAAAGCCCACGCCTGGATTAACGGGCAAGACTTCGTCACCCCCGACAATGTCAAGGCCGTGGCCCTGCCCCTGCTGCGCCACCGACTCATGCTGGGGGCGGAGGCGCAGCTGGATGGGCTGACCTGCGATCGCGTCATTCAGGGTATGCTCGACAGCGTGGCGGTACCGCGCTAATGGCGATCATACCCACCGGACGAACCTACGGGCTGCTGCTGGGGGGCGGAGTCGTCGCTACCCTATTGACCAACTTTTTTGGCTCCCCGAGCCGCCTCACTGTGGCGCTGCTGGCGCTGCTGCTCTTCGATAGCGCCGTCCTCGCCGTCATGGTTTGGGATGGTTTTCGAGTCAAGTCCCGCCGCGCTACGATTATGCGGGATCCCCTCCACCGCCTCTCGATCGGGCGCGACAATCCTATCTCGCTGCATGGAGACTCCTCCAGTGCCGTTCGCCTGCGCCTCTACGACAACTACCCCACCGAGTTCGACGGCACCCCCATGCCCCTGGAGCTTTCCCTCAGTGGCAAAGAGCCCGCCACCTTCAGCTTCACCGTCAACCCCCAGCGGCGGGGCGATTACCCCTGGAGCGATCTCCAGATCCAACAGCGCAGCCCCCTCGGCCTCGCCTGGGCCGACTGGACGGTGCCCGCTACCGCCACCGTGGCCGTCTACCCCGACCTGCTTGGCCTCAACCAGCTCTCGGTCAAGCTGGCCCTGCAAGCCACCGGCACCCTCAAACAAAAGCGTCGCCTGGGCGGCGGCACCGAGTTTGCTGAGCTGCGTGAATACGGCACCGGCGACGACCCCCGCTTAATCGACTGGAAGGCCACCGCCCGCCTCAGCCAGCCCCTGGTGCGGGTACTGGAGCCGGAACGGGAGCAAACCCTATTGATTTTGCTCGATCGCGGTCGGCTGATGACCGCCCAGGTGCAGGGGCTCACTCGCTTTGACTGGGGCATGAATGCGGCGCTCTCCCTGGCCTTGGCGGGGGTGAGTCGGGGCGATCGCGTCGGTCTGGGCGTCTTCGATCGCACCCTCCACACCTGGCTCCCCCCCAAGGGCGGGCGGGCCAATTTTCAGCAGATGCTCGAGCGGCTCACCCCGATTGAACCCGTGCTCGAAGAATCGGACTACCTGGCCACCGCCACCCACGCCGCCCAGCAGCAGCACCGCCGCTCCCTGGTGGTGATCATCACTGACCTGGTGGATGCCACCGCCAGTGCCGAACTGCTCTCGGCTCTGGCTCGCCTGCGCCCTCGCCACCTGCCCTTCTGCATTACCTTGAGGGATCCAATGATCGATCGCCAGGCCCACCAGCCCACCGCCGAGGTGGGTGCCGCCTACCAGCGGGCCGTCGCCCTCGATCTGCTCAGCCAGCGGGAGGCCGCCTTCGCCCGCCTGAAACAGCGCGGTGTGATGGTGCTCGATGCCCCGGCCCACCAAATTTCAGAGCCCCTGGTCGAGAGCTATCTGCGGATTAAGAGCCAGGGCAAATTGTAGTCAATATTCAGTATTTCCCGCCCTGGGACGGCCCCGGTAGCTAGAAGGTCGGTAGATAAACCCGGTTTCTCGACCAAAAGGCCAATCATGCCGTTAGCGCAGCGACGAAGAAACCGGGTTTTTGACCCTACTGTACCGGTGCCGATCTTCAAGGGTCGGTAGCGCAGCCACTGCTTATTAGTAACAATAGGGATTGAGGGATCGAGCGCCTTGGCGCGGCGGTTACAGCTGACCGGGACCACGTAACCGCCCGGTTGGTTCGCCAGCCCCTGTCTTTGTATCCCCCGAAACATCTGCACCCGTTTTGATGCAGGATGTTTCCTGTCCCCTTCACTGCCCTATCGTGCCCTTGTATGACTGCTGCACCCAATTTTGTTCTCGACTTGACCCTGGCCCTGGGGGCCTCCGCCATCGGCGGGTACATTGCCCATCGGCTGAAGCAGCCAGCGCTACTGGGTTATTTAATCACCGGCCTGGTGATTGGCCCCCATGGGTTAGGGCTACAAACCGATGTGGAGCAAATTGAGGCCCTGGCCGAGGTGGGCATCGCCTTTCTGCTGTTTGCCCTGGGGGTAGAGTTTTCGCTCACGGAGCTGAAGCGGGTGAAGGCGATCGCCATCTGGGGCAGCCTACTACAACTGGGGTTGACGACCCTGCTGGTCTGCTCGGTGTCGCTGCTGTCGGGGACGGCGGACTCGGTACTGCAGGGCGTTTTTCTGGGGTTGGTGCTGTCCCTCTCGTCCACGGCGGTGGTGCTTAAAACCTTGACCGAGCGGGGCGAGACCGCCACCGTCCATGGCCAGGTGATGCTGGGTCTGCTGATTACCCAAGATATTGCCCTGGGCCTGATGCTGGCGGTATTGCCGGTGCTCAACCAGCCCGATACCCTGGGGCCAGCGCTGGCTATGGCGGGGCTAAAATTTCTGCTGTTTGTGGCCGGGGCGGTGGCGTTGGAGCGGTGGGTGGTGCCGCCACTGATTCAGCACATTGCCGCGACCGAAAGCAGCGAACTGTTTTTGCTGACGGTGGTCGCCCTGTGCCTGGGGGTGGCCTGGGTGACCTCTCAACTGGGCCTCTCCATTGCCATGGGGGCCTTTGTGGCGGGGCTGATGATCTCTGAGAACGACTATGCCGACCAGGCCCTGGGCAAAATTTTGCCCCTGCGAGACACCTTTGCCTGCCTATTTTTTGCTTCCATTGGCATGCTCATTGACCCCAGTCTGCTGCTGGGCGACCTGGGCAAAATTCTCGAGCTGGTCACCCTGATTATGGTGGGCAAAGCCCTGGTCATTTTGCCGATTGTGCTGGCCTTTGGCTATTCCCTCAAAACAGCAGTTAAGACCAGCTTTGGGCTCAACCAAATTGGCGAATTTTCCTTTGTATTGGCCCTAGTGGGGTTAGATATGGGGCTGATTTCCGAGCAGCGCTATTCGTTGCTGCTGGGTACGATCGCGATTTCGCTGATGCTCACGCCCCTGTGGATTAACCTAGCCCCCAAGGTGGTGGACTGGCTCCATGCCCTGCCGATGCTAAAGGCCTATCTAAAACAGGCGGCGGAGCCCAAGCTGCTGTCGGTACCCGATGACCTCAGCGACCATGTGATTGTGGCGGGCTATGGCCGGGTGGGGCAGGTGTTGGTCAATGTGTTGCTGAGCCGGGGCTACCCGGTACTGGTGATCGAAAACAGTGAGACGGCGGTGCAGGGGCTGCGCAACCGCCATGCGCCCCTGGTGCAAATTCCCTTTGTCTATGGCGATGCTGACAGTGAGCTGGTGCTAGAGAAGACCTGCCTAGAATCGGCCAAGGCCCTGGCCATTACCCTGCCCGACCCCGCCAGCACTCGCCTGGTGCTCCAGCGAGCCTTGGCCAAGGCCCCAGGGCTGGATGTGATCGCGCGATCGCACACCAATGAGGAAATCGATGTGCTCACCCAACTGGGGGCCAGGGAGGTGGTGCAGCCCGAGTTTGAGGTGGCCCTGGAGCTGGGCTCTCACCTGCTGAATACCCTGGGCGAAAAGTCGATCGAGATTCAGTCGGTGCTGGATTGGATTCGCCAGGATCGCTACCGCAGCATTCGCCCGATGCCCCACAGGAGCGAGGGCTGATGGGGGGGAACAGTGACTCTTTCCCATCGTCCCCACGCTCTGCATGGAGACGATGGGAACTCAGGTTATTTAGCTATTGCCATGAGCTTTTTCATCCATCCCTCACGCCCATAGACCCCAGCTAGCAAATCAGAAACCTTAAAGACCTAACCCAACTCATCCCACAGAATGTATTGCCCGCCACCATATACCTCCACATTGGCCAGTTGTTCATCCGCCAACCCTGCCAACGGCAGCCAGGCATCGGCCCCGCTTTCCACCATTTCTAATAGCCTCATAGGTCAAGCATGGCGAGAACTATCTCTGAGAGTCACCACGACTTCTCGGGTAGTCGCGTCATAGACAACGCTCTCGGCTAGCTTAAATTCTTCGCTAGACATAATATTTCTGGGCTTCTGTTTTTAGATATTGTAGATTGGCTTGGCACAGCGCCAGTGCGTCCTTGTTGTGCTTAGCGTTAGTTGTGTTTTGGTGTTCCTGACCTTTTTCCAACACGCAAGCTTCCTCCCCTGATATTAGTAACGTCCCAGAGTCTAACGGTGTGGTCATCGCTGCCACTGGCCAGCAGTTGTCACAGTGGGGTGGAATGCGAATCGTGTTATCCATAATCAGCCTCCTCGGGAGTCGGCATCTCCATCATCCCACGGACCGCATGGCCTTGGGGACCACGCTAGGAGTAGCGGTCGCCCACGGTAATTCCGGAAGAACCTGCAAATCACCTTGTCGTACTTTAAGGAGCGGTCGGTTAGGAACTCGCTAATTGTGGAAATTTCTTGGCCTGGGTTAACGGTACCGGTAAGCACAACCAGCACATCGACACCAGCACATCGACATCGGAGTCTGGTCTGGCCTCGCCACGGGCATGGGAGCCAAACAGCATAACTTGGCAGAGCCGCTTGCCGTAGAGAGTTTTAAGGTGTGTATGAAGTTGGGCTAAGAGATTGTGGGTTGAGGCGCTTAAGGTCACCATGGAAACCAAGAGGGGTGAATTAGCTTAGCTAGGCTACATCATAGCCGGATCGGTTGGTTCCCTGCGATGGGTACCAGGATGGCATGGGTAGTCATGAGCTGCGGTAGGGTATGCGATCGCGTACCCTACCGCACCGCTTGTGATGATGGGTGAGACGGTGCGGTGCGGTTAAGAGGTGAGATTGCGATCGCCCCAATTCCGTCAGCCAACAATGCCCTCTGCGCTCTACAAGGCTGGGGTAATACTAGGCCTATGCCCAAATTTTTTCAATGGGGTAGGCATCAAAAGCTTGGTCACAACTGGCCAAAGGCATCGATCTATTGATCGCCTGCGAAATTAGCAGTCGATCAAATGGATCTCTATGCTCTTTAAGATAAAAGGGCAAGTTGTAGACTTGAATTGTATCCTGAATCGATATATCCAGCAGTTTAAATCGCGTCAGCGCAAATCTAGCTTCAATTTCATTGAAGTCGATCCCCAAAAAGACTTGCTCTTTTTGGGACTTGAGGGCAATCTCCCAAAAGCTAACGATGCTTACGAAAACATTGTCTGTTGCTTCAATCCGATTTTTCACAGATGACGGTATCTTTGCATCATCCTCGGCCATCCAAATAAATGTATGAGTGTCTAAAAGAATTGAACTCATTACATATAGTCCTTGAACTCTTCTAGGGGCTCGTCAAAGTTGTCGGGCAATGGCAAAACAAAGGTGCCTTTCATAGAGCCTGCTAGGCGCGAGTTCTGAGCTGCCCAAGATTCTGCGGTCTCAGCAGAATCTTGGGCATAGCGGCTGACCAAAAACTCTGTGTAGAGCAGTACAGATTGCTGAATAGCTTCGGGCAGTTTGTGAATGTTATTCAAAATTGAAGATTCTATCGTCATCTCTCACGTTCCTCTATGAAATTGATTGTGGGTGAGATGGTACATCGCGGCTAAGGAAGGAGGTTGCGATCGCTAATGGTTTGTCAGACGGTAATGTATCCTACTTACTACAGCTGATTTAAATAGCTTCATATTGGCATGAAAAAATGCTCATACTATGAACTTCTTTCACGACTTGAAAGACTGCAATACCAACCAAGATATTTCAAATAGATGGAATCATTTTTACCTCTAACCATCCCGAGAAAATTTATTTTTCCTCTGAGCTTTTCTCTGAAATCAGAAACTTCTTCTTCGGAAATTTTTAGGGCCTCAGAAATTAATTCAAGGTGTCTTTTCCGAGCAGATTCTAAGCCATATTTATCCCAAATGTGTAGCATCATACTAATCTCTCTTATGAATTTACGTTTTACATTTGGAAACTGGTTTACAGTTATACCTGTCACTTCCTGATGATGACTTCTATGCTGCAAGCGAACTTTCTTCCAATTGATTTCAAATCCATTCTCTCGAACGACCGAAACTAAGCTGCCGCCTAGTACAACCTTTTCTTCATCTTCTTTTAAGTCAGAATTTATATATGCCAACCTTTGAGGAAAAACAGGCAGTGTTGTTGAAAAGGTAATGTCATCAGCATATCGTGTGAAAGTACAATGATGTTCTTTTGCTAGTAATCGAAGTTGACTATCTAGTCGAGCACAAATCATATTTGAGACTACGGGAGAGGTTGGAGCGCCTTGAGGCAACTTCCTTGAAAAGCAACAAATTTGAGCTAAAACTCTTGAGACGTCTTGAGGCAGATTATAAGGAGGAGCCATAAAAATCCCTCGCACCCGACCAAAATGGATGCTATCAAAAAAGTCCTTTAAGTCAATATTTAAAACAAACCGTTTTCGCAAATGTGGTTTTGCATTTGTTAATATGCTTCGACTTGGGATAAATCCATGTACAGAAGCCTTAGGGTCATAAACACTATATAAAACCTGGCTCAGTTTTCTCTGGATGATTTTTAGTGCAGTAGAAGGTGCCGAAATTTTTCTCATTTGGCCAGACTTCTTTGGCACTTTGAACTCTAAATACTTCTTACTGTCAGGCACTCCATAAATATGATAAATCAGCCTGTCATATGTGATATCTAGAAGAGCCGCTATATCCCGTGGCTCCTTTAGATTTAGAAATTCTTGTTTGAGTTTTTCACAATCTTCAAGAAGGATCAAACTTGAGTTCATCTCTGTTTCTGTTAACATTCTATTTTCCACTGGGAGAATGTATAGATACTAACGAACAAGAAGAAGAAAGATGCCTGCATAAGCTATCTACGTGTTGTGCCCAGTCGTTGTAGTTACCAATGAAATTACCATAGGATGTACTACAGCAAAACCTGGGGCATAAAGCTATCATCGAAATACACCATCGCAATTAGTCAATGGAAATTGATACTTTATATGCAGACATCTATTAGGCAATGATAACTTATTTTGGTTAGACTAAGGTTTCTTGGAATATATTTTTTTGTAAATCTCTTTTTTCTCGTAGCTTCCTGCTCGGCATCTTGGTTCCGTCTCCAACGTCATTTTGTAGTAAGCTATACTTTCTCGATTTTGGCCCAACAAGCTCAGGGTTAAGCCGATTTCTCTACTAATAACATAGTGATCTGGCGGAAGTGGTTTGAGTGCAAGGGCATTCTTATAAGACTCTAATGCTTCTCCATATTTTTTAGATTTAGCGAGAGTTCTTCCTTTTTTCAGCCAAACTTTATAGTCTTTTTCTTCCAGATCAAGTGCTTTGTTGTATGCAATAAGTGCTTGATCGTATTTCCCGACTTCCTCTAATGCATCGCCTTGCTTTGTCCTAAGCAAATAGTTTTTAGGATCTAGCAAAGATGCTTTCTCATAAGCTTTATCTGCTTCAGTAAAACGTTCAAGCTTTTTGAGTATATTTCCTCTTTGAATCCATAAAGTAGATTTATTAGGATCTTGCTCTATTTTGTTGTCGCAATAAACCAATGCTTTTTCTAACTCTCTTCGCTCTGCCTCTTTCTCCTTCTCCAATATAATTGGTAGCTGGCATTCATCAAGATTTTCTCTTAAAAATCTATTTCGACTCACCTGAAATGCTTGCCTGATTGTCAGTCCCAAGCCAGGGTAATCGCATCTAATTTGGTATAGACAAAAACAGACATATCCAAATCCATATGGGTCAAGAGCTTGAAAATGCCCAAATTTAGAAAAAATTAGACTCAGATCCACAGGAGGCTACGA
>Ga0169931_10006513_pt1 | contig 17586 bp, 8 predicted proteins | sample Kivu_15m_20L_FD_129675 | JGI IMG/M metagenome (GOLD analysis project Ga0169931, IMG submission 129675) | Freshwater microbial communities from Lake Kivu, Western Province, Rwanda to study Microbial Dark Matter (Phase II) - Kivu_15m_20L... | ecosystem: Environmental > Aquatic > Freshwater > Lake ...
GACAGCGAAGTTCAGGTTATCTCGCACCCGATTTTGAAGAAAACCGATGCTTCTTCGATCGAGCCGACGAACTCGGAAGACGGGAATCGTGAGCGTAAACGGCAGCGGTGACGGAAGGAACCACTAAGCATCGCTAATTGGCGGAAGAATTACGAAGGCGGAAGAGAACTACTAAGCATCGCTAACGTTGGAGTGATTTGGTGGAGACAAAAGATATTGTGGTTGTTAGGTGAGTTCTCTTTCGATCGCTTTCTCTTCTGCTGCACTGGGGCGGCCGTAGTCGGGGACGAGGGACCAGTGGTCAAGCGGTTGAATCAGGTTGCCTGAGCGCTCCAGCAGAATTCCTGCGGCGGCTGCTTCGCAAGGCCATAAGGGTTCGGGAGCCAGTCGCGGGCTGAGTTTTTGCCATCGCTGGAGGGAAGAGTCCTCAGCCGGTGAGCGACGCGCGGGGCGAGCGATCAGTTGCAAGCCGCTGCCGGTGAGGATTCCAGTTGGGTAAGCGGCCTCGAGTTCGGCGTTTGGGAGAATGCGGCGGTCCTCCAGCGGTTGGGGCAGCGAGGCTGAGTCGATCGTAAATCGTTGAGCAAACAGTTCACCACGCTGTGCATCGAGCAGCGAGACGATTTCATCGCCCGGTTTGATGGCTTCTTGGGCAGCAGCGCGGAAGGCGATAACAGCCAGGGTATTCAGTCCAAAAATCGGTAGGTTGAGTGAGTAAGCGAGCACTTTTGCCGTTACCACACCCATCCGGAGACCAGAAAAAGAGCCGGGGCCGATCGGCAGCACAATCCGCTCTAACTTTTCGATTTTCCAGCCAGCTTGGTCGAGCAGTTGCTGTATGCTCGGCGCGAGTGAGCGAGAGCCTGAACGCAAGTCGACTGCGGCAGCGGTTGTAGCGACGAGGTTTTCTCCCTCGAGCAGGGCCGCTGAGAAGTCTCTCGCCGAAGTGTCAAGGCAAAGTGTCCGGCGAGGCAAGCGTTGGGCTCCTGTGAATTCGGTTTGGCAAATCGTTGTTTACGTGGCAGCGGAGGGTTCTTGAGGTAAGCTGAATGAGTGATTTTCAGCGGGCAATCGGCTTTTTAACGCCGATAACCGTCGTGCAAGGGGCTCATTTCGGCATCGACAAGCGTCCACAATTTCGCGAGATTGCACGTCCCCTCGCATCTCCTTAAAATGCTACACTTCTTTAGCAGCGATATCCTGAACTCGGTAGCTCATCCACGGGGGACTACTCGGTTCCGGGGTCGCCGTTCGAACGGATTGTCATTCTAATGTCCTGCTTAAATCAACGCCCTACCCGCCATCCATTCACCCTCAGGAAATTCGCAGCAACCAGCTCCGGTGCCAAGTAGCGACTCGGGATAAGTTATCCAAGTCGTCATCATTGGACCGATGATTTCCGGCAAAAAGCCTGCCGAACGGCGAATTAAGCTCAGTGAAACGCGCAATCATTAGTGACATCCATGGCAACCTTGAGGCTTTAACCGCCACGCTCGACTACATTCGAGGGCTGCGTGTCGACCAGGTCATCTGCCTCGGTGACATTATCGGCTACGGTCCGGACCCAGTGGCCTGTCTCGACAAAGTCATGGAAGCGTGCTCGCTAACGATTCTCGGCAACCACGACCAGGCAGCTCTGTTTGACCCCAGTGGCTTTAACCCTGTCGCCTTGCGGGCGATCTACTGGACTCGCGACCAGCTGGAGATTGATTCTCCCAATACTGAAAAAAATAACCGACGTTGGGATTTTCTCGGCGAGTTGCCAAGACGTCACGACGAGGGCAAGTTTCTGTTCGTGCACGGAAGTCCCCGCGACCCGACGAATGAATACGTCTTTCCGGAGCACATCTTTGAGCGTGAGCGGATGGCTTCGCTGATGCAACGATTTGAGCAGTATTGCTTCCAGGGGCATACGCACATTCCGGGAGTTTTTACTCAAGGTGGCCGCTTTCTGCCTCCAGAGGAAATCGACTACGAGTATCCGCTCGATGGTCGCGAAAAGGCGATGTTTAACGTCGGAAGCATCGGCCAGCCACGGGATGAAGACCCACGTAGTTGCTTTGTTGTGCTTGATACCGAGGCGAATCTGCTCCGCTATCATCGCGTCGAATACGACGCGGCTCAGACGCGCGAGAAGATCTATCAAATCAGCGAACTCGACAACATGTTGGGCGATCGACTTTTGAGCGGTCGTTAGTGCCCGGCTCTCTTCACCGTTACGCACTCCACTCGATGATCGGTTATCATGGGAGCGGGTCGAAAGGCCTTTGCCTACCCTCCCATGACCGCCAGCGCCCGTCGGCCAAACCGCTGTCCCGCAGTTGTCGCCTAGTTCCCTGCTAACGTGATCATTCAGTAGCTTCTTCCATGCCCAACGACCAACGCATCGCCATTTTGAGCGACATTCACGGCAACATCGAAGCCTTGAATGCGGTTCTGAGCGATGTCAGGGCTCAAGGAATCAATCGCATTTTTTGCTTAGGCGATGTGGTTGGGTACGGCCCCAACCCCCGAGAGTGTATCGACATCTGCTTCGACTTTGAGCTTTGTCTGCTTGGAAATCATGACAACGGAGCGCTCTTTGACCCGGAGGGATTTAGCAGTGGCGCGGAGCGAGCGATTTTCTGGACCCGACGGCAACTGGAAGACAGGTCCGTACCCGCCGCCGAGAGACGCTGGGAATTTCTCTCAAGGTTGCCTCGAACCTGGCGTCAGGGCGACTTATTGATGGTCCACGGCTCTCCGCGCAGTCCGCTGAACGAATACGTCTTCCCGGAGGATATTTACAACCAGCGAAAGATCGAGCGAATCTTTGGCTTCATCCAGCGATTTTGCTTTCAAGGACACACTCATGTCCCGGGCGTGTTTACCGAGAATTGCCGCTTTTATTCGCCGCGTGAAATCTCGAACCATTATCAGCTCGGGACTCAAAAAGTAATGGTCAACGTCGGCAGCGTTGGTCAACCTCGCGACCACGACCCGCGAAGCTGCTATGTCATCTTCGATGGGGACTCTGTGGAGTTCCGTAGGGTCGAATATCCCGCGAACGTGACGCGCGAAAAGATTCTCGCAATCGCTGAACTGGACGATTTCCATGGAAACCGCTTGCTGGAAGGGAAGTGAGAACCAAAAGGTGTGTATCACGGGTGGCTTGAAGTCACTGGCAAAAGGTGACGCGCGGGCGCTTTGAATTTGGACATTTGCGGCTTTTTGCCGCTTTAAGTTTCCCAGTCCCTTCTTTGTGCGATACACAAGGCCCAGTTTTCGCAGGGAATTGCTCGGGTTGATAAATTCCCCCTGTTCAATTGTTCTCTCAATTTCGACAATACAGGCCCAAGAAATCGGTTGGGTCCTGCGACTTCAATTCGTTTGTAGCCGACCACGTTTCTTGATCTTTCCGCGGCCCTCCGGCCTGCATTCGATATTCAGACAGAAAGTGCTTCCGAGGTTTCCTGCTCGTGCGAAATCAATCGACCTCTTTTGTTCTCTCGATGGTCCTGTTGTTTGTCGGTCTTTACCTGACGACAAGCATGCTCTTTCCTCCCCAGCCCGTGAAAAACGAGGCGAACCAAGTCGCTCCGAAGGAAGGTGAGGCAAAGCAAGAGGCTGCGATCGATAAAAAACCTGCCGATGGACTTCCTGAGACGTCGACGGAAGGAAGCGATCCTGCGAGAGCCCTCAGCGAATCAGAAGCCGCGCAATCATCAGCTGAAAATTCGGCGACCGTTCCTGCAAAAGCTTCGAGCTTCACTGCCCCCAAGTACTACACGCTTGGTAGTCTCGCGGAGTCGTCCAGCGATCGCTACCTGATCACCTTTTCAAACTATGGCGGTGTGGTCACCCGCGTCGAGTTGAATGCTCGTGACGCCAAGGGGCGGCAAAGATACCAAGACCTTACCCATTTCGGCGGCTACATTGGCAAGCTCGAGCTAACCACCAAAGAAGGACGAACGGTTGTCGGTGTGGCTGGGCCGGGAACTCCAGCGGCTGTCGCTGGTCTCAAGCCTGGCGACGTCATCAGTGCATTTAACGGCGAGCCTGTTACCTCACCGGCGGACTTTGACCGCCTGCTTGAGAAGGTCCAGCCCGACCAGCAGATCGAGCTTGATGTCTTTCGCAAGTTGGGCGAGTCCGAGGAAAAGATTAAGCTCGCGATTCAATCGAGCGAGCAGCCGCTGGAGTTGCTTCGTCCTGAAAGCAATTTGGTCGGTCCCGGGATCTACAGTCCGGCCAGCTTTGTCCTGACCCTGCGCAAGCCGCCCGGCCCGAGCGACACGATGACGACAGACTGGCCCGAACTGGACTCGGTGCTGAGGTCAGCGGCCTGGGAAGTCAAGGAGACCACCTTCGAGGATTCGCCAGCACTTGAGTTTTCGTATCGGGTTGGAAGCGACAAGTTAGCTCCGCTCGGTTTGGTTGGACCAATCGAAGTGGTCAAGCGATACTGGCTGCCGAAACTGAGCGACGCTGATCGAGTTTCCAAAGACAGCCGCAGTTACCACTTCAACTTGCAAGTCATCGTTCGCAACTTATCCGACCAGAAACAAACTCTCGGGCTGGAACTCGATGGCCCGACGGGAGCGACTACTGAGGGGTGGTGGTACCAAAACAAAATCAACGGCGATTCAGCTAAGTTCGGCTACACAGCCGGTGCGCGAGACGTCGTGGGTAGCACCGCATCCAGTTCGTTCATGTTTTACGGCTGTCCGGAAATCATCGCCAATCTGGAAAAGCCGGCTCCGCGTTTCCTTTGGTTAGCCAATCCGAATGCGGATCGAGCCGATCGAAAACACCTCGATGTAAAGTATCTCGGCGTTGACACTCAATATTTCAACATTTCGTTGTTCCCCGTCAAAGCACCCGACAACAGCCAGCCAAATTACGAGTGTTACAGTGCCCTCGCGAGTTCCGCGAGTTCTGCCCTGCCCCGCGAAGCTTCCCTCAAGCGACTTGTCGATACGACGTTTTACCTGTTTGAGAAATTCGATATTGAAGCTCAAGCCGAGCACAGTCAACGATACGAAGTCTTTGCGGGCCCAAAAGAAGTTGATTTGCTTCGCGCCTATGGCCTCGAAGATACGCGTAGCTTCGGCTGGTTTGCGTGGTTCTCCAAGTTCATCTGCTGGCTTTTGACGTTTCTCTACAAGATCACGTTCAGTTTCAGTTATGGCTTGGCCATCATCTTGCTAACCGTATTGGTGCGGTTGTTGATGATTCCGCTCAGTCGAAAAGCCGCGTTGAATGCGCAGATGATGCAGTTGCTTGCTCCGGAAATGAAGGCAATTGCCGACAAGTACAAGGATGACATGGAGAAGCGATCTCAAGCCCAACGCGAGCTGTTTAAAAAGCATAAGTACAACCCATTTGGCGGTTGCTTTTTGGTTTTCCTGCAGCTGCCGGTTTTCATTGGTCTTTACCGCGGTCTCTCGGTCGATATTGCTTTGCGTGACCAACCATTGTTCCCTGGAATGCGCTGGTGCTCGAACCTGGCTGCACCCGACTCGCTGCTGTACTGGAAAGACTGGATGCCGTCGTTCCTTGGTGCTGAGACCGGTTGGTTCGGACCTTGGTTCAACCTTCTGCCGGTTTTTACGGTGATTCTGTTTTTGATTCAACAAAAGATGTTCACGCCTCCGGCGATTGACGAACAGCAAGCCGTTGCGCAGAAGACCATGAACTTTATGATGGTCATCATGGCCGTCATGTTCTTTAAGGTTCCGGCAGGACTCTGTCTCTATTTCATCACCAGCAGTCTCTGGGGTATCGCTGAACGGAAATTGCTGCCCAAGCCGAAGCTGTCCGAAGACAAGATCAACGAGATAAAGGGTGCGGGCAGTTTAGAGTTAGCAACGTCGACGCCGACGCCGGCAAAAGTCGGTGGCGGTTTGATGGATAAGCTTCGCGATGCAATCGAGCAGCGGAAGAAGCCTGAGGCGCCTGTTGATCCGGAAGAACTCCGGCGACTCGATCGCGACCGCAAAAAGCGGCTTCGCGATCGTGATAGCTAAGCACCCCTTGGAGACGCTGGCGATTCGAATTCCCCTAGCTGGTGTTAGAGATCCAAGCGTGGATGATTTCCGAGTCGAACTGAACTATGGGCCTGAACCTTGACGATGTGATCGTAGCGATTTCGTCCTCGTCAGGACCGGCCGCCCGCGGAGTAATCCGCTTGAGCGGCGAGCGACTCTTGGATGTTCTCAACTGTCTTTTTCCAAGAGTAGAATTGATTCCACGCTGGACAGCAAGAAAGCCGTTTAGCGAGATGGCTCAGCTTGAACTCGGGCAAGGTCAGTCAATCACTGGCCAATTGCTGGTTTGGCCAACACACCGCAGTTACACGCGGCAGCCTTCGGCTGAATTTCACACGCTTGGGTCGGCCGTCATTCTGAACCTAGCAATCGCTGCGGCGGGCGAGGCCGGCGCAAGGCTGGCTAATCGTGGTGAGTTTACGCTGCGGGCCTTTCTTGCCGGACGGATTGACTTAACGCAGGCTGAAGCTGTGCTTGGTTTGATCGACGCGGAGTCAGAGGAATCGTTTAAGGTTGCACTACGGCAAAGTTCCGGCGGGCTCGCAACTCCATTCAGTCAGCTTCGCGACTTGCTGATTGATGTGCTGGCTGAAATTGAGGCGACACTTGATTTCATCGACCAAGATATCGAGTTCATTTCCCGCGACAACCTTGTCCAAAGTTTGCAGCATGCGATTGAGCAAGCAGGGCTCCTCCAGTCCCAGATATTGGAGCGTGGAGAATTGACTGAAGCGGGCACTGTTGTGCTGGTCGGCGATCCCAACGCGGGGAAGAGTAGCCTGTTCAATCGAATCGCCGGTGCGAGCTTGGCGATTGTCTCTTCGCAAGCTGGAACAACACGCGATGCGATTCGCTGCCGAGTTGAGTACGGCGATCAGTTTTTTGAGTTATTGGATACGGCTGGACTTGATGAATTTTATCATTGCACGGAAGACCCTTCAGTCATTCCAGCAAACCCCGAATCGAAAAGCCGGCTAGAGATCGAAGCTGAGGCACAGTTGCACACACGCCGCCGGATGCGTGAAGCGGATGTGGTTGTTTGGTGTGTTCCCCTAAGTGAACTAAAACAGCAGAGTCTCCTGGTCCCACCTGCTGCTCGTCAGGGTTCGCACTTGCTGCGAGTAGCGACGCAATCCGATTTGGCCACAGACTTTGCCGTACCTGCCGAATGGGTCGCAACCAGTGCCAAGACAGGAGCGGGAGTAGATATACTCCTCGAGCGGATTGCAGAGGCTCTTTGGGCCAGGAATCCGGCCGGCGCGGAGGTGATGCCGGCTACGGCAATGCGTTGCCGGGAGAGTGTTCGGGCAATCTCTTCCGCATTGGAACAGGCACTAAATGCCGCGATTCATGGCTGGGGAGAGGAACTCGTTGCGGCTGAATTGCGTGTAGCTTTGGACAATCTCGGACAAATCGCAGGCACTGTGTACAATGATGAAATTCTAGGCCGAATCTTCAGCCGATTCTGTATCGGCAAGTAATATCGCGGATCAACCCGATTGGCCATCTATCTCCAGTGTCGAATCTTTCCTGCTTCTTTACCTAACTCATTGGCTTTTGTTGTCATGACTTGCAATTCAACTGTTCAATTTCGTCTCATGTTCCGCACAATCGTCCTTTCGACCTGCTTGTTTGCTTGGGCTGCTCCCTCCATCTGTGCTCAACAAGCGGGGGAGCGAGTCGTTGTGACGGCACCGTTTGAGACCAAAATTGGTGACAAGAAGGTCGATGCGGTGTACTCAGGCGACATTCACACCGTTTTGGCTGTCGATGGAAAGTGGGCGGCGCTGGATGGCGTTCGGGGCTGGGTTGCGCGTCAAAACGTGATGTCACTACCTTCCGCTAAAAAATTCTACGAAGCACGGATCAAAAAGAATGTTCGCGATTACGACGCGATCGCCTCGCTGGGTATGATCCAGTACGAGCAGGGCGATTATGTCGCCGCCTTCACTCAATTGAATGAAGCGATCAAGCTGAATAAAAACAATGCGATGATCTGGAATTGGCGGGGAATCGTGCTCAATGCTCAGCAGAAGTACAACGCCGCGATTGTCGACTTCACGGAGGCCTTGAGGATCAACCCGAAATTCGCCTTCGCGTACCACAATCGCGGGCTAACCCGTTTTGAAAAAGGGGAGTTTGAGGAAGCGATCAAGGATTTCGACGAAGCGATCAAGCTAGAAGAGAATCGTCCCGAGTTTTACACCCACCGTGGAGCTGCTTGGCATGCGTCGGGCGATGAAGCAAAGGCGAACGCTGATTTCGATAAGGCCATTTCTATTAGTAAGCGGACGGTTGACGCCTTGATTGGCAAGGGAAATGTCTTGCTGGGACGAAGCGAGTACGACGCAGCAAACGAGCAAATCGCTAAGGCTTTGGAAATCGACCCGAAGAATGCCAAGGCTGTCAATTTGCGCGGCTGGGTTGCCTACAAGCAGCAGCGGCTCGACGCGGCGAAAGCGGATTTAGACACTGCCATTGAGCTGGCACCGGCTTTTCCGGTCCCCTACAACAACCGTGGTGTGTTGCTGGTGGACCAAAAGCAATTCGATGCGGCAACGAAGGACTTTACCAAAGCACTCGAACTCGCTCCTGACACGGCGATCTATCACACCAATCGTGGAAATGCTTTGTTTGGCAAAGGCGACTTCAAGGCCGCTGTTGCGGATTACTCAAAGGCCGTGGAGCTTACTCCGGACCTGACCGACGCCTTGAATGGCTTGGCTTGGTTCTTGGCAACTTGTCCCGATGCAAGCCTCCGCGACCCGGCCAAGGCCGAGGAGTTAGCGAAGAAGCTCGTGGGGCTAACCAAGGCGGAAGACTGGAGCTACCTCGATACCCTCGCGGCGAGCTTGGCAGCTGCGGGTAAATTTGACGAGGCGGTCAAACAGCAAACTCGCGCCGCAGAATTGGCTCCTGCGGACAAGCGAACCGTCTGCACGGCTCGCAAGGAGCTCTATCAACAACAAAAGCCCTATGTCGAAGGTGGCCCGAAGTAGTTAGCCGAATTCTTCGCGAGAACAATCGCGGAGAAAGCGGCAACATTCACACGGAGGAGGCTTCATGTCTACGGCGATGCCAGAAGACTCCGATTCAAGGCTCATTCAATCGTCTGCACTGAATTGGCTTTGCGTTTTGGCTGGCCCAATCTTGGGTGGCGTGGTCGCTTGGCTCTTGCCGGAGACATTTCAGCCGGCATCGGCAACTGCTGAGCCCGTGACTCTAGCGATCCGCGTGACGCTCGGCGCTCTCGTTTGGATGGCCATCTGGTGGCTAACGCAGTGCTTGCGGCTTTGGATCACCGCGCTCGTTCCGCTCTTGCTCTTCCCGCTGGCCAATGCGGCTCCCCTTGTACAAGTTGCCGAAGCCTACGTTGACCCGACGATTCGACTGTTCTTGGGTGGTTTTCTCATCTCGGCAGCAATTGGGCGCTGGGGCCTCGGCGAACGTTTTTCTCTACTGGTCCTGCGGGGGATGGGTTCCCGTCCGCGCAACCTTGTCGCGGGATTAATGCTCGTCACGGCAACGCTCAGTGCCTTTGTCTCCAACGCGGCTACCGCGGCCGTCATGTTACCGATCGCACTGAGCCTCACGCGATTGGTCGGTGAGCAAAATCGAGATCAGCCGGGTATCGCGAGTCGCTTTGGAACTTGTTGCATGCTCGGCGTGGCTTATGCTGCCTCCATCGGTGGACTGGTAACACTTCTCGGCTCTCCTCCCAACCTAATCCTAGCCGGTTTTTTGAACAACATTGCCGATCCGGCCTTGAGGCTTGATGTGAGCTTCCTTAGATGGCTGGGAATTGGATTGCCCATTGCCTGTTTCATGCTGCCAGCTTGCTGGTGGCTGCTGACTTGTTGGTTGTTCCCCCTGCCCAATGAGGCTGTACCGGCAGCGGAACGCGAGGTTCGTTCGCGACTGGAGGTCTTAGGAGGACTAAGCCGCGGTGAATTCGCCACCATGTTCAGCTTTCTGCTTGCGGTGGTCCTTTGGATCGCCTCTCCATGGCTCAAGCCGATAGCCCTTTCTTTAGGTGAGGAAACATTTCGCCCATTTGCTTGGCTCTCTGACTGGCGCGTTGGAGCGCTGGCGGCTGCATTACTAATGCTCTGGCCAGTGAGTTTACGTCCGCTGACCTTCGCACTCGAATTGCCAGATTTCAAGCGAGTGCCTTGGTCGGTCTTAATTCTGTTTGGCGGTGGGCTGGCACTGTCTGCTGCAATGACCTCAAGTCACGCCGACAAGATGCTGGCAGCGGGGCTGGAGTTCTTTCAAACTTGGCCGCGGCCTTTGGCAGTGCTGGTGTTTGTGGTGGCAATCATCTTCTTCACAGAGATCGCCTCGAACACAGCGACCACGGCAACGGCACTGCCGATCTTTGGAGCACTAGCCGAATCCTGGGGCATCCATCCGGCTTATCTTGCCGTTCCAATCACCATCGCCGCCAGTTGCGCCTTCATGTTGCCGGTCGGCACGCCACCCAATGCGATTGTGTTCGCCTCAGGAAAGGTCTCTGGGCGAGACATGATCCGCGCTGGATGGTGGCTAAATTGGATCGCAGCCGCAGTGATCGCGCTGATTTCGAATCAGCTGGTGGAATGGTTTTTGTTGTGAGGGCTTGGTGAGAGTTGTGAGAGATTGGCGAGAGTAGCGAGAAAATCTGTAAAGTAATTTCCTAAACGCGCAGCGCCTACTTTCTTCCTCCCCCTCGCCCCCTTGGGGGAGAGGGGGCCGGGGGGTGAGGGGGTCTGCAGCTAATTTCCGCGTTGCCTCTATCCGGAATCCTCAAGCATTCATCAGAAAAAAATCCTCGCATCACACTCGCAATCGCATTCTTGTGTTGCTGTTGAAGATGCGAGATCATCAGCAACGAGAGTTCTCTCTCGCCTCTCAAAAAAACATGCCGCAATTTAGGGTTCAACCCCCTCACCCTCTCCCCCAAAGGGGGCGAGGGGTGAAAGAAGGGAATGAAGGCATGGTCAGAGCAAAGGAAACAGAGCGAATGCAACCGAGGCGAAGCGACATAAGAAAAAGCCTCCGCAACAAAGTCAGAAAGCAAACCCTTCGTCGCTTATCGAACTCCACTCAATCCTTGATCTTCAACTTCATCTCATCCGAGTTCCCCTTAAGCTCCGGCGCGTACATGGCATAGGCTCGCGCTGGTAGAGCGCTGAATTGGCCAGGGATTTCGGCTCGGAGGCGATAGCTGACGCTGTGCTTTCCACGGGCGAGGCTTCGCATAAAGAACGAGACTCGCTCGTCGCGGAATTCCACATAAGCCCCAAGTCCGCCTTCGGTGTAGCCGCTTTGCAGGTCAACCGACTCACAGCCCGCCGCCTTCAGATCCTCGAAAATCACGTACTCGTAATCGTTCTTGGAGTCGATTTCCAGTTCGACCTCGATCAGGTCTCCGCTGGTCACTTCGTCGAGGCTGTTCAATTCAACCCGGTCGTATTTCTCGACCTTCTGCTTCAATGCTTGGCCACGAGAGCCTTGCGAGCTGGACTCGGCGTCTTTCCGCTGCACCAGCTTGTAAAACTTCCGGTTGACCTTCACCTCAAGCCCTGCTCGGGTGATGTTGTCTTCTAGGGTAAAGTTGGTCACGTAAGCGTTGAAGTAAACCGCTCCCTTACCCTTGCGACGGATTTCAACGGTGTGTTTCCCTGTCGAGATCTGTTCGCCGGTGAGTACGAAGGCATTGTTGAACTGAAACAGAACTTGCGGCGTGATCTCAACCGCTTGCTTCATCTCGCCATCCAACCAAATCTCGACCGTCATGTTCGGTTTGTCTTCACCACTGGCGACCAGGTAGTCAGCAAGTGCTTCGATGCAGACAGCCGTATCACGGGTGTTGTTCCAGTAGGTCGCGTGTTTGCGGTTATTGAGCAGATACTTCACCAAACCGGCAGCCTTCGGATCTTTCACGTCCTTGCGGCAGAGCAGCTTGAGATAGTGAGCATTCGCTTCAATCACGTCACCGTACCAATACCACCAATAATTACCTTGGTTCGGCAGGTCGATGTAAGCAGACTGATTCTCAGCGTCGTAGACCACAAACTGGTCGATATTGCGGATCAGCATGTCGCGGCGTTCGATGTCGCGTTGCTTGTCAAAGGCCAGACCGACGAGGCTCATTCCGTACAGCGACAACTTGGTGCGGTCGCGATAGAGGAAGTTGGCCATCTCGGGATTGGCGATGTCGGCGTCTACCAGCACGCTATAGACCAAGGCATCGAGGTTGTCGGCAACCGTGCGATAGCGAACATTGTTTGGCCGTTTATCGGCGGGCAGAGCCATGATGCGTTCGCCTTCCTTCAGCAAGGCGACCTGTTCATCCTGATATTGCCGCAGCCATTGGGCGCCTCGTTCCAGCATATCCGGGACTAAAGCAACGCCGTTGGCGCGAGCGACTTGCAGGCCGTGGACAACGACCGCAGTGGTGTGCGGCCAGCTGCGTTCGCCGTAGCCTGAGAACCAGCCCCAGCCGCCATCGCTGCACTGCATCGCGGTCAGGTCGGCAACTCCCTTTTTGACCATCCGATCGACTTCAGCCTGATCGAATACAGGGTTAGCCGCCCAGCGTTTCCACTGTTTGGCTCGTTCGATATCGTCGCCGATTTCCTGAGCATTTAGATTCGTTCTCTTGTCGCGAATCGCGGCTAGGTCAAGGTTCATCCGCTTGAGGATGTTCTGCGTCATCACGGTTGGCACGAAGCGGTTAAGTGTTTGCTCGGTGCATCCGTAAGGATAATCGACAAGGTACGGCAGTGCGTCGACCATCGCACCAGCCAACGTCGGCGAGTAGCGAATTTCAACTCGCGACTGGTCGGCTCGTCGTTCGGCAGGTACTGTGAATTCCAGCTTTCCGCTTTCTTCGCCGCGACGAACGACGCCGCTGAAAGACTCCGTTTTGAGGAAGCCATGGACGAAGACGGGGAACTTCATCTCCATCGCGTCGGATTCGACGTCGGTCAGTGCCGACATCGTCACCAAGGCCTCGCCTTCGCGAACGGCTTTCACTCGCCAATCGACTCGAACATCCCCGCCGGCGGGAATCTCGAGCGACTTTTCGGCTCCATCAATCGCTTCCAAGCAGCTACCGCTAAGTTGCAGTCCGACTTTGGCCGTCTTTGCCACGTCTAAATAGTTATGCACGATAGCTGAGAGAACGACTTCGTCTTTTTCTACGAAGAAGCGGGGGGCCTGTAGTCGAACCATGATATTTTTGGCCGTGACCACGCTGGTCGTCGCCTCGCCAACTCGCGTCCCGGGTCCCATTGCCCAAGTTCGCAGTTTCCAATCCGTGAGGTTTTCCGGCATTTTGAAAGTGACTTCGGCGGTGCCATCGGCATCGGTTGTGATGTCGGCGTTCCAATAGGCGGCATCGGCAAAGTCTTTGCGGACCGTGGCGGCGGCCATTTCAGGCGCACCACCATCGCCACCATTCATCACTCCGCTACCCTGCGCCATTCTGGCTTCTTCAGCCCCGCCTGGAGCTGCGGCCATCGGCATCGCATCGGCCACCATATCTGCCGTTTCGGGCCCGCCATCTCTCCTAGCAGCCATTTTCCGACCGAATCCGCCACCACCCAGGCCACCACCCATAGGCCCATCTTCCATCTGGTAATCGGCGACTTGGCCACCAAACACGCCCAGATCGTTCATGGGAATGGTGTTCGGTCGGTAGAGATTGCCAAACATCCGGCCGAGGTTGCTTTCGCTCTGCGGGTAGTGACCGCGGACCCACTTCCAGAAAAAGTCGCGAATCTCGGGGACATTACTTCCGCCGGAGATGTATTCAACCGCGCGGTCGTACATTGTCATGACCACCGAGCCGACGAATGGTTTTCCGTCAGGACCGGTCAACTTAACCCGAACTTTGGCCTCGGCACCCGGTGTGTATTTCGTTTGCGAAGGTTCAATCGCTACATCGATCACTCGCTTTTCCGGAGGGACCACGACGTTGCGAACAGCCGAATGGAACCGCGCATCGGAAATTGTCGTTGCCTCGATGTAGAAGTTGGGCATGTCACCCTTTTCGACAGCCACATCGACAACCGTGCTTTTTCCTTCAAGCCGCAGAACCTTAGGCCGCGTGCCGTAATTACCATTAGCTGGCCGGAGCCAGAGTAAAACAGTCGACTCGGTGCGGTTGGTGTTGATCAGCAACCGGACTGTCTCACCCGGGGCGTACTCAGGCTTGTCGGTGATGATTTCCAAATCGTTAAATCGGAAAGCCGCACCATCGAAGCCCTGCCCCATGACCACAAGCATCTGGCCGCCTTCGAACGAGTGGCCCTGACCGTCATCGACGACGAGCGAGAGCCGATATTGCCCCGGTTCGCTTGCCTTAAGTGCTTGAGTTACCTCGCCAGTTTCGGGAACAGCGAGATCCCAGGTCTGCACAGCGGTCTCGACCGGCTTTCCATCGGCTTCATACTTCACCTTCAGCAGCGTGAGCTTGCCTTTGCCAGCGACGCCCTTACCATCGGCGGTCCGAGCCGAAAACGTAGCCTGAATTGGTTCGCCTACTCGATAATGCCCGCGATCGGTCCAGCCGTAGACGCGGAACGCTTGGCGAGCGACCACCACGCTCCCTGTGCCGACGATTGTGCGACGCGAAGAGTCAACGACCTCCGCCGTAATTGAGTAATCGTGGTCTTGATCGCCGTGCAGCGCCTTGGCAAGCGCCGTGTCAATCTTTACCTCGACCGTTCCATCTGGCCCGATTTCGGCTTCTTCATCCAGCACTAATTCTGGTGGCTCATTGGAGCCACCCCACCAGGGCCAGCGGGGTGCGTAGCAGCCCCAGCGCGAAAAGCCCGGATACCAATCGTAATCGCAGCCGAACCACCAGTAGCCGTTACCATACAACCAATCCCAGCGGCGAACCGGGAACCAGCGGACGTCGCGAGCCGTTCGCTCGACCTTGTACTTCACCTTGGCATTGGTCACTGGCCCACCGAAATAATATTTCGCCGAGATCTTCGCAGTGATCGTCTCGCCTAGGGAGACTGGCTTTTGCGGCGCCTCAACGGTCACCTCGTACTCAGGCTTTTTGTATTCCTCAACGCGGAACATCTGGTAGCTCTGAAACTCGGCGTCATTCGTCAACCGCAGGCCATATTGCCCCAGCATTGCTTCGCTACCGAGTGTGAACTCGCCATCGACCGAGCCGTTTTCGTCGACCTTGACCTGCCGGGAAAGAATCTCATTCCCCTGCGGATCATTGATCTTGATCTTCATGTTTCGGCCGACAGCTATTGGCCCGGAGTCTTTGTTGTAGTCCGTCTCGCGCAGCCAAAACTTGTATTTCAGCGTCTGACCCGGGCGATAAATCGGCCGGTCGGTGATTCCATAGATTTTGAGACCACCGTAGTTCTCTCCCTGATAGGGTCCTACCCACGCACCGGAGAAACCGAGATGAGCGAGTTTGCCACCAGGAGCCCTGGCTATCGTTAACCACTGAAAGTTATTGTCGAGCATCAACGGTTCGGCTTCGGCGAAGCCTTCCGCATCGGTTTCCTCAGCGAAATTTTTCGTGATAAGGTTGTTTCGCTTTTGCCGTTGATTCCACTCCATCCGCCAACCAAAGAATTCGAGGTTAGTTCCCGCGACCGGTTGACCATTCACAGCATCAGCCGCGAAGTAGAGATACTTGCCGTTGACCGGCTTGCGAGCAATCGCAAGGTCATTGACCCAAATCACGATGAACGCTTCGTTCCCGTCCTTGATTTTGGACCTCACCAAATAGGCTCCGGCTTTCTGCAGAGGCGTCTTGATCGTGACGCGTCTGTCGAAGTGATTCGGCCGCGGTTCGAGGTCTACTGACCATCTCGCTACTTCGGGAAGCAGGTATTTTTCTTTGCCGCTGTAGAAAATGTCATAGCCGATCGTATCGAAGTTGGCTTTTTGCCAATCGAACTCGGCCGGATTTGACTTGAGGTAAGTCTTGACGTCTTTGATCAAACTTTCGATGTCGATAGGTTGAGCCGTAAACTCGACGGCCTTACCATTTCGGAAGCGATACTCAAGGGTGGCTCCTTTGCCCGCAGGTTGATTGCCGACGGATTCGAATCGGCCCCATGGCTCGACTATCTGCTTCAGCCGATTTTTCCAATCTTCGGCAGCCCCGAATTTTGCGATCGTCGCACGCCATTGCTCGGCAGCTCGAGGATACTGCTGGCGGTCTTCAAAAATCTGAGCCAAGGCAATGGAGCATTCGCCTCCGTTGGAACCATTGCGTTCAATGATTCGCTGGTAAATCTTAATCGGATTAAATTCATCCGGCAGCGAGAAGCGTTTGACGCCGGTCGCCAGTTTGGCGATCGTCTCGGTATCTTTCAGGGTATGCAGAGCAAAGACATTCGCAGCGGGATCGTCAGCTTCGCCTTCGGCCTTGTCATCGTTGCGAGGCAGAATGATGCCAGAGTAGGAGAGCGTCTGGACACCGAATTGGGAATGAAGGAAGTCGGCGAAGATCATTTCGGTCAAAGAACGTTGGCTTTCTTCTGCGCGAGCTGCATTCTCGAGACAAAACCGCCATCGTTCACCGTCGTTGGTGGCACTCTTCCAACTCTCAGGGGTCTTGTAGAACACGGGATTGCCTTCGGCGTCGACTGGAGCACCGCGCAAGCCGACCGAACCGGGCCAGCCGCGGCCCCGTCCGCCTCGCCCAAATCCCCAAGGCCCCTCGGCGTTGACTTCATAGTCGGGCAGCTTGCTGAGGTCGGTCAATTCCTGCAAACGCCAAGCTTCAGGGCCCGAGCGTGACGAAAAGATTGCGTTGGCGAACTCGAGCCAGAACCGGCTCCGTTCATCCGGAGTAGCATCGATAATTTCGGAGGCTTGCGCGTAGAGCTGAAGAGCTCGCGTTCTGTCGCGTTCGATCGCGCTAGTCCACGCGCCACCGCCACGCCCTTGCCCGCGATAAAAGACGCCCGCGGTAGTGAATCCGAAGTGGTCGTTATTGAAATAGTAATTAGCGACCGCAGCCAGCAGTTGCCAGTCCTTGGAGTGCAGGACGACCAGTTCCTCGCGGATGGCATCCAATTCATGAACGCGGTTCAAACTTTGATAACAGCCTTCGAGGAAACGATAGTCCTCCGCCAGCATCTTCCCGGTGTTGTCCGGGTCGCGCGTCAGCTTGAGAAAGATCTCCAGTGCATCGCGATAGTTTCCCTCGCCGAATAATTTTCTGGCTTGTTCACGATCGTCTGGGCCGAGCCGCGTGGATTTCGTGTTGGTCATGCTGTCCGCACAAAAGAGAACGGCGAAGAAACTAAAACACAATCCGAAAAAAGAAGCCTTAAGCATGGGTATCGCTCAAAAGGTAAAGTCGAAAGATGGTTTGCGTTTAAACGTGATTGTCAGGTTTGGCGAGTGGGAGAACAAGCCGAGGAGGGGTGGCGCGAGTAGTCAGTAAAAGGAGTAGGTTTGGGTGTTGGCTGGGGAGATATGGGTTGATGCGTTGAGCAACGTTTTGAATTTGAGTTTCAAAGCAAATTAGGCTTCCGTCTGGGGCTCGATAGAAGTGTGCGAATTGGGTTCCTTGGGC
>Ga0169931_10006515_pt1 | contig 17583 bp, 11 predicted proteins | sample Kivu_15m_20L_FD_129675 | JGI IMG/M metagenome (GOLD analysis project Ga0169931, IMG submission 129675) | Freshwater microbial communities from Lake Kivu, Western Province, Rwanda to study Microbial Dark Matter (Phase II) - Kivu_15m_20L... | ecosystem: Environmental > Aquatic > Freshwater > Lake...
ATCCCTCGGGTTGTGTTCGTAGTCTACTAACTAGAGTAGCGTAAGTGTACATAATAGGATGATTGTTGGTTTTATCGTCATCATGAACCAGAGAATACCATGATCGCCAACTTTCAACAGCCAACCCATACTAACGTTGTTCGAGAGGCAGAAAAACTACTCCAAGTAGATACGGAGATACAGTTGTCTGTTTCCATGACTGCTTCTTTAATAAGTATCAAAATTTTCTGTTACGTTTCTCAGTTGAAATTTCTCTTCTTGCATGAGCAGCCGTCTGTCTCTGGGCCAACTTTCAACAATCATCCCATACGCAGTTGGCCTAGAAACCTCATGCCAGAAGCTATATTTCTTTAAAATTAAATAGTCATAGCCAAACTGAAAAACGTAGACAGAAAAATTTTGATACTTAAAGAAGCAGTCGTGGAAATAAGCAACTGTATCTACTTGGAGTAGTTCTGTCTCTGGAACAACGTTAGTATGGGATGGCTGTTGAAAGTTGGCGATCATGATGCTCTCTGGTTCATGAGGCATGGAGATGTTTCTACCCAGTGTATATCATTTTCGACATGCAAGATGAACTTGGGAAAATCAAAATCGTATGAAGATGATAATTTATCAATGATTTCATTTCGATCCCTTTCAAGCCATTTCTCGTCTCTTCAAGATGGGAACTCTGATAATTTACCCTCGCAGCTATCGCTGTGTTCATTTGATCTTCCGACGAATCATTGGGATTCCTCGCATTCAGACTCGCTACGCACCGCACCTAAACTGTCTTCAAACATGGAACCTTTTCACTGTAAGCTAACGTATGAGCCAGCTCCGAACAAAGTTACACCAGGATCAGAGCCTATTGGCCATTCTCGAGGCAAATCAATCTCTTCCATTTATCAGTCTCGTCAAATTCGAGGGGATGAACCACTCATGGTAGAACGTCATGAGAAGAGAAAGCGTCTAACAATAGCGAATTCAGATCCTTGGACGTTGCAATTCGAGAACTTAAAGGCATTTAAAAGAAAATATGGTCATTGCATGGTCCCACAAAAGTATCCACAAGATCGCAGTCTAGGAAATTGGGTGAACAAGCAACGAATGGAATTTAAGAAGAAAAGTGAAAATGTTAAGTCCTCGATGACGGATGAAAGGGTACTGTTATTGGAAGGAAAGTATATTCGTGTCTTGTTCATGTTGAGCCTTGAATCTACGATTTTCATTTTATCATTATTTATTCCCTCACTTCCTCACCTTGATTGATAACATGACACTTGCAGGCATCGGTTTTATTTGGGCGAAGAAAAAAGGTGCCGCTGCATGGGAAGCAAGGCTCATTGAATTAGAACAATATAAAGCTGTCCATGGAGACTGTGATGTTCGTACCAAGACATCTCTTGGAAGATGGGTATCCCTTCAGCGTCAACAATACAAACTATGGTTACTGAAAGATGACGACTGTACCCTTAATGAAGAAAGAATTGCACAATTAGAGAAATTGGGATTTAAGTGGAGATTGGAAGTCTAGGTGCTGATAAAAAATCCGCGTGGCATCTTGAACCTTGAAAAATTAATTATTTTCTGTTTTCATTTAATTTCTTCTAATACAGTCCATTTTGAATTCTGAAAAATTATTACTCTTATGGATTATCTCGCTCTAAAATAATACTATTTAGTCGGGCAGCTTTAGAGAGAACGGAATGCGCTAAAGTTTTCGATAGAATTTCCTCCTCTGTGACATCAAGCCCAACCCACGAAGGAGATGTAACATCTGGTAGAGCTTCAATCCAAATCCGATACTCTTCGATTGTATTACCCTCTGGTAAGGTTGGTGCATCGTCGGTTGCTCCAAGTCTAAAGTTGAAATCATATGCCTTGGGCTGGAATATAGAATTTATTATATCATTCAGTCGTTCTCTGTCAATATCCTGACTGATGCGCCCACCGTAAATATCATGGCTCAGAATCGTACGCAGTGCAAGCCATGGGAGATTAGTAGGGTCAAGTTGCTGCCTACCTTTCGACGCATGCGAGAATAACTCGTCTATTATGTCAAGCGCGTAAGTAATGTCTGATTCCATGAACTCGTACTTTTCGCACCACCCTTTAGGTATGAATCTTAGTCTCTCTTGTAGCACAGCGTGAAGCCAAGATAAAAGGAGATAAAGTCGATTTCTAATTGCGTATTTGAAGCGACTCGGATTGATGCACGAAAAAACACGGAAAAGGGAAGCCTTCAAACCGGTTGGAGCCTCTGCAAGTAATATATCGCATACACGTATCAAAGACGATGGAAGCTTTTGGTTGACCTCAGAGGAAAGAAATAGGCGAAAATTAGGATGCGAAGTATTTCTAATGGACGATAATTTTCTCAAAAGCGTTTCTTGAAGCCACTCCAAGCAGAGATGACAATTTTTCAGCAGAACCCAAGAGCCGCGTTTGGATGCTGTGGTTAGCATGCTTTCAGCTCTATGGAAGCATTCTTGGCTACCCATCGCCATTGCGTCTAGCTCATTTCCGTGGTCGTCAGCCATTCGCTGAATTCTACTACTGACGTCAAAACCAGGAGCAGAACAAATCAGTAGCGGAACAGTAGATGAAATGTCATTGGATGTGATGATATTTAGATCAACAATACCCCGACCATCGGATGGAAACTCCGCCCCGAATGTGAGCTGAATATGCCGTCTTATTTCTTCCATCGAGGAGAAACATTCATCGTGACGGGCCATCGAGGAGAAACTTTCATCGTGACGGGCGCCGTATAAAAGGCGCCCCAAGAGTAATGAAAATACCGCTTTATCATCAGAAATCATTCGTCGAGCAGATCTAGCTGTTATCTCACTAAGCAATCTTTCCCTTACTTGTTCAAGTTTCTCTTTCTCTGTTAATCGTTTAGGTAGATCCAAGGTAAGTATTTTTTCAAGTGTTCTGATAAGAAACTCGGCACTGAACTCGTAGAGAAGGTTGATTTCTCGCATGGACAGTAGTAGAACGAAGAGCTTTCGGCAAAGGCTTGCAATGTTTTTATACTTCTCTAATTCGACTTCGACGTCAAGCATGGACTCAGCACAGGATCGCATTTGCTCTTCTAGTAGCCTACCTTCGCATGTCAGCGTTTCCATACCCTCGACTAATTTATCATTGTCTAAGATGTTTCCCGCTACAGCACTTATCGAGGAAAGCATTTTATTTTCAAGATCACGGAGCCTTATCGTTTGCTCGCTATGCAGCCTCAATCCGCCGACCCTTTTATCTTGTATATCAGGCCTCAAATACTGAAGGATCAGGCTCAAACTTTGAATTTCCAGGCTTGCTGGAGTTTGAGTGAAATTGACCAACGTCACTTTGGAACAAATGTCAGGTGTGAGATTGCTTGCAGGATTTTTTGTACATAAGAAGAGGCTGAACTTTGGGCTGTAATCGACTTCATCCGCACCCACTCGAATCAGTGACCTTCCCCCAGTACGTTGAATTTCCCTGTTTAGAACGGGGAAAATAATGGGATCTATACTTTCGACATTTTCAATCATCAAGTATGTCCCGAATCTTATAGCGCTGGTCAAAGTTTTGACAAAGGCATTGTCTTGAAAACTAGTTTTCTGAATCTTTTGATCCGAGTATTGACTCATGATAAAATCCATAGCCTGGCCAGAGGGATCAATTACAAGCGGGTAACGCACATGATGTTTGAGAATCACACCATTTTCAGCACTTAACGAGTCCGACGAGAGACCATGGAGGCTCCATTTCAGCCTCTCACTCGCTGTAGATAATGATGCGACTATGTCAATGTCTCGATTGAACTTGACTTCAACACAATCTAGCACATGCATCCAACGGTTCAACAATGAGGCTCTCGTCCGAAAGTCGAAAAAACCCGAGTATGTTAGAAATGCAGATATCAGTAGACTGTCACCAACGAGATTTTGTAAAAGAAGATAAAAACCGTCACGTGTATTCGACCATCGCTTGCTTTCCTTTTGAAAACTCGTGATAAGGTTCTCGGCTCTCTTTATTTTCATACCAACTAATTCCATTTCCGTTTTCAATGCTTCAACATCACGAATAAGCGTGGCATAGTCTGCTTTGTATTGCTCAATAGATAGCTCCAGTTTATGCACCTCCATCTCAATCTTCTGTTTGTTGCTCCTAACTTTTCCAGCTTCAGTTATCAGACGATCAACTTCTTCTCGCAAAGGCTGAACACGGTTGTGAACGATTGAGTACATCACTTGAGACTCTGCCCATCGGTATAACGGTCCACAAGCCCTGCTCGATCTCATGACGCTTTCATAATTGAGTTCGTCATTGCCGTCTAAATAATCTTGTTGCACAATTTTTATTTGTGAAGAGGTCAGCATTCCAGCATCAAAATTAAGAATGCTCGGAATGAAATCGCTTCTGTTGATCATTTTCCTCACATCAGACCACTCAACCTTTTTTTCACCAAGCATAACTGCTATGCACTCCAAGGTTTTTTGAACATTCATCGGAGGTCTTATGAGATTGCGTACTTCGTCGAGATCTTTCTTTGAAATAGCATTCACCGCTGATTTTGAGCTCAAAAGAGCAGGTTCGGCGTCATCCAGTTGACGCTGAGCATCATCCTTCCTTCGATTAATCTCACATTCTTGTCTCTCAACCTCGAGGCTGATTTTCTCCACCACATCTCTTTGTGCTTCAGCTGCTTTTTGGTCTGTGACCATTTGCTGTAGCTTTTGGTTCGCAAGATATTCTTTTTCGCTTAGCTCAAGTCGTTTCTTATCTAGAGCTAACTTTAGTTCGCCCACGTTATCTTGTGTTTGTTGAAATTTGGAAATACCGGCATTGACATGAAGCTGTTGATCCTCAAATTCTTCCTGGACTCTTCGAATGGTACTCAAAATCGTATTGATGAAATCCATATAGTCTCTGGGGCTGATATACGTCCTCGATGATGAGCTCGAAGAATGAGCAATTTCTTCCGCAGTAGATAACGATATCATGTGTATTTCAACCATCGCTGCTACAACGGCATGATGGAGTCCAGCGTGAGATGCCTGAGCGAAAGAATCTCTTACTTGATAAATTATAGGATTCGTCAAAACATTTAGATTTTCACTCAAGTAAGCTGAATTATCTAAATCAACGATCGACGTTAGTTGCTTCCCGACTGATCCCAGAGCCTTCGATGACCATGTCCCTATCCAGTCTACTACGCATCGATTAAACAATGCAGGGCTGGATCGAGTTCTATTTTTCCAGTGTCCTCCGTGAGGGTTCATGGTGAAGACGATGTGTAGATTCCGTTGAACGACACTTATGAAACGTCGCCATAATTCATCCTCGCTAACTGCAAGAACGCCATCACGGGCGGCGCTATCTCTGCATGCGTTGATTAGAGCAGTGTAGTTTTCGCCTTCGAACAGACCAGGTACTTCTCCACTAGCTAATAACGCATTCATGGCCTCTAAAAATCCACCAGATAAGGCGTTCGTTTCATCAAATATAAAACAGATCTTTTCCCCATCAACACCCACTCTACGCAAAACCTTTCGAAGATCTTCATTGAAATCATCGAGAGTGTACCGTGAGTGTGGTTTGATCTGGAAAATACTTAAGCCTTGCATCCACGCAACAAACTTGCTCAATACAGTTTTACCCGTTCCACTATCGCCGATCAAAAGGCAATGACCCAATGGTTGTCTCAGAACTCTATCGATCTAATTATTGCGAAGAGGGTGATGACGAAAACAAATAAAATTAAAAATTTGTTGGCTACGCCTGGTTTTGATGACGTTGAGACTTACTCGTAAAATATGCTCTACCACATCGTCGAAAACGACAAGTGGAACGTCTAGTTCCTCCTCGTAAAATATCCGGATACGACTTTCAACAAAATCAAGTAAATCACCTATTGTAACAGATCTCATATCCTTGCTGATCCACGAAGAATACAGGATTGGCGGAGCTAAGGCCACCTCATGATTAATTCCTGTAAAGCATGTCCGAGCCACATCATCAATCGTCGATCGGCACCAATCTTGATCTACCGTTTCCACTAACCTGTCAGAGAATAATCTTAGGGCTTCGTGAGCCCACAAGCGCACAAGTTCATGCCGATCTAGACTATCCATCTCTTTCACAGCCCCATAAATCCCTCGCACCCATCGTGTAAGTTCTCTCGGGGAAAAGAAATAATGAGGCTGCATATCGGGAGTAAAGTGCATCTGTATCTTCAGGTATACATCAACCATAGCTTCGGTTATAGCGTTAGCATCTGTCTTTAACGATGGGAATAGCCTCATGATACCAGCGTTGAATGAACCATAAATCTGTATGAGTGACTCCTTCGCAGGGAAATCGACGAATATCAAAGGTGCATGACGAAGAAATCGAGGCGAAAGAATGACGCGACCAGCATCTGACGGTGGGTTGCAAGCGCCAACAAACTGTATACGGTTTATTCTCACCCAGATGTTATCATCTCGCCAAAAGCCCCCCTGTTCGACTAACTGGCGCATGAAGCTGATGACACGTTGAGTACCATACATATCATTTTCTGGTAAATTAATCTCATCACAGAATATAATTAGCCACGTGTTGACACCCAATCCCTCTGACGGTTCAAGTATAATATCTTTACCTCTTCGCTTGTAAACGCAGTACTGCCGAAAGGTTTTAATTATAATATTTGGGGTCGTTTGACTAGAAAAACTTAAATTAGCCACAACAGCACCTTCCAAAGATTGTAGCGTACTCATTAGTGTCATGGTCTTTCCGGATCCTATCAAAGGTATAAAAGAAGAGAGGTTAGTACTGAGATCTGTTGCAGATTCGGCGATACAAATACCCATTACCGCGCACCTGCTGGACCGCAAACTGAGTTAACATGAGAATGAATGTAAGCCACGGGACAGGAAAAGCTTCAGAAAAGGCTTTGATAACGCAGCATATAACTTACGAATAAGAGGGAGCCGACTCGTGATAAATGATTGTACAATGTCTGTGTTTCGGATCGTGTCGGTCGTAGGTACGACAATATCCGCATCCATAAGTCTGTGATATTCGACCTCAACACGTGGCACGCATGAACTCCACGTTTCATACTCGCCGTTTTCCACCTTAACTCGATAGTCGAATAAATTTGTCTCGACATCACAGGGAATAAATTCACTTCCAATCCTACACAAAAAATGATTGAACTGCTCTCGTACGGGCCATGAGCAACTTCCACCAAATGACCATAGGATCGAATGCAGTAGCCAACGCCGAGCAAACATAACCATATGATCACCATCCATAGGAAAATCTGGATGACTTTCATTATATTCTCGAACCATATCAAGACCTCTACTTATCAGCGCCTTGAGCCCTGTCAATAGTCGTTCTCTAGTAACTGTCATAACATGACAGGCATTCAGGGCAAATTCAAGAGCATGTGATACAAGGGAAGATCCGCCATCAGTAGCAATAATCATTGGTTTTATCGCCTCGAGGAAAAGCTTCGAGTCATCACTTTCGAAATAACCTTCTTGGTTATTCATCTTTAAACTCAGAGTATTAAATAAATGGGCAAGTCGCATGTCATCATGTATAGTATCTTCACTCATCCAAACTAGCCCACAGCGCGATACGGTTGCTGGAGTTGCATGGGTAAGCGTATCAACTTCTAAAATTACTCTTACGTTTCTCGGGATCTCTAGTCGCTCACCGCTGGGCAGCGTTAGTATCATATTATCATCGAGAACACTGTTAAGATTCTCAGCCCAATCAGGATCTATATCACCATCAAACACGACCCAGTGTCGGTGGTCTCGCTCTCCCTTCTGATTAAGAATAATTTGACGTATGATCAGAGTAAAAATTCCATCAGTCCACTCCATGGTAGTACTATCAAGTTCGCCATACAAATGAGATTTAGTAACTGCCTTAGGATCAATAATGTATAGATCACCTTTGATACCGTCGAGACTTTCAAGCGAATCAAGAAGAACTCGCAAAGCAGATGACTTTCCTGATGCAACTGAGCCTACAAGCATAACACCATGCCTCATTTCCATCACCTGCTTTAGTTGTAAGACCTTCTGAAGCCACTCATCTCCTGGTACATATTTCTGTCTCGTACATGTAGCTAGAATTTCTTCCTTTAGTTCATTATCAAGCGAGGATTGTACAGAAGATCCCGGGAAAATATTCTGAACTATTGAGGCGAAGATGGAGTTATCTTCTTTGACAACTTTAGGTAGGATGTTATTACAAACAGCCTCGACGATAAGACATTTCTCCACCTTGGTAACATCAGATTCTGCGTTGTTCCATACACTACTTTTTACGAGTTTCCTCCGCAATGATCCAGCGCTCGACAACATTACTTTGAGCGCCCTAAGACCGAAGTCATAATGACTACGCTTAGACATTTTGTCTTCACACATTGCAAACAAATTCACCACGCTCTCAGCCAGTGCACTCGCACTAACGAATCCCTGACTGTAGAGTAGAACTTGAGAAATCTGTGTCTTGTCCGGCATGAACATAGCCACTGAGCGGAAAAGGTTTTTCAAATTTTCAGGAAGATTTCGTCGACCAGCGTAGCCAGGATTCATAGTTACAAAGATTCCTACATTTTCATTCAATCTAATTGGTTTCCCAAGTAGCTCAATGCTGCTTTGACGATCAATAAGTCCTCTCTGAATTGTTAATATTTGCTGACTCACTGCGCTTAGAATACGCTCTTCAAGACGGTTGAATTCATCAAAGCATCCCCATGCTCCTACTTGGCAGAGACCGCAAAAAATACGGCCCATCGCATTGAAATCAAATGTTTCATCACCTATAAAATGTATTGTCATTCTTTCAGTAGATGTAAAATCGACGGGGTACTTCGATGAAGGAAATATACTTACAATTCATAACGACTACGAATCGTCCGAGCTGGCTTCCTAATGCTTTAACTGTCTCAGTTTTACCTGTACCAGCCTATGTAGGTAAAAGAATCGAAATAGACAACGATTACAGTCTGACATACTATATCAAAGAAATTGAAGAATATGAGTCAAGCTCGCCGTACCGGACCGAAGGGATTTCCTCCTAGGCGATACTTAAGTGCCTGCGTTAATGTAAGGTAACATCTATCAGTGAGGGGTGTTTGTACGAGACGTTCACCTACACCTATGTACTCAAAACCGTACGGAAAAATCGAATGCGAAAGGGAAACACGAAGTCGATCCTGAAGGTGGTCGGATGCGACATTATATTCGAACCTCAAGCAGGAAAGCCAGCGAAAATCCTCAGCGGTATCAACGCGTTGATTGATGAGTCCTTCCAAAACGTCACGCTCATACACAAGCTCTGATATAAGGTGTTCGATTTTCTTTCGCTCAATCGTTGAGACATTGAGTGTCGTTTGCTGTGACAATACCTCTAAAGAACGAATATTTGTTGTCAGCACGGAATCAAGCCTTGATCTACAATCCGGATTTCCGAAGGATTCTTCAATGTCCTTGGTCCAGCCGATCAAAACTGATAACATGATGATCTGAGCGGGAAAGCTTTTAATCCAATCAATTATACTATCACTTGTCGAAAAGTCGGTTTGTCCAATATGGGCCCGTATCTGCCTAGTCAATCCATTGTCACGGACCACTGACTCCAGTTTATTCGCGAGAGTCGCGTACATGTCGCTCTCCAATCGTCGCAGCCATTCAACTCCACTATTATTCCTGTTCACGATTATTTCATTGTGTAGCAAAACTTCCTCACCGTCCTTACTCAACATAGCAACAATATGCTCCTCTGAGTCGTTTCCCTCAAATATCGTACGCGACTTAATCCCTCCCAAACCCGAAAACATTTTACCAATGTGTGACGTCGTGATGCTAGTTCTACCGGAATTCCCGATGATTTCTAGTAGGTCATCATCGCCAAGAAAGTAAAATCGACTGAAACCATTCCTTTGAGTCCATAAGTATTCACCGAGAGCACGCTGTGTACTATTCATGGTTGCCTCGAGTCTCTCAAGAGTGCGATCAACGTTTTCTATATTCAAAATTTCCATAGCGAAAGGCCTCGAAGCTATTCGACGCATCAATGACACAAACTCACCATCTACACTTCTGAAGCGCGCCCACTCAACAGGAAGACTCACTTTAATATCAGAGGTTCCCAAAAATATACCCTCAAGGTAGACCCAACGGCGCTGCACGTTGAGTAAAAGGTCAAAGACACCTCTGAGTTTTGTAAGCCTATCTTCCCAGAGCTTGTTTTCTTCTTGGAAATCTCGGACCGATCTAAAGAAAGGTGAATTCCTCATTAATAAAAGGCCTCCCATATGTTCATCAAGTGTTGCGTATAGGGTCTCCCAACCTTTGATGAGCCGAGAGCGGTTCTTGTACAGTACTAAGTCCAGTTCCTGCTTGATCCATCGTTCTCTCACTTGCGATATAAATACCTCGAGGGCCATCTCTCCTTGCGCCGTAGATAGAATCTCCAAAATGGCTCTCTTGTATTCGACAATACCATGTTCCCACAACATACCGAAGGTTAGCTCACGATAGACGACATTGAGCTTCAAAATATCGAGGACGCTCTTCCAGTGCCTCTCTTTAAGGGCATCAGTTTTCAGATCATTTAGGATGGTGTATCCGGCGACGAAGGACTTTATCTTCTCATGTAGATGTGTGTACGCTTCGTAAAGACGCACTCTATTTGGAAATTGTCGCATGTCTTAATGAAGGATTTTAAATTTAAGTATGGCGGGTATTATTGTAAGAATCGACATCGGTGGGTAATAGAACTCACCTGACATAATATCCTCTAATTGTTGACGTATTTTTCGCACATTTCCGATCGAAAAAAGCGTCTCCTTTATTTCTTGTAGTTGGCCAAAAGACTTGGAAATATATTGCCATACCTCTTTAAGGTCAAACAATTCAGCTAAGCAAGATGCGATGCTATTATTTCTCACAGAGGTATCAAGCCCAAGTGCATCTTTAGCCTTGATGAGATTATCTTCATCACGCTGTATCTTTTTCATGCCGTATTCAAACTTAGTAATGGCTTCTAACGCTTCGTAAGGAGTGACAGTTCCCTTGATAGGTTTTTCTGACTCCCATGAGGATACAATATCTGATGCACGTAGCATTGAGACTTTAGCCTCAGCGGAGACTCTAGTTTGTAGAATAGGAAGATTTTCGTCTATACTATGAAGCCTTTTCGATAAAATCTGATCTAGAGTGTGATACTGCCCTTTTAATCTCGATGACTCGACCCAATCCCATGGAAAAATAAAGCGCTGCCGTCTTAGAATACGCTCTGCATCAATAAGTTGGTCTATGGAAGTGAGCCATGTTTCAACTTTTCCCTTTATTTCCTGTACCATAGTAACACCAAGAATCACATCGTGAGTGCTTATATTACCCCTATCGAAGTGAATCATTTCTAATTTATCCCTAGCAGTCGATACTTCATCGTAAACCTCAGTGATCTTCTCGCGTAATATTCCTGCGAATGTGGTTTGTAAATCTCTCTGCCACGTATCAAATTTTACGCTTATCTGGGCTTTCACCTTACCATACTTTATAGTGACATATCTGACTGATGTTGAGCTTTGGGGAGATTCTAAACTACTTCGAGCTATTGCGACTTCGGCCAATAAAGTAGACCATTGTAAAACGTCGTTTCCTAGAGCTGAAGCAAAGTCTGATGCCTTCCTATCCCACAAAATTTGGAAGTCTAGCCACTGCTGTACAACAGCCGAGATTTCAATCATGTCATTTTCAATTACATTGAAACATTCCGACAGAGTTAAAGGCGATATGTTATACATTAGGGCCGTAAATTCTTTACCGAATTCCGATCTGTATAGAGATGATGCAAATATATCATAGCGGCTACAATGAAGAGGTCTCAATGAACATACACAACTAGAGAAATCATGAAACATCTTCATCAAATGCTCGCGGACTAAAGGAAGACGTGGAAAACTCATTATTTCTTGATTTTGCAATGTAATCTCAACAAATATTGTAGGAAAACTATGATGGGTAGGTAGAGCTTCGGGCTTGTTGAATATATCCGAGGAATCATCGCCAGCATGAAGAACTTTGATCGATTGGGTCCATATTTCAAGAGCGTCCTGAAGCCTTTTCGATAGGACCTCCTGAAGTACTTTGTTTATTGCTTCTACCCATATATCAATATTCGCAAAGTTAGCTAGGCAAAGGTTGTCGATAGCCTTTTGAATTATCTGAATCGATTCAAATAAGCTTATTCTTGAGAACTCTATGTTTTCCAACGATCTAATGCTGCGGTTAATTTCATCTTGTGCGTTGAAAATAGTTTCAACCCGCTCCTCGAAAAAGCTCACAAGCTCAGTCAGCGACGCGATCCAATCTCTTATATCTTTACTGTCCCATCGAATACGCAGAGTTGAGCGAGTTGTGACAGTTTGTTCGATAATCGAGATGCCGAAAGCCTCCTCAATACTTTGCCTGATCGCTTTTATATTCGAGTGTACGAGCGGTTCAAGTTCAGGAGTAACGAGCTCTCTGGCTGCCGTGTACGAGCGAAGAGCACCACGAAGAGCCACGACCATAGGATGACGTGCTTCTGCCTCGTCTGCAGTTATTGTCAGAGTGCGCGGGATATCACGATCAAAGCCTAACCACCGTAGTTGCCTTATCTCACGGAAAAGTAGTTCATACGACTCTTTGAAATTTACCACCACCACTAACTTATTATTCGTACTATCATACTCCACGACGAAGGGAAACGAGCTCAGTCGAGCATTAGAGGATACTGCTTCGGACCTCATTTCTCTCTCCCATGCGGTCACCCAAGACCTGAAAAATGCACGAGAGTCAAGTTTTCCGAGTAGATCATCACAGCTTCTCTTTAACTGACGTCCCTCAAGATGTTGCCCCCAATTAGAGCCGAGAACATTCCCCATCCTAGTCATAAGTGTCCTAACTTGTCGTTCAATTTGCCTTGCCCAAAGTATTTTGCCGCTGATTTGAGGAACACCGCGCAAACGAGACAAAGTGGATGCAGCAGAGGATTCAAACTTATTGGTAAACTTCGACTGCAGCTTTTGTATTGATTGACTAACTGTTGCTATAAGCCTCATTTGAAATTCTTTCACAGCATTTTGAATACGAGTTCTGGACATGAGAAGATTAAACCGACCGAATACTAGAAACATATCCTCAGCGTCCTATCGTAACGATGAATGCAGAATCATTATTTTATAAATAAATATTGAATAATCAAATTGATGATATAAAAGGGAATGGTTACCTTGCAAATCATGAGCATTTCCTTTAGTAGATGCGCTATTTTCTCCTCAATTATATCCACCCGACGATCGTACCCATCAAGAGCAGCAAGAAATGCAGCATGGCCTTTAGCACTCAAGTCAAGGACATCAATAGCACTAAACACAGCTATCGGTGCATCTTCAACGTCATGAATGGTCACCTCAGCTGAAAACTCAATACCGCTCTCATCTTTCTGCGAGGATAGTGAATCCTTTTCTGCGCTTAGTACTTCCGTGATAACGTTTTTCAACTTCTCGTGTTGTGAACGAAAGTGATGAATTGATTCGAGCCTTTCCCTCAAAAATTTATGATGTAGGTGGATCCCTTGCACCAAGTCGACTTGAGCCGATTTACTACCCATACGCCGTTTACTTTGTTCAAGAATGAACTCAGTAAATTCACTTACAAGGATATCCAATCGATCAAATACATGTGTAGTTGGCTGATGTATGTCATTAATGTACTCATCAAAGGACATTCCAGTTATCAAGTGGGATTTCGAGTTTTTGCTTTTACCCCTTAGTAGAATTATCATTCGCCTCCGTAGGGTGAGGGTGGAAGCTTCAATTAATCGTACACATCTTTCCAGACTATAGAATCGACTCTGCCGAAGTTTAGGAATATGAAGAAAAATACTTTCCATAGCCTTACACATTTTCCCCAAGTCTCTTGCGGCAATCAAATTTGATACAGGATATGGTCGTAAAAAATTACAGACATCAGTTACATGCGCTTCTGCCGAATCCATACCGGTGTTATTTTCCAATGCTATGGTTGCAACAAATCGTTTGGCTGATTTTAGAACGGTAATAGTCAAAAGAACCTCAGCTTTCGTCAGCTGAGATCGAATTTGCTTCAATGCCAAATCAAGATTGATCCAAAAAGTTGTCTCCTCCAAATCTATGTATACATCATCGGCTTCACCATCCTCCTCCGTTGTTACAGTTGGGAACGCGGTGGTAGTTGGTAGTCCAGTAACCTTTCGTATTTGATTGATCCACGTTCCGACTCCACTTTGCACTTGATTGAGAAAGGAATCATCGGTAAGCAAATAACTTAAACCTACCTCATCTAGATCTATTTTACCCGAGGCTGGGATACGTATTGCGGCATTTGTAATAATAGGATGAGCTTGTAAAACAACCTGTGGAATCTGTCCGAGAGTAGTTCGTCTACACTGTCCAAGAACTACATCCAATTCACGTAACTTATCTTCCAATCCTTCCAACAGCATTCTTGATTTATTTTTTTGTCGATTGACTTTAGACCCATCAGTAGAAAGGATATTGTTCGTTTCTGATAAAGTATTGGAGGAGGAGATAATTGCATCCTCCCCCTTTTTTTCATCTTCCAAAGATTCCATAGCTAACACAGCAGGCACGAAGCAATGCCGAGCATACATTTGCAATGAGAGAAAGGTGCTGGATTCTGGATTCGGTCCATCTTTTATCGAGATTCTATCCCTTGTATGTTTTAGTGGAGAGTCTCCTTCTACGCCCATGACGTCATCCTCAGTGTCAACATCAGTTGTTACATCGTTCCAATAAACACGTGGACAAAGTATCATACATTGAATTTGATGTATCGATTGAACAGCATGAGTTGCTGATACAGATGCATGATCGGCGTTGGATAGATTTGTTGTATCGGTGATGGGAGATTCTGCAGTCACTGCTGAAGTATTAATAAAAGCTAATGCCCCTAGATTAGCCCCCTCAAAAGTCTGAGTGGATGCCAAAGCTTCTACGTATTCCTCCTCGTTTTCATTATTATCGTCATCATCAACTTTATTCGTATTACTACCTTTTTTGTGATTCCCTCGCTGAGGAATCCAAACAAAAAGTCGTGGTGAGCTCGTACTTTCCGTTTGATTCCCTCCTCCAAGTAGGAAAAGCCTGACAGCATCGATTGTTGATTTATGGGATGTTGAAATTCTTGCTTGTAAATGTAACTCACAAGATTGACTGCAGTTTTATAAATTTGATTAGAGAAACAATCACAAGAATATACCCATCATTGTAAGCTTTATGTACACACATATTTTGGTTTTGAGACGGAAATAGGATCGATTGTCTAGTACATACGTACCGAATGTAATCGTCGGGCGATAAACGAAGGCGAGCCATATTCCTTGTTATCAAGTGTTACCTTTCTAAATGCCAATGAATCGAATCAAAAGAATCATGCGATACTGTCTTCTATCTATTTCATCGACCAAGGTTTATGAATCCGACTGAATCCACCACATGAGTACGAGTTAGCCAATACTGTACAGTGTACACAGTACAGTACGTATGTAGTGAGAAGAATCCTGTGAACCGTCCGAGCGCACGATTCATTCGATTCCTTCTTCTCTGTCCATCGCGCTACACGACTAACTAAAAATCTGGAAACAAGGAAACAATAAATGCAAGATATATTTCTCTCTCTACCTGTATGTTCTTTTGTTGAATTGACTTTATCGAACATCGATGGGTAATTCTGCAGCAGGAGGTCCAGGATCATCCACAGATCCCTCGTTGAATCAAGATGATAGTCGTTTTGATGGGGTTGAAACTCTTGGCTACCGTGTGCTCGGTGTACAACCGAATTCTCCGGCCTCAACAGCTGGATTAGTCAGTTTCTTTGATTTCCTTGTTGGAGCGAATGGTTTGATGCTTTTTAATGTTGAAGGTGATCATGGTAGAGAAGCAGCCGAGGAAGACGAAGGACAAGAAGAAGAAGAAGAAGGAAATTCTGAAATGAATCAAAAAGAGATTATGAAAACAGAAGATGACGAATATTTTGTTGACATTGACTTCCCTGCTTTTCTAAAACAAAACATTGACACAGACATTGAGTTACGTAAGTTGAATTTTCATGGTACCTAAATTCAATTATCTCTTTCTTTCCAATCAATGATACACTTCATGTTGAACTACATTTACAGTGGTATATAATATCAAGTCGAAAACACAACGTATCATAAAATTGACTCCTACGAACCAATGGGGAGGTACAGGACTACTAGGTGTCACTATTCGTGCCGATGATTATGCTGCCGCGGAAGATCGTTTACTTCGAATATTACATGTGGAAAAGAATTCACCCGCTGCCATTGCAGGATTGACTCCCCTTAAGGATTATCTCCTTGGAACAACTACCGAGTCTTTTGAAAATGAAGATATCCTAGCACATGTTTTACAAAATCATATTGATCGAGTTTTTGAGGTTTATGTTTATAGCACAGAAACAGATGTGGTTCGTGTTGTTTCCATTATGCCTACTTTAAGCTGGGGTGGACCAGGATTACTTGGTTGTGAAGTTGGACGAGGGTATCTTCATAGACTTCCTTCTACCTGTAGAACCACAAATGGTATTTCTTTTGAAAGGAAAATTCGCATGGGTGCACGATCAACATCCACTCGTAGTAAACCTTCTTCTCTAGAACCGAGTACTGTTGAGATTACATCTCCAACAACAACAACAGCTGGATTAGGCGATGAAACTACGGTTATCTCATCCAAGATCCCACAAGAGACGACAGATGCAAGCAGCATAACATGTGCCATTTCAGGAAATGTTGTTCATGCAGAACCGCATATTGAATTAGAGTTGGAGACTGAGACAGATGAAAGGAAATTTGTAACACTGACGGAAATTACGACAGTAGCAACAACTCAGAAGCAGGGAAAAGATCATCCAGCAGTAAATAAAGAAACGAATACTTCAGGTGAATACACAGTGGTAGCAACAGATCAGAATCAGGAGAAAAATCAACAAGGAGTAGGAAAGGACACGAGAGAATTACTCGGTGACTTACCACCACCTCCCAATTTACTAGGATATGATTTTGGAAAGATGGATGATATACAAAATGGAAATGATGAATTTTCCATGAATATACTTCCTCCCTTACCACCTCATTTATCAACCATGTCTCATTATGAGTAAATAGTATTACAAACTCATTTGAAATTCAAAAACCACATAATAAACTAAAAGTTTATCACTATCAGTGCATACATGCCATGTTGGTTTACTTATTTATTTATCCTCTAGATTGATGGACTTTCCAAAACGGCCATAGAGTTGAAATTTCAATTCCGCTTGTTGAGCTAAAATATCCTCCTCTTCTTCTTGTAACGCGTCGAGTATTTTTTGATTTTTCTCAATGGCTTCCTCACAAAAAAGTGTCGCTTCATCTTCATCAACTTCAAAAAATGCCTCCCCCAAGGACAGCAGCACCTTATCACCATTACCCATCATCAGTTCCGTGCTTGCGTCATCAAGTTGATCCATCTTTTTCTTGATG
>Ga0169931_10006516_pt1 | contig 17582 bp, 14 predicted proteins | sample Kivu_15m_20L_FD_129675 | JGI IMG/M metagenome (GOLD analysis project Ga0169931, IMG submission 129675) | Freshwater microbial communities from Lake Kivu, Western Province, Rwanda to study Microbial Dark Matter (Phase II) - Kivu_15m_20L... | ecosystem: Environmental > Aquatic > Freshwater > Lake...
ATCCTCGCGAACTTCGGCATCACGATCGCGCTGGGCTTCGTGATCGGCGTGCTGATCTCCGGACAGCTGCTCTACAACTTCATCCTCGACAACCAGCGCTCGTTCGCCGCGATGAAGGCCATGGGCGCGAGCAACTTCATGTTGCTGCGCATGGTCGCCGCGCAAGTGCTGTTCGCCGCGTTCGTGGGCTTTGGCATCGGCGTCGGCCTCACCGCGCTGAGCGGCAACTTCCTCGAGAAGTCCGAGCTCGCCTTCAACATGGCTTGGCAGGTGCCGGTGTTCGGCGGCATCGCGATCCTCATCTGTTGCCTGTTCGCGGCCGCGCTGTCGATCTCGCGTGTGCTGCGCCTGGAACCCGCCGTGGTCTTCAAGGGTTGATGCGATGAACACCACCACGCGCCACGCGCTCGCGGTCGACTGCCGCGCGCTCACCAAGCAGTACGGACAAGGCGAAAACGCTGTCCAGGCCCTGCGCGGCGTCGATCTCGACGTGCGCACGGGCGAGCTGACCTACCTCGTCGGCCCTTCGGGCTGCGGCAAGACCACGCTGATCAGCGTGATCGCCGGCACGCTCGACCGCACGGGCGGTTCGTGCCACGTGTTCGGCGACGACGTCGCGAGCTGGGGCGAACGCAAGCGCGCCGCATGGCGCGGCCGCAACGTCGGCTTCGTGTTCCAGGCGCTCAACCTCGTTCCGACGCTGACCGCGGCCGAGAACGTCGCCGTGCCGCTCATGATCCTCGGCGAAGGGCACGACGCGGCGCTCAAGCGCGCGGCGGCGATGCTCGAGCGCGTGGACCTCGGCGCGCGCACGCGCTCGCTCCCCGCGCAGCTCTCCGGCGGACAGCAACAGCGCGTGGCGATCGCCCGCGCGCTCGTGCACGAGCCGCGGCTGGTCGTGTGCGACGAGCCCACCAGCGCGCTCGACCACGAAACCGGCCAACGCGTGATGGAGCTGTTGCGTTCGGTCGCTTCCCGCGACGACCGCGCGCTGCTCGTCGTCACGCACGACTCGCGCATCTTCGCCCTCGCCGATCGCATCGCCCACATGGACGACGGACGCGTCGAACGCGTCGAGTCCGCACCTTCGAGCCACTGATCATGTTCATCCGCAAGTACCTGCTTCCTGCGCTCAGCCTCGCCGGCCTCGTCGCCGCCGCCTACACCGTCACCAACAGCAACCAACGGCTCGCAGCGATGCCGCCGATCGCCGAGCCGGCTGCCTCGCCGTTCCGCGCGCAGATCGCCGGCGCGGGCTTGATCGAGGCTGCGAGCGAGAACATCGCCGTGAGCACGCCGCTGAGCGGCCTGGTGCTCGAAGCGCCGGCCGTGCGCGGACAACGGGTCAAGCGCGGCGACGTGCTGCTGCGCCTGGACGATCGCGATCGACGTGCGCTCGCCGCGGTGCGCCGCGCCGAGGTCGAAGCTGCACGCGCGGAAGTTGCGCGTCTGGAGGCCTTGCCGCGCGCCGAAGATCTGCCGCCGGCTCGCGCCGCGGTGCGCGCGGCTCAGACTGCACTCGACGACGCGCGCGCGAAGTTGGCGCTCGCCGATGCCGTCACCGACAAGCGTGCGGTGAGCGCGGAGGAGCTCACGCGGCGGCGCTACGCGGTCGAGAGCGCCGAGGCCAACCTCGAAGCGTTCACGGCGCAGCTCGCCAAGCTCGAAGCCGGCGCCTGGAAGCCGGAGATCGACGTAGCGCGCGCGCAGCTCGCCGCGGCGCAGACGATGCTCGAACAAGTCGATGTCGAGCTCGAGCGCCTGATCTTGCGTGCGCCGATCGACGGCAGCGTGCTGCAAGTCAACGTACGCGTCGGCGAGTATGCCGACGCAGGTTCGCGCACGGCGCCGATCCTGATGGGCGATCTGACGCGCCTGCACGTGCGCGTCGACGTCGACGAAAGCGATGCGTGGCGCGTGCAGCGCGGCGCGCCTGGCAAGGGCTTTGTGCGCGGCAATCCGCAGCTCTCCACGCCGCTCGAGTTCGTGCGCGTCGATCCGTACGTCGTGCCCAAGCGTTCGCTCACGGGCGATCCGGTCGAGCGCGTCGATACGCGCGTGCTGCAGGTGATCTACAGCTTCCCCGCCGATGCGCTGCCGGTGTTCCCCGGCCAGCAGATGGACGTGTTCCTCGACGCCGCCGAGCGGGGGCGCGGAGGCGCGAAGTGAAGCGCGCACTGATGCTCGCGGCCCTGGCGTTAGCGGGGTGCAAAGTCGGAGACGACTACCGCCGGCCGCAGCTCGAGGCCCCCGCACGTTTTGAGCTCGCGCAAGGCGAAACGCAGCTCCAATCGCGCTGGTGGCGCGTGTTCCAAGATCCCGCGCTCGACGCGCTCGTGGAGCGTGCGCTCGCTTCGAACCTCGACCTCAAGCTCGCCGCGTCGCGGCTGCGCGAGGCGCGTGCGGTGATCACCATCGCCGGCGGAGAAGCACGGCCGCAGGCGGACGCCGGCGGTTCGTACGCGCGTCGCGAAGCGAGCACGGAGGTCGCCTTCGGGCAGTTCTTCCCGCCCGACCCGAACAGTTTCCACTCGCTGGGTTTCCGCGCGAGCTGGGAGCTCGACGTGTTCGGACGCGTCGCTCGCGGCGTCGAGGCCGCAGCGGCGGAGTACGACATGGTGCGCGAGGACGCGCGCGCCACGCTGGTGATGGTGTGCGCCGAAGTCGCGCGCAACTACGTCGAACTGCGCGGCTTCGAGCAGCAGCTCGAGGTGTTGCGCGCCGATCTGGCGGTGCAAGTCGACACGGCCGGGCTCGTGCGCTCGCGCGTGCAAGGCGGGCTCGAGGACGAGCTCGCCCTCGCGCGCATCGAAGGCCTCATCGCCCAGACGCGCGCGCAGTTGCCGCAGCTCGAGCGCGAACGCACGGCGCGCGAGAACGCGCTCGCGACCTTGCTCGGCGAATGGCCGCGCGAGCTCGTCGAGCTGCTCGCACGCGAACGCCGTCCGCTCACGCTGCCCGCGAGCGTGGCCACGGGCCTGCCCGCCGAGCTGCTCGACCGCCGTCCGGATGTCCGCCGCGCCGAGCGCGAGCTCGCGCGCGCGTGCGCCCTGAGCGCGCAGGCCGAGGCCGAGCTCTATCCGCGCCTGTCGCTCGTCGGCGCGCTGGGCCTCGAGAGCCAGCGCCTCGACGATCTGTTCCAGTCGGGCGCGCGCACCTGGACGCTCGGTCCGTCCGTCACCACGCCGCTGCTGCGCGGCGGGTTGCTGCGCGCGGGCATCGAAGTGCGCGGCGCGCAGGAAGAACAAGCGCTGCTGCGCTACCAGCGTGCGGCTCTCGAAGCGCTGCGCGACGCGGAGACCACGCTCGCTGCTTGGAAGCGCACGAACGAACGCGTCGACGAACTCGAGCAGGCGCTCGTCGCCAACCGCCGCGCGGAAGAGCTCGCGCGCCAGCGCTACGCGAGCGGGCTGGAGAACTTCCTGTCGGTGCTCGACGCGCGGCGTCAGTTGCTCGCGACCGAGAACGAGCACGCGGCAGCCAACCTGCAGCGCGCCTCGGCGCTGGTGGCGGTGTACCGCGCGCTTGGCGGCGGTTGGGATGTGGAAGCGGACGCGCCGACGCTCGCGCGCAACGACTGAGCCGCGGGGCTCAGAACATCGTCATCGAGCCGGCGTCCATGCTCGCCGTGCGCCCGCCGAGCTTCTCCGAAAGGAAACGATCGGTGGCGTCGCCGCTGGCGATCTGCTCGCGCGTCGACGGCCCGCACTTGCGCGCGTGTTCGAGCAGCGGCTTGGAAGCGTCCTCGACGGTTCCGTCGCTGTTGAGGCGCAACACGCGCCGCAGCCGCTGCGAGATGATGTCCTGACTCTGCAGGCCGACCAGCGACTTGTTGGAGAGCGCCAGGATGTTCGCGAGCCGCTCGTCGCCGGCCGAGAGCGTTTCGCGCACCGTGCCTTCGAGCGAGCGCGTCGCCGCGCCGATGTTGTCGCGTTCGGTTTCGAAGCGCTTGGTGAAGTCGCCCGTCTGCTGCCGCAGGGCGCCGATGTTGTGCTTGACCTGGTCGAGGAGCGGCACGAGCTCGGTCGCAAGGCGCGTGATCTCCTGGTTGGAGGCCGAGATGTTCTCGCTCAGTTCGCGCATCTCCTGCGCGATGACCATCACCGGCCGGCCCTGTTCACCCAGCCGCTCGGCTTCGATCATCGTGTTGAGCGCGAGCATGCGCGACTGCATCGAGATGGCCTGAACCGACTGCGCGGCCTGCGCGACGGTTCGCGAAGTTTCGAGCACCCGTTCGGCGGCCGAGTCCTGGGCGCCGACCGTGTCGCCCAGCAGCGTCACGAACTTGTTGACCGTGCGGACCTGGCTGTCGAGCACGGCGCCGACGCTGGAGTCGCCCTGGGCGCCCAGCGCGCCGATCCGCGACCTCAGTCCCTCGATCAATTCTTCGGCCTCGCGCACCACCTTCCCCAGGTTTTCGCCCAGGGAAAGCGTCGCGGACTCGGTCTCGCGCAGGACCTTCTCGATCTCGGACTCGATTTCGACGCGCGGATCGCTGGCGGTGACTTGAGGCATGGAGGGCACCTTTCGGCCCCTCCCCATCGACTCAAGCCGCCATCTTCTTGACTGCCGCGAGCAGCAGGTCGGGCTTGAAGGGTTTCACAATCCAACCTTTGGCGCCGGCGGCCTTGGCCCGCGCGATCAGCTCGGCGTGCCCTTCGGTGGTCAGCATCACCACGTTCAGCCCGGCCGCCATGCGCCCGTTGGCGTGCAGGGCCTCGGCGAGCTCGATGCCGTTCATGCGCGGCATGTTGACGTCGAGGATCATCACCTTGACGTCCTCGTCGGCGGTCACCGTGGCCAGTCCGTCCTGGCCGTCCACGGCCTCGAGCACTTCGAAGCCGCCGCCGGTGAGCACCTGGCGGACTTGTTGACGCATGGTTGCGGAATCGTCGACGACGAGAATCTTGGTCATGGGAGTGTCTCCGGTTCAAGAATCAGTTCTTGGAGCTGCTGGCGAGTGGTTTCGTGGCGACCGCAGTCAGCGGGAAGCGGAACTGCATCACCGTTCCGCGACCTGATTCGGAGCGCACGTCGATTGCACCGCCCAGGTTGGCGCACGAGTCCTTCACGGCCGCGAGGCCCACGCCTCGACCGGAGATTTCGGAGACCTGCGCGGCCGTGCTGACGCCGGCGCAGAACAAGGCCTCGCGCAGTTGTTCCTGCGTCTGGGCGGAAAGTTCGTGTTCTTTGGCCTTCTTGCGCACCGCTTCCCAGTCGATCCCGCGGCCGTCGTCGCGCACCTCGACCACGAACTCGCCGGCGTGTTCAAAGCTGCGCAACTCCAGGCGTCCGCGCGCGGGTTTGCCGGATTGCTCGCGTTGCGCGGGCGGTTCGATGCCGTGGTCGATCGCGTTGCGCAGCACGTCCGAGAACGAGCTCCAAAAGTCCGCGAAGCGCTCGCGCTCCAGGCGCAGGCCGTTGCCATCGACGGCGACTTCGATGTCGCCCTTCTCGAGCCGCTGCGCGAGCACGCGAGCCTGTTCCGCGAAACGCCCCAGGCGTTGTTCGGTCGGCTCGAGCTTGAGGTCGACCAGTTTGCGCGCGATGTCCGCGTGCTCGGCGCCGTCGACGACCGAGCGCAAGATGCCGTCGTACTCCTCGCCGGTCATCGTGACGAGGTCTTGGCCCTGCTGGCCCAACAGATGGTCGATGGTCGTGCTGAGCGCACTCCAGTGCCGCTCGAGTTGCGCCAGCTCCGTCTGCACGCCGGGCATGTCGTTCTCGGCGAGGCGCTCCTCGATCGCATGGCACTGGCGCGCGACCGCTTCGAGCCCGAACAACGCGCTGTTGCCCTTGAGCGTGTGGATGTGGCGCTTGGTCGCGCTCCAGTCGCCCGCGGGTTTGTCGAGCGACGCCTTGGCGAGTCGTTTGGCCTCTTCGTAGAACTCGAGGAAGCCCGCGCGGTCATTCAGGATCCGCTCCAAAACCGCGCGGATTTCGCGCTGTTGCGCGTCGGACTCGGCCTTGGAGACGTCGCTGGTGACGTCGCTGACCACGATCAGAAGCTTCTCGAGCTGGCCCGAGACGTCGCCGATCGGCTGGTAGTCGAAGGCGAAGTGGCGCTCGCCCAGGCGCGCGCGCTTGGGCAGCTGATCGAGCGCGAGTTCGAGCGGCAGGAAGCCGTCCGACACGCTCTCCCAGCTCAGCGCGAACCACGCGCCGAGCTTGGCGTCGGCGCGGCCGAGCAGCTGCGCGAACGTCTCGTCCGTCTCGTAGCTGCCAAACCAGGTGTCGACGATGCGCGAGTGTTCGCTCGACAAGCGGCACTGCGCGTCGACGGTCAGGAAGCCTTGGCGCACGTTGTCGAGCACCAGGCGCATGTCGCGGTTGCGCTGCGCAATCTCCGCCGTACGCGCTTCGACCTTCTTCTCGAGCCCGATGACGTTGTCGAAGAAGCTGCGCGCGATGAAGCAGGCCGCGATCGTCTCGAGCACGACGAAGGCCGCGTGCACGAGCACGACCCACAGCGGCGCGTCGTAGTTGAACACGCTCTTGGGCGCCGCGAACCACAGCAGCAGGTGGTGCACCGAGACCGTGGCCGCGGCCGTCAGGACCACCATCGGGTTGGCGAACAGCGCGAGCATCGCCAGCACCGAGAAGAAGTAGAAGTGCATCTCGATCTGCACCGGGCCCTGACCGACGTGGACGAGCACGCCGCCCATGCACATGGCGGTGAAGCCGAAGACCATCGAGATCGCGTGCGGCGAGCGCAGCGAGCGGTACGCGACCGTCGGTCCGGCGAGCACGGCGAGCGTGAGCGCGGCGGCGAACAGCGGCCCGGCGTCGTTGACCCAGGCGAGCGCCGTGAGCAGCGGCAGATGGCCCCAGAAGAACCACAGCGCGATGCGGTTCATGCGGGCCAGGTAGGCCTGCTCGAACGCGCTCAGCGTGGGCGGAAGTTCGAGCGTGTCGCGGATGCGGCGCAGGAGTCCGGGGGGGCGATTGAACCTGGGAGGTCATGGCAAGGTGGGAAGGTCAGTACTTGAGGCCGAGCGGATCGAGCGCCGCCTGCAGGGAATCGGTGATGCCGCAGCCGTAGACCGGCAGCGGCGGCGCTTGCTCGCTGGCGCGCAGGCGCGCCAGCGTGGCGAGGTCTTGGTAGGCGAGGCCGCGCTTGCGGTCCGTGTAGCCGCCGCAGTAGCGCGCCGCGCCCGACGGGTCGGTGATCACGAGCGGCGGCGCGGCTTCGACGCCGAAGCGCTGCTCGAGTTGTTCTCGGCTGACGCGTTCGACGCGCAGGTTGCGGTCGCGGCACACGCGCTCGAACTCTGCGTCTTCGCCGACGAGCAGCACGAGCTCGTCGACTTCGTCCGAGCGCGCGCGCGCTGCAACGTGCTCGAGCACGCGCCGCGAGCAACTGCACCCGGCGTACAGCGCGTGGTGCATGCGCCAGCGCGCGAGCCGCTCGTCGTCGCGCTCCGGCGCGGGCAGCGCGACCCAGTGGCTCGCCATCAACGCGGCCATGACGACGCTCGCGCCCGCGGCCCACACAGCGAGGAAGCCGAGCGCCCAACGTTCGCGCCGGCGCGCGGCGCGCGTGGAGTTCGAGAGCGTGGACATGGGAGACGCTGCGCGCGTTTCAGAACATCAGCGCATCGCCGCCGTGCACCAATCCGGTGTCGACCGGCTCCCGCTCGGTCTGCAGCCCAGCTTCGGCGTGCGCATCGAGCCACACCGTCACACGGTCGGCGCCCACGCCCGACTGCTGCTCGTACCAGTGTCCGTCGGAGCGCCCGCACACCTCGATCGACAGCCCGCGCATCACCAGCGGAGTCGAGAGCGTGGCGAGCACGCCGTAGCGCGACCACTCGCGCTTCATCTAGCCCAGGATCAGGTTCGCGAGCTCGCCGAGCGCGTCGGCGGCGCCGTGCTTGGTTTCGGGCGCGCCGAACTGGAGACGCACGCGCTCGAGTCCGCCGGCGCTCGCGGCCACGCCGAGCGTGCCGCGCAGATCGTCGCCGGAGAAGTCGATGACCGCCGCGATGCCCAGCTCGTCGGACTGTCCTTGTGCGGCGCCTTCGTCCGCCGCCGGGATGAGGGCTGAGCAAGCGTCGGTCAGCGTCTGGCGCGCGAGCAATTCGAAGTTCATGTGCGGGCGGTGCGTGGGGTGGGGCCGTGGACGGTGCAAGGACCGTCGACTGCAGCTGTCCAGCGAGTAGCCGGGTTGCAACGCGCTTCACTCCGGAGTTCAGACTCTGGCTTCACGGCACTTGACGCGAGCTGCCGCTTTCAGCGTTGCGACCGGAGCCTGGCGCGGGCCGACCCCGCGCAGCTCGCGCTTGCGTGGGGCAGACGGCGCTCCACGGCAGCCAGCCGCCGTTTTTTGCGCGCCAAAATCGCCGAAAGCGGCGCGATCTAGCGCGCCGCCTGCCTCGCTATGCGGCCGCGGGGCAGCCGCGTAGCACGGCTGCGTTCTGTTTCACGGCCGCGAAGCGGCTCGCGCGCCCAGCGTGTTCCGGCGCACTCACCCGGGCAGCCTCCCGGACTCGGCCGCAGTGCTCCACCGCGCGTAGCAGCTACGCCGAACGCGTCGGCGCTAAGTGTCCGTTCGGATTTTCGGCCCGTCTGACGAGGCTTTGCGGCGGGTTTGGCCAGGAGGTCCTACTCTTTGCTGTGGCTGGACGACGCCGTTCGTCGATCGCTGTCCAACCACGCGCCGGACTCTCCCCCGAACGTTAGAGTTTGGGGAGCCTCCACCGCCCGTCCGCCTGCCCGAGCCCAGCACCATGGTCGCCACCACAGCCAAGCGCATGAAGGTCCTCTTCGTCGAGGAATACCTCCCCCAGGAAATGCTGGGGATCATGTGGCTCTCCCGCGCCATCAAGGACGCCGGCCACGACTGCAAGGCGCTGTTCCTGCCCGACACGGACTGGATCAAGAAGCTCAAGGAGTACAACCCCGACGTCGTCTGCTACTCGATGACGACGGGTCTGCACCTGTACTTCGCGGACGTCAACCGCAAGGTCAAACAGGTCCTGCCGAACGTGTTCGCGGTCGCCGGTGGTCCGCACCCGACCTTCAGTCCCGAGTACGTCGAGCAAGAGGGCATGGACGCGGTGTGCCGCGGCGAAGGCGAGCAGGCGATCGTCGAGCTGCTCGACAAGATGGCGCGCGGTGAGGACTACTACGAGACCGCGAACTTCTACTTCAAGCACCGCGAGACCGGCGAGATTATCCGCAACCCGCAGCGGCCGCTGACCAACAACCTCGATTCGCTGGGCTTCCCCGACCGCGACGTGATCTACGAAGCGGGCGCGATCTACCGCGACAGCGACCGCAAGGTGTTCGTCACGCAGCGCGGTTGCCCGATGAACTGCTCGTTCTGCTTCCACCACGCGTGGAAGAAGAAGGTCTACGGCGCGAACAACAAGGAGTACACGCGCAAGCGCTCGGTCGACCACGTGCTGGCCGAGATCAAGGAAGTGCGCGCGAAGTACAACCTGAAGTTCGTCCACTTCCTCGACGACATCTTCAACCTCAAGACCGATTGGCTCGAGGAGTTCTGCGAGCGTTACCCCAAGGAAATCGGCCTGCCGTTCGACGTCATCTTGATGGCGAACATGACGACCGAGCGCCACATCGAGCTCCTCAAGAAGGCCGGCTGCGTGTACGCGCGCATCGCCTTCGAAGCGGCGAGCGACTACGTGCGCAACGCCGTGTTCCGCAAGAACACCACGCGCAAGCAGCTCACCGACGCGTCGGAGTGGATCAAGAAGCACGGCATCCGGCTGGGCTCGCTCAACATGCTCGGCGGCCCGGGCGGCACGCTCGAGGACGAGCTCGACACCGTGCGCCTCAACATCGAGTGCAAGGTCGACCACCCGCTCGTGTCGTTGATGCAGCCCTACCCCGAGTTCGACATCGCCGACATGACCAAGCAGATGGGTTATGCGGTGTCGGCCTACGACGACTTCCCCGAGAAGTTCAACCGCACGACCTCGATCCTGTTCGAGAACAAGGCCGAGATCGAGAACCTCCACAAGCTGTTCCCGATCATCGTGCGCTTCCCGTCGCTGATGCGTCTGGCGCCGCGCATGATCAAGTGGCGCTGGGCGACCAAGCCGTACTTGATCAGCTACATGCTGTTCAGCGAGTGGATGGTCGCCGAGCAAGCGCGCATCTACAGCAAGGCGCAGGGCCTCTACGGGCCGCGCTACTGGGCGATTTCGGACTTCGTGTACCGCCTCGGCACCAAGGGCGTGCTGCGCGTCTACGAGAACCTGTTCCAGGGCGTGTTCAAGCGCTTCTTCGCGCCGCGCGACACGCGCCAGGCGCAGATCGCGCTGCAGATGGGCGACGAGCGCGTCGTCGCGCACATGGAGTAGTGCGGCGCGCGGGCCGGCGAGTTTGCAGTCGCTGGACGCCGCAACACTCCAGTCTCCGGGTTCGCTGTACGCTCCGTCGGCCGTGAATCGGCCGCTCGCGCTACGTACTCTGCTTCGCCCAGTTCGCGGAGACTCCCATGCTGAAGAAGTTCGTCATCGTCGTTCTGGTCATCGTCGCCCTTTTCGTCGGTTTGGGCCTGACGCTCGGCTCGGACTTCCGCGTCGAACGCCGCGCGGTGATCAAGGCTGACGCCGCGCGTGTGCACGAACACTGCGGCGAGCTCAAGAACTGGCCGGCGTGGTCGCCCTGGATCGAAGCCGATCCGACGATCAAAACGACGCTTGGCGACAAGACCACCGGAGTCGGCGCGCACCAGAGCTGGACCGGCAAGGACGGCAACGGCGAGCTGACCTTCACCAAATGCGATGCGGCCAGCGGCATCCAGTACGACATGGTGTTCATCGACGGCGAGCGCCGCTCACCCTCGGTGTGCGTGATGAACTACAAGCCCGTCGACGGCGGCACCGAGGTGATCTGGGTGATCGAAGGCAAGCTCGACATGCCGCTCGTCGGGCCCTACTTGGCGCTGGCTTTCGACGGCATGGTCGGCCCGTCGTTCGAGCGCGGCCTCGAGAAGCTCAAGGGCCTCTGCGAGAAGGGCTGAGACGCGCGTTAACTGCCTGGGTCGCCCCTGCAGTCTGGGAGCGGTGCTTCCAACTTGCGGGGATGGGCCGCGGAAGCCCAAGTACGCACTCCAGCGACGCTCAGCCCCGCACATAGGCGGGCGTGAGTACGGGCGGTTGCGGAATAAGGTCTTTCGAGCGGGGATAGGCCCGCAGGAGGACCACCGTGAACAAGCGCTCGATGTCGATGAGTTTTGCAGCGACCCTGGGGCTCGGCTTGTGCGCGTTGGCGAGCTGGACGGCGCCGCAGGCGGTCCGGCAAGAGCAGCGCGCCGACATGAAGACGCGCCTGAAGGCGTGCTTCGACGCGAGTGACGCAAAGGAGCAGCTTGCGAGTCTGTCGGCGTCGATGTGGCTCGGCGAGGAGGTCGTGCTCTCGGGTTGGTCGGCGGGTGAGTCCGGCAAGTCGCGCGAGGGAGCGGACTTCGCGCGGCCCGCGCCGTGGGCGCTCGAGGCCTTCGCCGCCGTCGCACTGCTGCGCTTGGTGGATTCAGACAAGCTCGAGTTCAACGACCTCGTCAGCGAACACTTGCCCGAGCTGAAGTTCGGCGGGCAGCGCGTCACGGTCGAACAGGTGCTCGCGCACACCTCCGGCGCGCCGAGTTTCGTCGACTTCGTCGCCACTGCCAAAGAACCGCAGACGGCCGAAAGTGTGCTCGCGTGGCTCGGCGAGCGACCGCTCGACGCAGCGCCGGGTTCGTGCTTTGTCTACAGCGAGTCGAACGCGCTGATCGCCGTCGCGCTCGCCACGAAGCTCACCGAGAAGCCGATCCAAAAGGCGCTGCACGAATGGGTGTTCGAGCCCGCCGGCATGGCTGGAACGTTGCTGGCGCTCGGCGACGTGAAGGTGCGCCCCAAGAGCGCCGCGTTCTACGCGGGTGGAGCTCCGGCGGACGCCGTTGCGGTCGCGGACTTGATCGGTGTGACAGGGATCACGACCACGCTCGACGACCTTGCGAAGCTGCTGCGCAGCTTGAACGGCGAACTGCTCTCAGGCGATACGCGCCGCACATTGCTCGCCGCGGACCGGCTCGCCACCGGCGTCGAAACGCCTTACTCGTGGGGCTTCGCGCGTTCGAGCGTGGACCGCAAACCGTGCTTTGCCTTGGTTGGCGTCGCGAGCGAGCAGGCCCTGCACGTCGCCTGGCATCCCAAGTCGGAGCTCGTGATCGCGCTCGCAGGTCGGCCGACCAACGCCGGGCTCGCGCCGCTCGCCGACGAGCTCGCCAGCGTCGTGTTCGAAATCCCCGAGCGCGAAATCCTCGACCTGCCGCTGACGAGCGAACAGCGCGCGATCTACGCCGGCGTCTACTACATGGGCTGCACCCGCGCGACGATCGAAACGCGCGACGAGCAGCTCTTCTTCCAGTCGCCCTACGACGGCCCGTTCCGCCTGCGCTACCAGGGCGAGCACCTCTTCATCGCCGCCGAGGACGATGAAGTGCGTTTCGAGTTCACAGTCGACAGCGGCGTCGCGCAGCAGTTCGTGTTGATCCAACACGGCGCGCGCAGCGGGGCCGTGCGCATGAAGTGAGGCGCGGCGTTCAGCGGCCGTCGTACTGCAGCACCGGCGCCCACCAGCGGGTCGTGCCGTCGGCCACGGGGGGCAGTACGGCGCCAGTGGCGTAGTCGCCGAGCCGTGCCCAGACGTCGCAGGGGCCTGTGGGCACGCCGTGAAGGCGAAAGTAGCCCTGCTTGTCGGTGTGCGTGGTCACCGAGCCTGGCCTGTTCTCATGGCCGCGACGGACGGCAGCTCGAACCGCGGGGCGACCGTCGGGAAGAAGCACGCGACCCTCGAGCACGACACCTCGACTCAGAGTGAGTTCGAAACGGCCGTCTGTCACCGTGATCGGTTCCAGCTCGAACTCAGACCGCTCAGGCGGGTCCTCGGGATGCGGCAGACGAAGCCGGACGATCTCGGTGACGAAGCCGTCGGCCGAGGCGAAGAGGAACAGCTCGGCTCGTGGCAGACCTTCCAGCGTCGTGACTCCCTTCGCGTCTGTGATCGAGCGCCAGAAGTGTTGCCAACCCAGTTCTCCGGAGAACTTCCGCCACTGCTCGAGGTCCAGCGAGCCGCCGCAACTGACCCAGACCTTTGCGTTCTCGATCGGTTTGCCTGCCGATTCGAAAACGCGCACTTCCAGCTTCTGTCCTATCGGACCCAGAACCAACTCGACACGTTCAGCAATTCCGATGGGGTCCCGCGGAACCTTGACCAGATTCGAAGGGAGCTCGTCTCCGCGGCGGGCGCACAGCAGCCTGCCGTCAGGGTTGCTGAGCCAGATGCGGAACTGTCCGGACTCATCCGTGCGTGCGAGCGGCCGCGGAATGTCGTGTGTGGGGGCCAGTACAGCCTTCCAAATCTCCGCGCCCTTCGCAGGCTCGCCACGCTGTGTGAGCACGACGCCTTCAACCGCGCGAAGCACGGTTCCAATCGACACCGTGGCCACCGAGTTTTCACCGTGTCTCACGTTGATCAGCGGCGTTGAACCTGCTGGGACGGTGCACACAAGTATCCGGCCAGCCGGGACACGCTCGAACGTCACTTTCCCTTCGGCGTCGGAGTACAGCGGCTCGGGCATCTCATACCGACTCACCTCGCCGACGGGTTCGGACCACACGAGGACGCCCTCAAACGGCTTGCGGTCCTTTCTCGAAGTGACGAAGACCGTCACGCTGCAGAACTCTTCAGGCGGCGGAGTCCAGCCCTCGGGCAAACGCTCCACGACTTCCGGTTCGAGGAGCTCAACACTTCGTGGTGCAGCGACGGGCGGCGTTGGTGACGCGACTTGTGGCTCGCTCGGCGGCTCCACTTGTGGCGCGACGACGAGAGCCTCGTCCGGCTGCTCGACCGCCGGCGCCGGTCGAACTTGGCGCTCCGCAGCGCTCGCCGCGGGCGTCGCTGCCGAGCTGGAAGGCGCCGGCTCGCGCGCGAGCAACGCGACGAGCAACACAAGCGCGGCGGTCGCACTCAACCCGACGACCAGCCGCGCCTTCATGTCTCCCGACTAACGCCGAACCATCACCGGTTGGCGGACGCCGAGGCTCTTGCGTTCAGCTTCGATCACACGCGTGTGCACAAGCGCGTCCTCGAGCGTTGCGTCGAGTTCGCGCGAGCCGCTCGCGAGCGCGCTGAGCAGATGGCGCACCTCGCCGTCGTAGCCGCTGTGCGTGTCGAGGGCGACGGGTGTCGAGGCGCCGTCGCGCGCAAGCACGAGCTCGTGCGAGCGAGCGAACTCGTAGTCGGCGGTCGCGCGTTCGAAGACCACGGTGTAGGCCATCTTGAACGACCAACCCGGCGAGTGGTCCCAGCCGCCTTCGACGACGACGTGCTGGGGGCCGCTCTCGTAGTGGTAGAGCGCGCTGACGTGGTCCTGGGAGCCCGCGGCGGAGACGAAGCGCGGCGCGCCCAGGCACCAGGTCGCGAAGTCGACGTCGTGCACGTGCAGGTCGAACAGCGCGCCGCCGCTGGCGCTGTTGTTGGCGTAGAAGTCCGCGGCCCACTGCGGGCGGCTGCCGAGGCGGCGGAACACCGCGCTCTTCACGGCGCCGTACTCGCCCGAGGCGATCGCGCGCTTGAGCCAGGCCCACGCCGGCCAGAAGCGGATGCACATCGCCGGCATGCACAGGCCCTTGGAGCGGCGCGCGACCTCGAGCAGTTGTTCGATCGAAGCGCTGTCGAGCGCGACCGGCTTTTCGAGCAGCACGTGCTTGCCCGCTTCGAGCGCGGCTTTGGCGAGCTCGACGTGCGTGCTGGTGTGCGTGCAGATGCTGACGAGCTCGACCGCGGGATCCGCGAGCATCTGCGCCGCGTCTTCGTAGCCTCGCACCTCGCGCGGATCGAAGAGTTGTTCGCCGGCGCCGCCCGTCGCGATGTTGCCCGCCGCGCTCGCGCGCCCGGCGCGGCGCTCGGGGCTCTTGTCGCACACGGCGACGAGCTTGTTCGCGAAACCCGCCGTATTCGCGGCCGCAAACGCGTTGATGTGCGTGCGGCCCATGAAGCCCAGGCCGATCACGCCGACGCCGATCGTGCGCGGCGCGGGCGTGAGCTTGGCCACGAGCGCGCGCGCCGCCTTGATGTCCGCGACGCGCTGGTCGCCGGCCTCGCGCTCGATCATCAAGTCGACGCGCACGCCGCGCCGCGCGAGCACCGCGAAGAACTTCTCCCACGCGACTTCGCCCGTGCCGACGCGCACTTCCGCGCCCCACTGGCCCTTCACCTTCGTGCGCACCGCGTCCTTGATGTGCACCTGGCGCACGTGCGGCGCGAGCTTCTCGAGCGCGCTCACCGGCTCGCCCATGTCGTACAGCAGCATGTTCGCCGGATCGAAGTTGACGCCCGCGCGCGGCCGGCCGAGGTCGGCGAGGAAGGCGAGCAACGTGTCGGCGTCTTCTTGGCCCGTCTCGAAGGCGACGTTGACGCCGCGCTCGGCGTAGAGGTCGACGACCGTGCGCAGCCGCTCGAGCAGCACCGCGCGCTCGGGATCGTTGCGCTCGTGCGGCAGAAAGCCGGCGTGGAAGGTGACGAGCGGCAAGCCCAGCTCCGCGGCGATGCGTGCGTCCTCGCGCGCGATCGCGAGGTTCCTGGCCCAGTGTTCGTTCGGCCGCACGCCGCCCGTCACGCGGATCGTGTCGAGCGTCGAGTAGTCCTCGCCGTGCGTGCCCATCATCCCCGAGCGGATCTCGATGCCCGCCGCACGCAGCGCGTCGCGCGTTTCGGCGAGCTTCCACGCGCCCTCGCGCAACGGGTCGAGCGCGAGCTGGCAGGCGTCGACACCGATCTCGCGCAGCTTCGCGACGAGCTCGGCGGGGGACGAGGGTTGCAGCGACCAGGAGCACACTCCGAGGCGGGGGGCGGCGTTCATGGGCCGCCACGATGTCCACTTTGCGCGCGCGCGCAAGTGCCGGCGCGCCAGATTTCTCGCGGCGTCCGCGCCTGCGAGGTGGTTGCGGCGAGAAGTCGGGCCCGCAGCAATCGCGCGGATTGCTGCGGGCCCGAAGATCGGCCCGGCGATGGCTCCGGCTCGGTGTGCGGCGGCTCAGGCGCCGAACAGCACCCAGCGACCGACGAATTCACCGGGCAGCGGGCACACGCGCGGTTTGAGGCCGAGCGCCGAGGCGTCGCTCAGGTTCGCCTTCATGTCGGCGTGCGCAGCGTACGCGTCGCTCATCGGCGCGGGGGCGTAGAGCAGCCCCTCGATCAAGCCGACGTTGAGCAGGCCTTCGAGGCCGAACTGCGCGAGGTCGAGCAACACGGCAGCCTGCAGCAGCACGCGCCCATCGGGGAGCGCGATGCGTTGGCCGCGCACCTTGTAGATCACGTGCGGGAGCAGGAACGCGCCCTGCCCGGGCCCGGACACCGGCCGCATCTCACCCACGACGCCGCCGTCCTCATGGACGCGCAGCGCCAGTTCGTAGTCCGTGCCGCCCTGATCGCTCGGCATCTGGGCGCGAACGACCGAGACGCTCGGCGTGGCCTGTTGCCACACGCCGACGCCGCCGCCGGTGAGTTGCGGGGCGGCCGCGGCGCCCAGAGCGAGTGCGAGGGGAGCGAGGAGCTTCGAAACCAGTTGAACGATCTTCATGACCGAGTCTCCAAATCAAGGGAGCGGGAAGTGCTCCGTGTCGCGGGCGGGAGCTGCCTCAGTCCGACGCGGCGCACACTTGGGAGAGCGGACAGAGAGCCGAGTACCGTACGCGGGAAATTCGCGTCGCCGTCGCATTTGCCGCACGCTCGTCACGCGCTGCTCGAGTGCACGCGGAAGACGAGCGAACCCGCTCGCGGCACGCGCCCTCTGCGCGTGCGAACTCGGCGCCGCGTCAGGGCTGAACCGTGAACTCGAGCGCGTTGGCGAGGTTCGCGCCGCCCGGCGCGAGTGGATCGCGATACCAGACCTGCGAGTTGACCAGCGCGCCTGCGCTGAACGGCGCACCGAGCGCGAGCGGATTGGCGCTCGTGAACGCGCTCCAATCGACGTCGAGCGCGCCGTTGCAGATGCCGAGCGTTCCGCTCGCGAGCGCTGGACCGACGCGTTGCAGCGGCCCCTTCACGCACAACTCGCTGACGCTGCTGGGCACCCACAGACGCTGATCGCGGCCGTTGACGCCGTAGAAGACGAGCGCCGGCCGCGCGCCTTCAAAATTCCTCGCCGAGAGCGTGAAACCGCTGCTCGCGCCGGCGCGTGCGACGCCGAACGAGATCAGCTGGCCTTGGCAGAAGTTCGTGCTGAGCCCGCCGAGGCAGTACGCGGTTGGATTCGAGCTGCCGCCGCCCGCGCCCTCGACGACGTCGCCGGTCACGCACAGCGCGTAGCCCTGCGTCGCCATCGGAACGTTCGCGCCGATGACTTCGAGCACCCACGTGCCCGTCGCGGGCGCGGGCACGAGGATGCGCTCGAGGTTGTTCTTCTTGTCGGGCGCGCCGCCGCCGGTCGACACGCCCGCCGCGAACACGTTGCCGAGGAACACCTGTCCCGTCGGACCCGTGAGCACGAGGTCGAGATCGTTGACGACCGGGTTGGCGGCGTTGAGCGCGCCCGGTGCATCACTGTAGGCGAGCGTCACACGCAA
>Ga0169931_10006517_pt1 | contig 17582 bp, 16 predicted proteins | sample Kivu_15m_20L_FD_129675 | JGI IMG/M metagenome (GOLD analysis project Ga0169931, IMG submission 129675) | Freshwater microbial communities from Lake Kivu, Western Province, Rwanda to study Microbial Dark Matter (Phase II) - Kivu_15m_20L... | ecosystem: Environmental > Aquatic > Freshwater > Lake...
CGATCGCAGGCTTTCGAAGCCATTACAGCGAAATCCGGCGATTCGCGCCACCCCGAATCAACCCGAAACCCACTCCACAGGCCGATCTTCGAGTTGTTCAGGGCCGACGACATTAGGATCAACATTACGTCAAGCGCCAACGCGCCAGCAGCCCGCATCAGGCAGTCAGAAGTACAGCACATACCAACCCGCCGCAAACGACCCAATGCCATCACAAGCGGGCCGAAAGCAAACCCACGCTCCCCGCATGCGCCACCAGGACGGAACCGGAAACCCAACACCGCGAACGAACAGAAACCTTACTGATAGGCCTTTGTCGCCGCACGAATCCGACGGGGCACTAACCCAAAATACGCTCGATTATTCCAACGATGCGGGCCGTTGTAGTGGGCCAGTCTGGCATTGAGGCTAGACGCAATCGCCCTCGCTCGACCAGACCCACGCGAATACTCTCGTCATCTCGAATGATCCGTATTGCATCAACGATTTCGGACGGGTCACATGGATTAAAGTACAGCGCTGCATCGCCGCACACATCAGCGGCGAAGGGCAAGTCGCTTGTCAGAATTGGCCGACGGTGAAACATGGCCTCAACGTAAGTGCCCGAAAAGGATTCGAGCAGCGTCGGCAACAGCAAAGCATCCGTCTGCGCATAGAGCGACGGAACATTAGCCATTGGCACTGGCCCAACGTTGACCACAAAGTCACCCAACTTCTCCTCCGCAATGGCCGCAAGCAGTCGTGATGCCGCAGGGTGTTGCCCCCCTGCTAGTGTGATAACGATCTTAGCAGTCACACGGCGCTCGCGAAGCAAGCGCGCAACCGGCAGAAAGACCTCAAGATTCTTGTGCGAATAATAGGAGCTCAGACACAGAAACTTGAAGCCATCTCCGAGACCGAAATCACGAAAGACCCCTCCCGAAAGATTTTCAAGAGCAACAGCGTTCGGAACAACCTCAATATCCCGGATGCAGTAAAGGTTCGCCAGTGCACGCCCGACCAGTGGCGTCTGAACCATCATTACATTTGCGTAGCGAGCATGCCGGCGAAAGAGTTGAAGTTTCAAACGGCGGATGCACCTGTCCCGTATGCTACCCATTCTCCACGCGGGCGAATCGGGGAACGCAGCATAGGACCAATCGAACAAGAAGAGTTGCGGGACCATCGTGGGAACGACGATGTCGGATGTATTCAAGAGTAGATCGCAAGGAACCTCTTGCAGTTCACGCGGAAGCCCGAGGAGCGAAAACCTCCCCAGCGCAGCGAGACTACCGACATCGGACCGAACGGAAATCGCGACACGGTCACTCGCAAGTTCCTCGTAGCCCTGCTGCGGCGGCACAAGCACCTTGTAACAGTGCCCGCCGCCATGTACCGCCAGACCCTTAAGCAAATTCCTGAGGACACTCTTGCCGCCCCCACCCTTCGCACTAACCCCGTTGACAACGATACGAGCCATTGTCAGGACACTCAGACGCGCCGATGCGAACCAAAATCACGACCTTCAATCGCACTCCGGATACCATCGACCATGGCGCCGATCGTCCGGCCACTTGCATAAAGGCTGTAAGCAGCACTACCCATCCGCGCCGCGACGGAGCGGTCTTCAATAAGTATCCTCATGTACTTCGCCAGCCCAAGCGCATCGTCGGCAATAAAGCCGTTGGCCCCATGACGAATGTTGTGAAATTCAGGGCCATGATATCCACTGCGCAGAGTAAGTACCGGCACCCCATAGGCAAAGCTATGCAACACGGAAAGACCCACGGGACCAGGCGAGACATAAGCGACCGATCGCCGAAACAACTCGGAGAGTCGCTCGTCGTCGGTTATGGCCCCATGAAACTCCACCGCCCCGCTGACGCCAAGCCGCTCCGCCATCCTTCGCAAATCGGTCTCAATCGCCCCCTCGCCTACGATGTGAAATTTCAAACCACAACCATTATCCGCAATCACTCTGGCGAAGGCTTCGATCGCATCCGGGAGACGCTTGCGCTCCTGCAGTCGACCCACGAAGATGAACGCATCCTTATCCGCACCGCCAAGGTCCTGGTGGTTTGAGACGGCCACCGTATTGGGGGCAACGAAAATCCGCCTACGTTCAACTCCAGCAGCCACCATCTCGTCGACATGCTCCCAGCCGTAGAGCAAGAGCGCATCCGCACTCCGCATAATCGTATTCCGAATAGAGTTTGCAACTGAGCTATGTCCATAACGATGCCCCCAGAGGATCCAACGCTTGCCAGCCCCATGCGACAAGCCAGAGAGGCAATAACCCGGCCAAAATAGATCGAACATCGCAATAACGGCATCACTATCCGCCACCAGCGGCCTCAGATCGCGAAGTGACGGAAAGCGAAAACGCCCGAGGCTTCGGAGTGGCAGACGTCGCTCGACGAACTGGTTCTTTGGGCTTCGCATAACCGGGCCGCAATGCGCCACAGTCACCGAATAGTGCTCAGCCAGAGCATCAAACACTGCGCGCCGATACTCGGCGAGCACGCCTTGAAGAATAAGGACCCGAGTCAATTGCAACCCACTCGACCGGGGAACTGACTTGGAGTAACCACTGCCATCGACGCACACGAGCGCGAATCCGAATTCGATTCGTCGATGAACTCGCGGAACCAGAGTTCCGTGGAAAGCAACCGAAAAAGCAACGGGCCGTGATCCCGTTTACCGGAACGGTGATCAGAAATCAACGCCAGCAACCCCGTGCGGTCGAACAAACCACGCTCAATACAACGATCACTCAGGAGGACGGCAACCGGCCCGCGCTCTGGATCAGCGTCCGTCTGAGGCTTGCGGAACTGTTCATTCACAGGTGTACAAAAACCATACTTGATGGGATTGTCAATAATCCGATCCGGGACAATTCCTCGCATGGCGGCTCGATGAAGCGCCTTTCCGACCCCCATCCTCAGCTTGTAATCCGAAGGAAGGCGCCAGACAAACTCGACCAACCTGTGGTCGAGGAACGGCATCCGAGACTCGACTCCATTGGCCATAGATACGGCATCACCATAATGCAGGAGGTTGACCAGGCCTCCCGCGTGCTGCCTCAGGAGCATACGCCCTACACCACTACCCCGCACTCGCTGGACAAATGGTGGAAAATCTTGCATATGACGGTACTCGCGCAACCTCGGACCAAACACACGGTCAATACCACGACAGCGCTGGTACATTCGAGACAGCACCGGCAGAAAATTGCTAACGTATCTCAAGGACATCAAGAAGGCGTATGACAACTTGTAGTGCGTGCCAAATGCCCTCAGTGTCTGCCACGCATCACGAAACCTTCTGCGGATAGCCAAGTCCAAACTGTATTGCCAGACAAGATTTCCGACATACCCCCCAAGCAACTCATCCGCCCCCTGCCCCTCCAAAACCACCTTTAGATCCAAGCTAGCTCGCCGCATCAACTGCATCAACGGAATCACTGCAGGCGAACTGTTGCCACTTTCGAGATGATAAATAATCCGGCCAAGAGCGGGAACGAAGTTGGCATAGTTGGTTCGCTCGACCACCGAGGGCAATGCAAGTTCACTCGCCGTTCGCTCCGCCTCAACAGCCTCGTCCGTAGTGGAATCATCATCAGAGAATATAGCGGAATCGCGGACCGGAGCCTCACCGTCTTCGAAACTTGCGGTAAAGCAGCGATACGACCCCGACCCCTCGGCCTTCATCATGTATGCAATCGAGCTGGAGTCGAGTCCAGCCGAGAGCGTCAGACCGACCGGAACATCAGAACGCAAGCGCAATCTCACGGCATCGCGGAAGAGCGAAGCATACTGAGCCCGGGCCTCCTCAAACGTAATGGCATTATCAACCTGCTCCGGATAACTCCAGTATCGCTCGACCTTTACCTTTCCGTCGCAGACGAACGCGTTGCAGGCAGGCGGCAACCGTTCAATACCGTCAAACCAAGTTTGCGCGTGCTGAGCCCCGACCGAGCTTCGGCAAAAATTTGAAATTACTTCATAATTCGGACGAGCGAGCCGGGGCTCATAGGAGAGCATCGCTTTGATTTCAGAGGCGAAATAGAATTGGCCATCGAGAATCGCGTAGTTAAACGGCTTTTCACCGAAGCGATCACGAGAACAAAACAGCAATTTCTTCGTGGTGTCATAAATCGCAAACGCCCACATTCCGTTAAACCGCTCGACACAACGCGAACCCCACTTGATGTAGGCCTGAAGAACAACTTCTGTGTCACCGAACGTGAGGAATCGCACACCAAGCGACTTCAACTCCTCGCGAAGCTCAACGTAGTTGAACAACTCGCCGTTGTAGGTCAGCCAATACCGCCCCTCGGCTTGCATCGGTTGCGCACTGCCATCGCTGAGGTCAATTATCGACAATCGCCTATGACCAAAGATCGCTTCGTTCCCGAGGGCTATGGACTTCTGACCATCCGGACCGCGATGCGCAAGCGTCGCCAGGGCCTTATCGAACCTTTGGACGTCAAGTCTCCGGGGACTCCCGAAGTTGAGAATTCCGAAGATCCCACACATCTCCCTGTCCTCAGGAAAGCTCTGGCGCATCGGCGCTGTCGAGTGCATACGTCACCCGGGATAACTCCGCATAGACCACCCGGTACCCGTTGCCAACTATTCTCTTGGAGATCTGACGCAATCGATTGGGCGCATCAGCATCTCCTTGCGTGTGTACTTCATCATAGTTCACCAAGAGCAGCATCGGCCTGACACCTGATTCGAACATGGCATTTAAGATCGCGTACTCCGCACCCTCGACATTCAGCTTGAGGAGATCAATTCGGGCATGACCGTTCTGCCGCATCGCGGTCACGACGCTAATGCAGTCGACCTCGATATAGACGTCGGTACGCTGCAGATTTGTCAAAGAATATGATACGTGGTCCGACTGCTCCGGAGCGTAGAAGCGTAGTCTCTTGTCGTCCGACCAGATACCGACCGGGTGAATGAACAGTTTTTCCCCGACGGGATGAGACGCTATTCCTGCCTTATAGCGACCATTCAACCATTCGACCGATCTTGGCGTTGGATCGTAGACGTGGACATGGCAACCGCATCGAGCGATTAACTCTTCCTCAAAGCTTATGTCGAGCCCAGCACCAAGCACGTAGACGATTGAATCTTTATCGATGCATCGCGGGTCAACGGCAAATCCACCATACTCGGTGCCGAAAAACTCAACAGGAATACGCGCGGGTTTGGGAACGACCCCCATTTCGCGTAGCCGCGGATGGATTCTCGCCCTCCGCAACTGATGGAGCAAATATTCCGGAAGAACTCTCTTCAAAATACGCCTTAGCATCGCCGTGCCCTCAACCTCTATTTGCTTGTTCGACTTCGTTGTCTTCCACCAGCACGAGAATTAACCTTTCGGTCCGCTGGGGATAGCACCGAGCGGATTCCGGCGCGGTCATCTCGGACCTGAGCGCCGCAATCCGTTCCCCCAAAGCGCTCCTGATGTTGAGCGTTGTTCATCGGCAATGCGAAAGCGCCGGGAACTCCGCCGACTAGGGCTTTATCCGCACAACGCGACTTGTTTCCGGCCGATTATCGTCAAGTGGGCATAGCCAGCGAACCTAGAGAGGGCTGGCCACCCGACTCAAGGGCAGCCCATGGCTCGCGAGACCGTGTTCTTCAACCGCAAGACGGAAACAGTAGAGCCTGCTGGCTAGCTTGCGGCACTCGGTGGATACCCAGAAAGGGGACGCATTGCCACCGATGAACTGGGAGAAGCGAGCAGCATCGGCTAGCTTAGCCCAATCGGTCAAAAACCCGAGAAGATCACTCGAAGGCTGCGGATGCCTGTCCAAGGCTGTCACGAATCACCACTGGCTGTTCGAGACTAGCTTTGCCGCGACTAAGTTCCTGCAACACGACAACTCGCACCCCTACTCTCACTGAACGTCTTCGCTGCGGCTGAGTCTGAGCAATCCGTCTGCTTCTCGGGTCGCAGCAATTTATCCATGGGGTCGCAAAGCACGGACGTGCGAGGGAGTCGACCAAGTTTCTCACCTTGCCAGGCTGAGGCTGACGGGACATTTCGGGATCAGATTCGTATCCGTCATCGCCGCCAGCCCCAGACGCCACTTCGTGAGGCGCTCATTATTGTAAAGGCAACGAAACACCATAGATCCGGAGACTGACTGATCGAACTTGAGCTAAGTCCGACAGTCCCCAGAACGACGGCACAGAGCCCAACTGCAACGCCGCCTGATCCGTTGCACCCTCCAAGGAGCCTCCAGACGCCCACGATAAATCTTGCGCCTGACCATACGAAGAAAGGCAAGCCAAGAATTCCGACTGCGATCATTGCTTCAAGGACAACATTGTGCGGCAACGCATTGTCGAATGAGAGCACGTAGCTGCTACCAACAAGGGGCGAGGACAGGAAGTCGCGAAGGGCAATTGAGTAAAGGGTGTCTCGGTCTTCAACTAGACCAAGGTCTCCCCGGGACGCTAGAAGTACAAATCGGTCGAAAAGAAATATCGATCCTTCGTAGGCGGAGGCGATTCCAAAAATACCAGCAGCAACGAGCGCAATAGCAGCGATCGATCGCGAGAAACTCGCGCCATGTTCGGAGCGACGGCGCGAGAAGGCAGTCCTTAAAATTAGTGCCAATACTGCAGCAATGAGGCCCAATGCAGGTCCACGCGACGCTCCGAATAGAATGTTCGCCAAGCCCACGCCAAGAAGCGCCATCGAAGCAATCCACCAAGACAGGTTGGCCCGATGCCCCGACGCGAGTCTTCCAAGTATCGTCGCACAAAGCAAAGCGCCAAGCATGCCGATAGAAATCGGACCCAGTGTCGCCGTCCCCTCGAGGGCACCCATCTGTTCGGTGCGCCCCGCGAACAAGCCAGCGTAATTGAGAGCCCCTCCGGTGAGTGCATAGGCAAGAACAACAAAGTTTCCGAGCAAGATCATTACGAAGAATGCGCGCTGAAGCACCGAGAAGTGGTCATCCCGATATAGCAAACCAAGCGTCAATGCAGGAAGAACAGTAAGGCCGAAGAAGTATCCGAGCACGTACATCTTCGTCTGATAAATCATCAGCACATCTAACACAAGAACATCGTATATCAGCCGAATAGCGTAAATTGAAAAAAATGCGATCAGCGGCGCAAGAGGCCCAAGCAACCCAAGAAAACTGGGCCTGGCCATCACGATCGCGGCCAATAGGAGTACCACCTCGATCGCTCGAATAATGAGATTTAGCCCGCCCCCGGAAACGCCGAGCATTGCAAACAAGGCGGCATAGAACGGATATCCGAAGGCCGTAATTGCCAACACCGGAACATACCAACGCTCCGTTGACCCGAAGGCAGCGCCCTTCCTAATTAAAATCTCAGTCACAAGGCCCCGTGCATGGTGGATTTCAACGAACGCTGCATTGGCTTACGATTATCGCCAGTAGACATTTCCGAAGGCACTCGATCGAAAGCAGGATCACATAGATCCCATCAGCCACGAGACAACTTAAGTCGCCGAGTCGCATCCAGCCCACAATTCAATAGTCGGACCTGATCAACCCGTTTCGAGCTTCCGTAGGCTCATCGTCGTCACGTGCCTGTCGTAGATCTGGATGTCGCGCTACGCGACCGCAGCGTGCGCAGCGTCGCGGTCCATCGGTCGCCCGTGCGCGAGCATCGTCGTCACCGCGATCAGGGCGCAATAAAGGGCCCGCAGGCGCGCCAGGATCAGTCGCAGGTTGTGACCCGCCCCGCGCATCACCGCATGCAGCGCGTCGCCCAATTCGCCTTTCAGCCAATTGCGATCGAGCAGTCCGTCTGTCTTCATGTATCCGATCACGGGCTCGACCACCTGGCGGCGCTTGAGCAACCGCTTCAGGCTCGGGGCGCGCCGCCGCGTATGGCTCAGGATCAGCCGGGTTGCCGGGTTCTCGGGGGCCACGCCGCGGTGGCCCCGATCAGCCAGCACCGTCGTGGGCGTCGTCTCGGTCAGGATCTCGACCCGCTCGAGCGTTTCGGCCAGCGTGTGCCCGTCGTACGGATTGCCCGGCATCGCTCGCATGCCCACCACCAGCCCTTCGTTCGCGGTCACCGCGACCGAGACCTTGCCGCCGAACTCGTACGGTGTTCGCGCCTTCCCCTTGGCGATGCACTGCACCTCGGGGGCATGCAGCGCGTACAGCTTGTTCGAATCCTCGCGTCGCTGCGCATGCAGCCTGCGAGCCAGCGCGAGCTTGTGAGTCAATGCGGCCGTCAGCGTCGTACCCGCAGTCTTTCGCTCGACGTCGCGAATCACACGCCCCAGCCAGGTCCGCAGCCGTCGCAGCTGACCACGCATGCGCCGGTACTGCTTTGCGTGCGCGTAGCGGCCCGCATGCTGATCGGCACGCGGGCCGATCCGGGCGTAGCTCTGGCGCAGTTCGATTCCTCGGGCACGTGCCTCATCGACGAGGAGTTCCCGGGCCCGGTTCAACAGCCCCGAATCCGTCCGGTACGCGATCGCCTTGGGCTGCACGGTGGTGTCGAGCACGTTCGTCGAGAGGCTGGCCCTCTTCACCGCGCCCCTTTGCTTGGCCGCCTCGATCGTCTGCTTCAGCAGCCACTCCACGCCTCCCTCGCCGATGCGCTTTCTCCAGCGCACCAGGCTCGACGGATCGCACGGCATCTCGTGCCGGACGTACCGCTCGCCGCAGAAGTGCTGGTAGTACAGGTTCTCCACCCAGCGCTCGACCACGTCCTCGTCGCTCAACGCGTAGACGTGCTTCAGGTACAGCAGCCCCGCCACTAGTCTCGTCGGCAACGCCAGGCGGCCCGTGCTCGAGACGAACTGCGCACCGAACTGCCGATCGAACACCGACCAGTCGATCAGCTCGGTGAGCCTGACCAGCTCGTGGCGCATGTTGATGATGTAGACCAGCTCCTGGCGGAACAGGTCCTCGACCACAACCGGTGCAGGCGGCTTCGCGCGCATCGACTCGCCTCTCGCCGATCGCAGGCTTTCGAAGCCATTACAGCGAAATCCGGCGATTCGCGCCACCCCGAATCAACCCGAAACCCACTCCACAGGCCGATCTTCGAGTTGTTCAGGGCCGACTCCCTACGGTCGGTCGATCGAAAGTGCTCCTAATCACGCGAGTCGACAACGATGCCAAGGAAAACCGGATAGGACTGAGTGGCCCTTGTCGCGGGTTTGCTATGCGACACGACTAGCGACTCTTGCAGATCCAGCAGAAACGCCTTCTGAGCATCGAGCGCATAAATTCTGCTAGGCCCTGAGTTCGAACGCCTCTAGCAATTCGCAAAGTCAAGACATTCCCTACTATCCGACATCGACGTGGCGCTGAAAGCCCCTCGACCGCCCTCCTGTCAACTGCCGTGCCCTCGACCGGCGCATCCGCGACAGGCAACTCCACAACCGCATTCTCATGGCGGTCCTTTACTCGCAACAATCTCAGGGCTGCTCATACTTCGACGCCACCACAAGTAAGTGGTATGGGCGAAACGCGTCCTCCACAATGGGAACGAATCCAGAGCGCACCAGGACAGACTTCAAAAGCGGAAGATCGAAAACGTGATGATGCGCCATACGATTTTCCGCGTTCCGCAGAGTTCGGTCTCGATGCTCCACCGGGCTTGCAGTCGAGCCATCATTACTCAAGTCATGCAACGCAAGTATCTCCGCAAAGTGCGTCGAGTCATCCTCCTCAACCCTTCTTTCGAAGTCGTCCACGAGGTGCGTCAAGGCAGTAGTCGGACGGCGCCGATCATATGTGTACCGCTTGTCAGGCGCGACAACCACTAACGTCCCTCCAATCCGCAAGACGCGCCGCCACTCGACAAGCGCCTTTAGGGGGTTCGCGATATGCTCGATTACATGCGAACAAATCAGCAAATCGACGGCCCCATCCTCAATCGCAGACAGGCGCACGGCATCTGAAATCAACTGAATCCCGGCAGGTTTTTGGCCATCAAACTCGAACAACCCTTGATCAGCTACGCTAGACCAATACGTCGACCCACTGAAGTTTACATTGTCCAGCGATCCAACCATGGCGTAGATCGGAAAAGGCCCATGCCTACTGAAAATTGGACTCGGCCCTCCAATCTCCAAGCCTCTCGCCCCCTCGAACCTAGATGCGACCTTCCCAAACGATGTCCGCCGACGACTCCGTAAGTACTTGATCGCCTCGGAAACGAAGCGATTTCTGGCAAAGGCTGACTTAAGCAGCAACACTGTCCTTAACCCCTCTGCCTGAGAGTCGACGGCAAAACAACCCGCCACCCCCACATCACGCCCAAGACGGTTACCGCGACGAATAGCGCGAGCACGCATGCGGCAACAAGCCCAAGCGACAACCAGTCGCTAACTAGACGCGCTGCCCACATGGCACATGTACCAACCCCGGCGGGCAAGGCAACGAACTTCAGCACCCATAGCAAATGCGATCCGCCGTAGTATCTTCGGTTTATTACATACGACAGAACTAGGAAGTTCGCAGCGTTGAGCAATAGCCAGGGCATTGCCGCCCCAGGAAGCCCATGTATACGAGCGCCGAGCCAAACGAGTGGTCCGCTCAGCATTAGCGTAAAGGTCGCCAGAGCGGCGATCGCCCAAGTATCCATCCTAGCGAGGCTCAAGTAATACGGCGCCAACTGAAAGCACAGAAACAGCCCGCCCAGAGAAAGATAAACCAGGACTTTCTCACCCTTTCGAGGAACCGCCGGCTCTGGAATCCAAAGACCGAGAACCTCAGTTCGAAAGAGGACTAGCCCCACCGCCCCAATCGACCCGAGCAAGGCAATCAGAAAGGTATATCGCTCGTAAAGAGCCCTTGACTGCCGCAGTTCCTCTCGAGCGATCATGGCAGTCAACGCCGGGAAGAACGCAAATGCAATAGGCGAGGTAATCGTCACAGGCAACTGGGCAAGCAAGCCCATGAGAGCGTAGTAACCGAAACTCTCCAAGTCGAAAAGCTTACTCACCACCAGTTTATCTAATTGAGTGTTTACGCTGGCGATGATTCCAATAGCAAACATGCCAGCCGCATATTTCATGAGGGGCAACATCTCGCGCGGCCTGAAGTCGCCTGTACTGAATGAACGCATTCCGATCGACCGGACGACGATCATTCGCGCTCCAAAAGCAAAGGCTATCGTAGCGAACGCACTCCACGCGAAGAACACCCATGGCTCGGGATAAATCAGGATCGGTATCAAAACCCCACCAGACCGAACAGTCGTCAACAGCGCCTGAAACCCGTTCGCTGTCACTTGACGCTGCAACCCCATCAAGCCAGCCATGTAGAACGAGATGAGGAAATGCGCAGGAACAGCCACCGCCATCAGACGAAGACATGTCACCGCCGTATCGACACCAAGCTTCTCGGTAGGGGCCAACCAATGAGAGGCGATCCACCCGGATGCGCAGAACACAACAACAGCAACAGAGCACGTCGATAGAAGCAACAACCGCTCGAACGTGGAAAGCAGATCGAGAAGGCTGCGCTTCTCTTGTACGAATGCCGCCTGCCGTCCGAACGTTGCAGACAGACCGACATCCGCCACTGCAGTCAAGGCTAGTATTGTTGAATAGAGAGCTACAAGCCCGTACGCCTCCAATCCAAGTATCCGTACGTATACCGGAACGAAGAGATAGATCGCACCAATTGAATAGGCGCGTCCGAGATAGTTTGCGATAATGTTCCGACTCAACGACATTCCGCAGGCTCTGCGACGCAGCAACTCCGTTTCATCGCTGAGCCACGACCCTTGCAATTTCGCTTTGCATGTAGGGGAGCGACTTGACTAGCCGTACGATGGCATCGACGTCAAGCCTTTCCGTGTTGTCGGACGTGTAGTCGTCCAATTCGGCAGTCTTTAGATTGCCCTCCTCTGTGTATCGCCTGTAGTTGAGATCTCGATTATCGGCGGGCACACGCAAATAGCCTCCAAGGTCCTCTGCCCGAGCCATTTCCTCTCGGGAGACCAACGATTCGAATCTCTTTTCCCCGTGGCGCGTTCCGATAATCCTCACCTCACTCTCTCGTCCTATGATTCGCATCAACGCATGAGCCAGATCAATCACCGTTGCAGCAGGCGACTTCTGGATGAGTATGTCGCCCGCTCGCGCGACACGGAAGGCGTGAAGGACCAACTCGACGGAATCATCCAGGGACATCAGGAATCGTGTCATGCCGGGATCGGTGACCGTAACGGGTTCGCCAGCCGCGATCTGCCGAAGAAAGAGCGGTATAACCGAACCACGCGAACCCATGACATTCCCGTATCGCGTCGCACATAACACAGTTTTTGTCGAGTCGCACAATCTTGAGTGGGCGACCATGACCTTCTCCATGAGCGCTTTTGACATTCCCATGGCATTAATCGGGTAGACCGCCTTGTCAGTACTCAACACGACGCACCGACTGACTTCGTTTCGAATCGCCGCCCGAAGAACGTTCTCCGCACCTAGAACGTTGGTTCGCACAGCCTCGATTGGGTAGAACTCGCAGGACGGCACTTGCTTGAGCGCAGCAGCGTGGAACACATAGTCCACGCCCCGCATCACGTCGTTGACGCTGTTGCTGTCGCGAACATCACCGATGTAGTACTTTATTTTTCCGTTGCCGAGCTCTAGTCTCATGTCCTCTTGCTTCTTCTCGTCGCGGCTGAAGACACGAATCTCCTTCCACCCCTTGTCGACCATTCTCCTCACGACGGTGTTCCCAAAAGACCCCGTTCCGCCTGTGATTAGCAGCGTCTTGTTGTCGAACATTCGAACCACCCTACTCCTAGATTCACGTACACAGTGAATGCCAGCAATCTTCCGTCCTTGCGTGCCCGGGCATAGCGCGACTATCGACAAGTTGCCTATTGGCCCCAGAAGGCCACGAGATCCTTCAACTGGTTCCGCAGCGGCGGCGAGACGTACTCGGCACGAAGTACCCTGTATACGCCCGCGCCTTTCGAAACGGGCGAAATAGTGTGCCGAGTACGATAGAGTTCCTGAAAGAGAAGCAACATGTCGTACTTTGAGTAGACCTCATTAGTACCCAACTGCACGATTCGCCCACCCCACCCCTCCGTCAGTCCTTCGGCAAAAAACTCGTCTACTTTGCGACACCACTCGAGCGTCGTAACTCCATTCCAGAAGTGGTTCGCGTATCCGTCAAGCTTGCTTCCGTCGGGTTGCCCGAGGAACCAACCGAGCAAGCCCTGTGGCGGATTGCCGAGCGCATCCGGTCCAATAAGTGAGACTCGAAGGACGACGGCTTGAGGCTTGCCCGCTAGGGCAACCTCGCCCAAGCGTTTGCTCCAACCGTAGTCCTCGGTGGCGTCACAAAGGTCGGCCGTAGAATATGGCGCCGATCTACGCCCAGAAAATACGCAGTCTGTCGATGGGTGGACAAGAAACTGCCCCTCGCATAAACGCTCGTAAATTTGTAGAGGTAGCAGCGCATTGGCATCGCAGAGATCTTGACGAACCAAACTCTTTTGACCAATTAACCCGATACAATTCAGTACGAGACCAGGTCCTAGCGATGCGAGCCTGCTTAGCCCAGGACATTGCGCACTAAAATCGAACCTCTCGTTTACCACAACCAGGTCGACGCCTCGAGCGCGGAAGTACCGAACCGCCATTTGCCCTAACATTCCCCTGGCACCCAGAACAATTATTCTCAACTTGCTACTCCGATTGACCCACCCTTACCTGGAGCAGTCTCTTGACGAACCCTCTCTCTTCAATCACGGCCTCTAGGTGCTTAGCCGCCTCGGCGACATTTTCAAAGCTATCCCCCGGGACGCCGGCGACGAGTTTTTTTATTAGTGCGAATGCACGTTCGACTGTCTTGACCCCAACGAACCAAACAACTTGGGGCACCAAGGCCAAGACGCTTCCGCCGCCTTGACCCACCGCTCTTGCAACCTCCGGATAGTATTTCACATCATTAAACACGAGACAGTTCGCGTAGACCTTAGCGAACGAGAATTCTTCGATAAAGAAGCCCTGCCGCGTCGCCTCGGCACCCTTTATTGCAGCCTCCGCCCAGATCGTTGGCGCGGACCAGTATCGAGGTACTCGACGATCCCAGTTCGCTGCAGCAGCATCCGGCAGTGACTTTTCTTTTGCAATTTCCCCCTGGTGCTTGCGCACCGAGTTTCTGCCTGACATGCTGTTCTTTGATTGCCCGGATATGATCAGCGGAATGTCGGTGTAGTAACAACAGTTTATGAACTTCGACATCGATACGGCGTTTGCCATGTCGGGAACAGGGCCGGGGAAACATGTTCCGACGGTCTCCCTCAGTCGTTCCACGATGCGTCGTTGCACCAGCGACTGGTACACCCTCGGCATCGACCCCAACTTTTGTGCGCCAGATCGCGCCAAGCGCATTAACTCAGCGTCGATATCGAGTTGGTGCGTTACACCTGACACGTTAAGCCTCACGAGCTTGCCGTTGTAAGCGTTGTTGACGCCGACCGCGTGTTCCATATCGGGCCAAGTGTAGCTGCCGACGTGACAAACCAGCGCATCTATTTCATTTTCGACCATCCATTTGGCCGCTTGAATACAATGTCGGGTAATTGAATCGTCATCGCCGATCATTATCATTACTTGGCCGCGCGCTCGCGCCACCGCCGCATCGCAGTTCTCTACAGCAGATCTCCGCCCGGAGTGATACTGGTAGCTAAGTCTCGGATTCGCTGAGTGGCGCCTCTGGATTGGCGCGAAATCGCCGGGGTCGTCACTGTTGTCTTCGACCACTACCTCCAACTCGTCGGCGCACCATGAAAGCAACTGCTCTACCACTATCGCAAGGGTTGGCAGTCGGTTCCGAGTCGGGATCACAACGGACAACAATGGCGCCGGGTTCATGTTCACTTTCTCGCGGTGGTTTCGGTGAGCCTAGTGGGCTTCGAGTGGTGTGTTTTTCGCTTTGGACAGCGATCCCTCATCTGTCGGTCCGGGGCGTGCGGGCGTTTGTCCTCCTTACGCCGCTCCCGAAACCGGAGGGTTCTGATCGAGACTTCGTCCGCTGCCAGGGTTCGTTTCGGATCTGATCGGGCGAATTCGATTGGGTCACATGACCACGCATACTCTTGACTAGAGTTTTGGCCACCTTCAGAACGTGAATCCCCGTCGTCGACCAGTAGGTTTGGTCGAGACCCTTTCTCCGACGCCGATTAACGCCTGTCCGACGGGGCGCGGGCCGCTGGTGAATACTGAGCCGCTTTCGTCGTGCTACCTAAACGAATACCTTCAGGCTTTTGAGCCGATAAGCCCGTTGAACGCGCTTCTTGTTGAGTGACCCGTCCTCTCGGCGCAGCGTCACGCAAATCGGCTCTAGGCAGCAGCGCGGTCCGCTTTTGGCGACATCACGGATCCGGGTTCGCTGCGCTATATGGTTGTGCGCCGTGCTCTTGCGTTTCCACCCCGCTCTGCTGATCCATCCCTGCCGGCACGCCCTGACCCGGCTGAGCCCGAAGCGCTCCAGGATTCGTTGCACGAATCCTTAGCAGCGTGACCGCTTTAGGGCTTTGGTCGGATTGACGTGCCTCGGTTCCTCGGCCCAGTAGTTTCTGGAAAGATGGCTCTTCATCCGAAAGGAAGAGCCGATGAGAAAGAGCCGATTCACCGACGAGCAGATGGTCGAGATCCTGCGCGAAGCGGAGAAGACGTCTGTGGCTGCGGCGGCCAAGAAGAACAAGGTCAGCGAGCAGACGATCTACTCGTGGCGCCAGCACTTCGCAGGCCTCGAGCCGAACGACGTGCGCAAGCTCAAGGGCCTGGAAGCCGAGAACGCCAAGCTCAAGAAGCTGCTCGCCGAACGTGACCTCGAGATCGATGCGATGCGTGAGGTTGTTCGCCGAAAGTGGTGAGCCTGCCCGCCCGTCGTCTGCAGGTCGGATTGCTCATCGACCGCGGCATCTCGCAGCGACGCGCGTGCAGGCTGATCGGCGTGGCCCGTTCGGCACTGAAGTACGCCTCGATCCCCGACACCAAGGACACGCCGGTGATCGCGGCGATGAAGCGGCTATCGGGTCAGTACCCGCGGTACGGCTATCGCCGTATCCGTATCTTCCTCGGCCGAGAGGGCCATACGATGAGCCCGAGCCGAGCACAACGGATCTGGTCCAAGGCGAAGCTGCAGCTGCCCGCCAAACGGCGCAGGAAACGGATCTCCAGTTCGAGGCCCAGGCCAATGCCGCCGAGGGCTGCCAACCACGTCTGGGCGTACGACTTCGTGTTCGACGCCTGCGCCAACGGCCAGCAGATCAAGTGCCTGTCGGTCGTCGACGAGTTCACCCGCGAGTGCCTGGCGATCGACGTTGCTGGCTCGATCCGATCGACGCGTGTGATCGAGATCCTGACCCGGTTGATGAGCGAGCGCGGCGCGCCGGCCTTCATCCGTAGCGACAACGGCCCCGAGTTCGTATCGCTGGCGATCTTGAAGTGGGTCACCGAGAACCGCATCGAGACCGTCCACATCGACCCCGGCAAGCCCTGGCAGAACGGCACCAATGAGAGCTTCAACGGCCGCCTGCGCGACGAGTGCCTGAGCGCCGAATGGTTCCGAACCCGACGCGAGGCGCGCATCCTGATCGAGGCCTGGCGCCAGCACTACAACGCCGTCCGGCCGCACAGCAGCCTGGACTACTTGACCCCGATCGAATCAGCCGGCAGCATCACAACCCGTCCGAAACCCCAAAACGGGCCGTCCTCCAGGAATAAGCGGTCCGAAGATCCGGGAGCACGTCAGGATCATCTCGTTCAGGATGTGCTTGTCGAGAATCAGATCGGCGAGCAGGCGCTTCAGCCGTACGTTCTCATCCTCGAGTAGCTGCCGGCGCTGCAACTCGCCCACGCCCAGGTTGGCGTACTTCTTCTTCCAGACGTGAAGCGTCGCGTCCGACACGCGTGCCCCACGGCACACGCTCGCAATTGGGGTTCCCGCCTCGACCTGGCGCAGCACCAACGCGGTCTGGCCCTCGGGAACCCCGCTCTTCTTCATCGCTTTGCCGTTCCCTTCTTCGAGGACTATAGAAGCGAGCCTACTCCAGCATTGAACTGATCAGGTCATGCCGGGGGCGTCAAGTTTGGGCAAGCTCGAACTCGTCATCTGCAATCGAGGCGCTTCGGTGTCCGTTCGAGCGGCGATATGAGTACGACCGTAGACTCCCACGCCGAGCGCTAGACATTGAAGAAGGCCGGAATGCGCACGCCGAACAACCCTTACCGTGTTCCCAAACGAGACACTGAATGCTTTGTACACAAGACTCCCGCATTCGCAACGAAACGGATCAGTGCAGCGCCATGGATCGCGGCTCACTACGGCTCCGTACGCATGTCTCGTCAAGCCAATGCGCAGCGATCGCCGCGAAATTCCAAAGGGTTTCGATCGTGATTCCCAATTGGCTGCATCGACCGAAATTCAATTGAGAGCGAAACCCTGCTGAACTAGAGGGTGTGGACAGTGACCGTCGAGCCTATTAACACGGCAATTAAACAGTGATTTCCTGTGCTCGCGCCGCGTAAGCAACATGTCGGCTCGCGAAGTATCGAACGACACGTTGCGGCGTCAGCTGGAGCAGCTTCATGAAGTCGTGTGC
>Ga0169931_10006518_pt1 | contig 17579 bp, 12 predicted proteins | sample Kivu_15m_20L_FD_129675 | JGI IMG/M metagenome (GOLD analysis project Ga0169931, IMG submission 129675) | Freshwater microbial communities from Lake Kivu, Western Province, Rwanda to study Microbial Dark Matter (Phase II) - Kivu_15m_20L... | ecosystem: Environmental > Aquatic > Freshwater > Lake...
CGGTTTAAAATGGATGGCCTTGGGGAGCAGTTTGTTTTCGTATTCCATTTATTTCATCAGTTTGAAGTATGTGAGCGGACTGGAATTCGTTAAATTCGTTTGGCCGCTGACGCCACTGGGTGGGATTATACTGTGTGCCGCCTGGTTTGTAATTGGAATTTCGATGATTAAAAAGGATTAGCATGGCAGAAGAAATAAACGCGAACTACAGTGCGTTAAGCAAGCGCATGGCAGCCATTGCCGATTTGAATAGCGCTGCGTCCTTACTACAATGGGATCAGGAAACGTATATGCCTTCAGGTGCAGGAGATGCACGTGCGCAACAATTGGCCACCCTGTATGGTTTGGCACACGACCAGTTTACTGATTCTGAAACCTTGCGTTTGTTGGAATCGCTTAGAAATAATTTGGCTAATTTATCGGATACCGAATCGCGCTCGGTTGATCGAATTTGGCGCGATTACCAACGAAAAACCTGCCTTGATCGCGATTTTATAGAAAGGCTAAGCATTCAGATTTCGCGAAGTTTCCATGCTTGGGAAAAAGCACGCAAGGAACAGGATTTCGATCTATTTGCACCCGAGTTGGAGCGATTAACGGAATTGAAGCGCGAGGAAGCCGATCGCATCGGGTATACAGAAAGTCCTTATGATGCCTTGTTGGATGAATATGAGCCGGGCATGAAGGCATCGGAACTGAATCGGATTTTTGGAGTATTGATGCCTGAGTTAGATCGGATTTACAGGATAATTGCATCCAATCGAGTTGTTCAACATGAGGATGAATTGGCATTTGCACTTTCAGAAGATAAACAGTGGATGCTTTGCCGTGATGTATTGGAGATGATTGGCTTTGATAGCCATTGCGGTCGTTTGGACAGATCGAGTCATCCGTTTTCGATTGGGATGCATCCGAGCGATGTGCGTATAACTACGCGCTTTAACGCCGAAGATTTAACGGTGGCGCTGTGGTCGACCTTGCACGAAGCCGGACATGCGTTTTACGAAATGGGATTGAATGCCGAAACGCGCGGCATGCCTTTGTCGGAGGCGGCCTCGTTGGGCATACACGAATCGCAGTCGCGACTTTGGGAAAATCAGATTGGGCGAAGCATGGCGTTTTTGCGCTATATCGAACCTGCGTTTTTGAACGCCTTTGATGGAAAAATACCTCATGATTTTATCGGGAAGCTTCATCAGAAATTAAACCGCATCGAAAAAGGCCTCATTCGCACCGAGGCCGACGAATTGAGCTATCATTATCATATTTACATTCGGTATCAAATTGAATTGGATATGCTAGAAGGTCGGTTAAAAATAAAAGACCTGAAAGAACGTTGGAACGGTATGTATGAAACGTATCTTGGCATTAAGCCGGGCAATGATTCCGAAGGTGTATTGCAAGACGTGCACTGGTCGCATGGAAGCATTGGCTATTTTCCGACGTATACCCTTGGAAGTATTTATGCATCGCAGATTTTCAATGCCAGCCTGAATGAAATCGAAGGCTTAAATCAATTACAATCGAAAGAAAATTTAGCCCAGTTGAAACAATGGCTGCAGCACAAAGTGTTTAAATTTGGACGGACACTTGATGCCAATTCGATTTGTCGAAAAAGCACGAACAACGATTTAAATCCAACTGAATTTGTGAACTACCTTGAAACAAAAATTCAATCCATTCATCCATACTTAGCACTATGAATAAATTACAAATCCTCATTCTTTCCGCCTTTATTGCATTCAGCAGCTGTAAACAGAAAAAGTCTGTCGTAAAAGCAGAAGCTAAATCTGAACCAACAGAGGTAAAATCGAAGGCTGAACCTGAAGCAACCCAACAAGTTGAAGTTGTAGAACAAACTCCATCAAAACCCAAATCAAGCGAATCGGGCATTAAAAATTTGGTCGTTTCGTTTTATAGTATTGGGGCAGGAATCGATCTGGATGCGGCACGAAAGTTCGATGCGTGGATTGCGGAGTATAAAACAGCATCCGGGAAGCCCATCGTTTACGAAAAAATTGGCTGGGGACGGGAAGGTGAGATTGACTACTGTATACAGTTGGAATCCATCGAACAGAAGGAAGCCGAAGAATTTGTAAGTTTGGCTAAAGGTGAAGTTGGGACCAGTAAATTAATGCATTTCACCGTGAACGGAACGTGTAAGAAAAGGCGAAACTAAAAGCCGGAATTGAAATTTTCCTTAATGATTCCTTCATAATTCGGGCAAAGTATTAATTTTGTGCTCCCAAAATCATCGCAAACTTATATTCGAATATGGAATTTACCGGCAGAAAAAGCAACCACGATACATTGGCCGCAATGGGCCTTTCGGGAGTTGGATTAGCGCATTGGAATTTAACTCCGGCAGAATTAGTTGAAGCTACATTACTCGATGGCACCGGAACATTAACCGATACCGGAGCACTTGCCATTGATACCGGGGAATTCACCGGTCGCTCGCCGAAAGATAAGTTTGTAGTTTACGACGAAAACACCAAAGACTCGGTATGGTGGGGCGATGTAAACAACCGTTTCGAAAGCGATAAATTCAATTTACTATACAACCGGGTTTGCGCTTATTTAGGTGGTTCTGAAGTTTACGTGCGCGATTCATACGCCTGTGCAGATGCGAATTACCGATTAAACATCCGCGTGGTTACCGAATTTCCTTGGTCGAATCTGTTTGCACACAATTTATTCTTGCGTCCCGAAGATGCTGAATTGGATACTTTCATGCCCGAGTGGCACATCATCAACGCCCCGGGTTTTAAGGCTGATCCTACAATAGACGGAACACGTCAACACAATTTCTCCATCATTAATTTCACCAAAAAGATTATTCTTATTGGTGGAAGTGGGTACACTGGTGAAATCAAAAAGGGTATCTTCTCTGTGCTGAATTACATTTTGCCGCACCAGCATGGCGTGTTGTCGATGCACTGCTCGGCAAATGTTGGTCATGATGGCGATACAGCGGTATTTTTCGGATTAAGCGGAACAGGAAAAACTACATTGTCGGCAGATCCTGATCGTCGCTTAATCGGTGATGATGAGCATGGCTGGTCGGCCGATTCGGTTTTTAATTTTGAGGGCGGATGCTATGCAAAATGTATCGATCTAACAGCCGAAAAAGAACCACAGATTTATAACGCTATTCGTTTCGGAGCCTTGCTCGAAAATACGAATTATCATGCGGGTACTCGCAATGTCGACTATTCGAATATTGAGAAGACCGAGAACACACGCGTTGCCTATCCGATTTATTTAATCGACAACATCATGTCGCCTTCGCGCGGTGGTGTACCCCAAAATATTTTTTTCCTCACGGCTGATGCTTTCGGTGTTTTGCCGCCTATTTCGAAGTTAACACCTGAGCAGGCAATGTATCATTTCATTTCGGGCTACACCGCAAAAGTTGCGGGAACAGAAGTTGGTATTACCGAACCACAGGTTACGTTTTCGGCCTGTTTCGGAAAGGCATTTTTACCCCTCCACCCTACCCGTTATGCCGAGTTATTGGGTAAAAAACTAAAAGAATCCAACGTTAATGTATGGTTGGTGAATACAGGTTGGTGTGGCGGACCATACGGAATCGGAAGCCGTATCAAATTGAAATACACCCGCGCCATGATTAGCGCAGCATTGCAAGGCAAACTCGACCACGTGGAATACAAACAAACACCGTTTTTTGGCCTTCATACACCGGTTGCTTGTCCAGATGTTCCAACTGAATTGTTATTTCCACGTAATGCCTGGGAAAACAAAGCATTATTCGACCAAAAAGCATCTGAGTTGGCCGAGAAATTCATCCGCAACTTTGAGCAATATGCCGACTTTGCGAATGATGAAATCAAAGCCGCTGCACCAAGAGTTGAGGCAATTGCTTAGCAGACTATTGCACTTTAGCACTATCAATTTTTTATGTCCGACCTAAAGCGAAATAGATTTTGTGCTTTAGAATCGAAGAAGCACGCCCTACACAAGTACATGTTTTAAGGCATGAATTTTAATTTTTGAGTACAAATCGTTTTGTTCCAATGGTTTGGTTACAAAATCGTTCATACCCGATTCCATTACTTTTTTGCGTGTTTCGGGAAAGGCATCAGCCGTTAACGCAATAATAGGCACTTCGGGATTTCGTACGCGATTTGTTTTGTCTCGTATGAATGCAGTGGCTTCGTATCCACTCATTACAGGCATTTGCAGATCCATCAACACAAGCGCATAATCATTTTCCTGAAGCAGGTTTACTGCCTGAAGTCCATCATCTGCAAAATCAACTTTAATGTTCCACAACTCCAGCACCTGATTGGCTACGAATTGGTTCATGGGATTGTCCTCCACAAGTAAAACGCGCATTCCTTGAAAATCGCGTTTCTCCAACAAATCGGCTACCATATCTGAAATATCGCCCACCGATTCGGTTACGCCTTTGTTAAGTTCCAATACAAAACTGAACGTTGTGCCCTTGCCAACTTCCGAGCTAAGTGATATAACGCCTCCCTGCATTTCGACCAACTGCTTGGTAATTGCCAGTCCGAGGCCGGTTCCTCCAAAACGTCGGGTTATGTCGGTATAGGCTTGCGTGTATGACTCAAACACATGCGCCAGTTTATCTTTTGGAATACCAATGCCGGTATCGCTCACACTGAATTCTAAACTTACAGAATCTTTGTTTTGTTTAACCAGTTGAATACCAAGGCTTACATGGCCTTCTTTGGTAAACTTAATGGCATTACTCAATAAGTTGAGTAAAATTTGGTTTAATCGGAAAGGATCTCCTGAGAGGAATTGTGGAACTCGTTCATCGATGTTCACTTTCAGCCCGATTCCTTTTTCCTCTGCTTTGAAAACAAAGGTTTTACGAATTTCATGCACTTTTGAGTACAAATCGAAGTTGATTTGTTCGAATTCGATTTTACCAGATTCAATTTTAGAGAAATCGAGAATATCGTTTATAATTACAAGTAGGTTATCGGCCGAATACTTAATTGATTTAAGGTTTTCAAGTTGTTTCTCGTTCAGGTTTTCTTTGAGTAAAAGTTCCGAAAGTCCAATTATAGCGTTCATTGGCGTACGAATCTCATGGCTCATGTTGCTTAAAAATTCAGACTTTGCTTTGGCGGTTCGCTCGGCCTCGAGTTTCGACTGTAAGATTTCCCATTCGGCTCGCTTGCGTTCGGTGATGTCTTTGCCATACACAATAACGCCTGATACACTTCCATCGGGAGAGCTGATTGGACTAAACATGAAATCATAGTAATTGTGCAAGCCATCCGGCCTTCCAAACTCTTCGGTAATACTCACGTGTTCGCCTCCGAGGGTTTTCTTGAGGGAAGCAACTATGAGATTGGGGGCATCGACCGACTGAAACGTTTCGGTTATCGACACACCCATTTCGGGAGCGCGACCGAGCAATTCAATCGTTGTGTCGCGAAAAACAGAGTTAAAGGCCGTGAAAACAAGGTTTCTATCAACAGAAAAGACCATGGCTTTGGTACTTTCAAGAATCGCATTGAGCTTTGCGTTGTTTTCGATGAGCGCGCGTTCGGCTTGTTGCTTTTTCAATTCAGCCTCACGCAAACGCAAGCCTGCGCGGACAATCTTGGAAAGCGATTCGCTTGTAAGTTCGTTTTTGGGGAAATAATCAAATGCCCCCGCTTTCATCATTTCGACAGCGATTCTCTCATCGCCCTGGGAAGTAAGAATGGCAATCGGCGATAATACACCGAGGCTTTTAAATCGCTTCAGCAGCGCAAGGCCATCGGTTCCAGGCATTTGATAGTCGAGAAACACCAGGTCGAATTCATCTTCCTGAATGATTTCGAGTGCTTTGGTGGCCTGATTGCAATGCCGAAGGGAATAATTTATTCCCGACTTTTTCAATGCGCGGTCGAATGCCATCGCATCAAATTCATCGTCGTCTACTAAAAAAAGTCTGAGTGTTAAATCCTGATTCATTGTGTGTGTTTGCCCTCTTTTTTCGAGAAGGCAATTGTGATACGGAAGAATCAGGATGGGGTTTCAAAAATTTCACCCCGGATACTCACATAAAGTCCAATAATTTTTAAGAATCGAAACGGCACTTACAAAGTTCTCCATCGACAATGGTTTGAGAATATAACCGGCTACGTTCAAATTGTATGCATCAACCTTATCTTTATCCTCATTTGAGGTAGTCATGATAAAAACCGAGATATTCTTCAGGATATCGTCTTTGCGCAGTTCATGTAAAAACTCAATACCGCCCATGCGAGGCATATTGAGATCGAGCAGGATGATGCGCGGAATCGGAATTGGTGCCTGTCCGGCATCTCCACGGAGCAAAGACAAAGCTTCAATACCATTGCCGGCATGATAAAGTGGGTTGGATAGATTGTTTTTCTGGAATGCGCGTTTCACATTCATCACATCCACCTCATCGTCTTCAACGAGCAGAATATTAATCAGTTTATCACTCATGATGCGTTATTTTGTTTCTACGGCAATTATGGTTTCCTGTTTCGGTAAAGTAAAACAAAATTTTGCTCCCTTTCCTTTTTCGCTTTCTACCCACACTTTACCTCCCTGTTCTTCAACGATTTTCTTCACAATTGCCAGTCCAACGCCGGTACTTTCGACAACGTCGCGAGCCTGCAATGTTTGAAAGATGACGAATATTTTCTGATGAAATTCGGGCTCAATACCCGGCCCATTATCGGCAACACTGAAATAATACTGAGAATCATTTTCCTCGGCCTCAATTTTAATTTCGGGATTTGGATTGTTGTTGTATTTGATGGCGTTGCTAATAAAATTGGAAAACACCTGTTCAAGCGAAATTTTTTCGGCCACAACGTGAGGAAGATTTTTCGAAAAACTAACCTTGAAGTTTTCGGGTGGAGCTAGGTTTTGAATGATATCGGGAATAAATTGACTCAAATCGATATCGGCAACCTCGTTTTTAACCCGACCTGCCCGCGAGTACTGCAGAATCCCATTGATAAGTGCTTCGAGTCGCAAAATACGACCGCGTAGCATGTCGAAATTTTTCTTGGTATCGGGTTCCATTTTCCCCTCAAGATCCTCCTCTATCCAAACCGAGAGGTTATTGATTGCCCGAAGTGGTGCTTTTAAATCGTGCGAAACGATATACGCAAACTGGTCGAGTTCCTTGTTGATTTTTTCGAGTGTGCCGGCATATTCCTTTATTCTGTTTTCGCTCTGCACACGCTCGGTAATATCTTGAAGCGTACCCGTTACCTTTATTAATTTGCCATCTGAATCGAACTCAGGTTTGAGATTCCAGTTTATCGAGTTCAATTCGGCCGTACCTTTTCGTTTTACGCGAAAATCGATGCGCATTTCTTCGTGGTTTTCAAGCGCTTGTTTCCAGGCATTATCGATTGCCTCGAGATCGTCGTGGTGAATGTTTTTTCTAAGCCGTGCTACCAATTCGGTATCGTATAAAAGATCTTTTTTATTCAATCCAAGCAATTCGGAACAGTTTTCTGTAAACCGCGAACGTCCTTCCTGAATATCGACTTCGAAGGTCCCCATCTTTGCAAATGCCTGAGCTTCGATGAGTTCCTGCCTGTTCTTAACAAGAAATGCTTCGTGGTTGCGGCGTTGAACAATGCCACCAAGCGAACTGGAGAAGTTGGTTAGAATGGCTGTTTCAATTGTGTTCCAGCTTGCGTGCGCCTTAACATACTCAAATCCAACAATTCCCCATATTTTACCATTTAGCAGGATTGGAATAAGTAGCGCAGATTGAATACCATTTTTTTCGAAATATGACCGGCCGGGTAAATCGGCTTGGGTTGTATCCAGCGCTAGCGATGAGGTTTCTGCGATAGCATTTAATTGTTCTCCAAAACGTAAATGCCTCAAATCGATGTTTCTAAAAGCTTTGCGGTCGAGTTCGAGTTTATTTTTATCGGTCGACCAAGAAACACGTTCGCTGAAGATTGCCCCAACTTCATCGATATTATCCTTTTCGAACAATACAACCTGCTCTGCTCCAATAACTTCACTCAACTGCTTGAGGGCGGCTGCAAGCGCAGCTTCGTAATTATTTTCGGTTAAAAGTGTTGTTGCGGCTTCGTTTGTAGCAGTAAGAAGGCGATCGGTAGCGTGCAATTCCTCTTCGCGGTGTTTACGAACCTCTATCTCCGTTTTTAATTCCTCATTGAGTATTTCATATTCCTGTGTGCGCTGTTTTACCTTATCCTCGAGCAAGGCATTCAAATCGTTGAGCCGTTGATTCGATTTGAACAGCTCGTTTGAACTAACCTCAAGCGTGCGCTCCAGTTGCTCGTAATCGCGCTCATAATCGATGTACGCATTGCTTATTGCTTCGAAGAAGTCGCGCAAATCATCAGATCCGGCGAATGATTCGGGTAGAAATTTTTTAAGCTGACGTTGTAATAGCCGATGCATACCGGTTAATTCTTCTCGAAAAAGGTAGTAATTGTCATTGTTTGGTTGTGAAGTTCACAGGCGGCATTATCTGAAAAGGGAGATATTTCTCCATACGAATAAAAGCCGGACGAAACACACTGCTTTCCTATCAACTCGTTCGCGCCCTCCACCTCTTCCTCTACAAGTTGCTTAAGAACCAGTTTACGTCCGACACAACTCACCATGATTGCCAAAGCCGCCTCCTGTCCATCAATGCCATTTCTTGAAATCTCGGCAGCTTTCACGGCACCCTGAATGAGGCGATCGGTATTTGCTTTCATAAGCCGAACATACGAACCTTCGGGCAAGTCGCCGGCGAATGTGATACTTTGCTCGCTTTCATTTACGGCGAGAATGGTGCGAACTACAGGTTGTTCATCCTCTCTGGTTCGGAGACTCAATGGGAACAAAAGACCTGAAGCGGGTAATTGTGCTGCATTTTCGCCTAAAAACGATTTATAAAGCTCCAATGCCGGCTGATTGTCGATCTCAAACAATACATTAGCCTTGCTACGGGTAACACGGCGTTCTACTCCAAACGGGTCCCAGCCTCCATACGAACCATAACCGACTTCCACAGAATCGCCATAAATTCCAACAGCACTAATGCAGCGATCTTGAGCAGTTCCGTCCTCTGTAATTACGTATGTTTGGTTGAAATTCGGACCATCGCCCGCTAAGCCGCCCGTTACAGTAACACCCTTAGGTAAATTTTCGCGCAATCCTTTTACCAACTCAGATCCATTCACATTCAAACCATCCGACAATACCAACACATGTTTTAGGTCTTTTGCCGGAAGCTGCATAATCAGATTCTTCCCACAAGCATAACTATCGTTTGAACTTGTTAAATTCTGTTGTGCAAACTGCACGTGCGCCGCATTAAACTTCACCGCAGTGGCAACCGCTGTTTGATCGCGCACGGTACTACCCGCAATCTCACCAGAAGTTGAACAACCTAAAAATTTACCTTGTGGATACCGCCGTTTCAACTCATCCATCCAACTGAGATCTTTAAATAGCTCTGAAGCTGCAAAGACAATAATTACATCGGGGTTTTCTGTAGCCTGAGGCAATGGAAAATTCCATCCATTTGTTGTGGAATAGACTCCTTGATCGATTTTCATAGCGCTAATTTTGGTACAAACTACGGATTTTTCCCGAATAATTTCGATGCAGCTGCAAGTGAACGACTCTAATTTATACGTTGACTCACAGTTACCACTGATTTATTGTAAAACTAGCTCAAATGATACCCAAATCTTAGGGGGAAGGGGCTGGATTCATTACAAAAGCCACTTATCTAAGTATCGTTACACTACCGCTCCGTTCGATTTCGGTGCCCGAGTAATCCTTCCCCATGAGCACATAATAATAAACTCCATCGGGAGATGAGGCTCCGTTATGCGTTCCGTCCCAATTAACAATTTCTTGTTTCCAACTGGCAACTTGATTACCATAGCGATTGAAAATAACCAAATTAATTTCTTCCAATCCCTTTAAAATCGGTTTGAAAACATCATTAAAACCATCGCCATTGGGGGTAAAACTATTGGGGATCGAGACTTCAAGCACGCCCGAAATAACCGTTATTTGTCTGCTCACCGAGTCAATACACCCTTCATCGTTTGAACTAATCAAGGTTAAGGTGTATGTTCCTTCGTTTGGAATTGTAAAGGGCAAATTATCGCTAACGGTTTGCGAATCTCCACTTAAGAAAAACGTAGATTCGTCGGCATTGGTGCTGGTAATGTTCGCGGTCGTTGTGAAGGGCGCTAAGCCTTCACTTGCACTCAACGAAAAAGATGCTTCAACACCATTGTCGATGAATGTTTGTTCGGCATTATCGGAATTACAAGCCCCGGTAACCGTTAATGTGTACGTTCCTGCTTCATTAATCGTGATTGACTGTGTAGTTTCTCCGGTCGACCATAGGTTGCCGCTTGAGACTGGTGAACTTAATACAATTGGCAGGAAATCGCAGGATACGATATTGCCTTCAAACAGGATGTCGGCATTAACGGGCGCAGCTTCAGTTAACGTGATTTCTATTGCCTCACTCGCACAATTTCCTTCGACGGTTTGCACAAAAATATCATTATCAATTGTGTTATCGGGCTGATAACTTGTGCCTGTGCCAAGAATTTGGGTAAGTCCGGCATCATCGTACCACGTTATTGTTCCAGTTGCACTGGCATTTAGCAAAGGAATTGTCTGTCCGGTGCAATAAACGATCGAAGTTTGCGTCGAAGGTGGGGCGGGTGCCGGCGCAAAATCAACAGCTACACTCGAAGCAGAACTTGCACATGCGGCTATATTTTGAGTAACATAATAAGTTGCTGAGATGTTGGCGGGAGGAACGAAACCGTTTCCTTGAAAAATTACTGTATTTAACGAAGCATCGCTATACCAGGTCACATCTGCTCCGGGTAGCACAACCGCATCGATTGGGCTTGCAACTTGGCCTTGACAAAATGTAATTTCTGAAGGAACAACAGGGGCATTAACAGAAGAAATGATAGTTATAGTTTGTGCCGACTGAGATGCGCATTGACCACTGCCCACAGAATAGGTAATTTGAATTGGTCCGCTTAATCCATCAGGGAAAAAAATTGCTCCAGCTACTCCCAATCCCGACCAAGTTCCTCCGGGTGTACCCGTTACTAAATCTGACAAAGTAATTGGATTCGTTGGATTACAGAGATTACCCGGTGAGTTCCAACTCGGGTCACCTCCGGGTAACACATTGATGGTTTGCTGAGACTCTACAAGGCAACTCCCGCTTCCTACCTGATAGGTAACTACAATATTTCCGCTTAACCCCTGCGGATTAAAAGTTGACCCTGTTACGCCCGAGCCACTGAAAGTTCCCCCAACACTACCTGTTACCAGGGCGGCCAAATCAATTGGCTCAGCTCCCGAACAAATGCTTGCCGGTGCCGTCCAATTTGCCGACAATTGCTGACCATTCAACGTAACCTGAGTTGCTGCACTTCTGCAAGTTGCCGGGCCTGCGACCACATAAATATCTGGCGCTTGAGATTCGAGCGGTTGAAAACTAGCACCATTTCCAATAAATCCGGTTAAGTCGGAATTATCATACCAAAAAAATACTAAATTATTTGAACTAGCTGTTAAGGTTGGAAGTGGGCTACCGGGACAAAAATTAACAGGCGAAGGGCTTACAACTGGGGCATTAGGGGGATTTGCAAACGTAATGTTTACCTCAGCAGTTGCCACATTGCAGCCTGGATACGTGTTTGAAACATAAACAATTGCACTCACATTGGGGGTTGGCGTAAAAACAGGCCCCGTTTCTAAGAGGTTCGTTAACGCAATATCAGAATACCACTGTATAACTTCCGGAATCGGGCTATTTGCTACAACAATGGGGTTTAGAATGTTTGTGCAAATTGGTAAGGCCGTTGAAATGGAAGGTGGCGGAAGCACCGCACCCACGTAAACAATCTGGGTCAAGGAACTAACACAACCTCCAATTCCTACTGAATAAGTAACAGGTATCAAAGCATTCAGCCCTTCAGGAAATAAAATAGCACCAGCCAAACCACTTCCACTCCATGTGCCGCCGGGTGTACCTGTCACAAAACTATTAAAATTTATTGGCGTAAACTGGTCACAAATTGCTCCTGGGTTCGTCCAACTCGGATTACCACTTGGTAGAATGGTTACAACCTGTTGACTTTCGATTGTGCAACTACCTGAACCTACAACATAGGATATAACCGCATTTCCCGACAATCCGGCGGGGTTGAAGAAGCCATCTTCTACGCCCAAACCTGTGAAGTATCCGAACGGGCTTCCGGTAACAAGGGCATAGAGGTTAACCGGCTGAGCGGAACTACAAAGTGAAGAAGGGGCTGTCCATGCTGCAGAAAGTGGATTTGTAAAAAAACTACAGCCTACGTTTTCGTACGTTACAACTCCATCGCTGTTAAAAAGAGCTGCAGAACCATCCTGAGGAGCTGCCTGATCGGGGATATAACTTACGGTGTCTGCGCAACCTCCCGCATGACTAAGTATTAGTGTTCGCAGATTCCCTCCTGAATTGGCAAAATTGCCGGTTGTGGTCGTTCCGCAGTGGAAAACAACATAAAGGGTGTCTGATAATCCGGCAAATGAAAGGCCTGTTACCGTTGGGGTGATACCACTAAAGAGCAAAACCTGCTGATTAGCCGGAATAACTCCATTTGTTGGCTCAAGCAAGGTTCCGCATGAACCAACACTGGCAGCCATTTGAGCAACGAGACTTGCGGTGTTCGCATTCTGACAGGTGCCTTGCCATGTGTTTGAAGTGTTGGGCCAAGTTACTTGCAAATCAGTAAGCGTTAGGGGTGTGTTTCCTGTGGTAAAGAGCACTTGTTCATTCAACCCTTCTTCTGGAGAACATGCGTTTATCAAAATGGCGTTGATTTCAACGCAACCACTTGTGCTTTGAGCAAATGTAGGAAACGAAAATGCGACCAATACAACCGCAAAAATACTTCTATAATTCATCATGATTCTTCGGGTAGACGATGCGAATTTACCCTCATATATCGAATTAACAAATCATTTTAACGAAAATTGACAACTTGTAGAAAACTGTTCAATCAGAACTTATATTTGCGCATGGATGAACGTATTTTAATTCTCGATTTCGGCTCTCAGTATACTCAACTTATTGCTCGCAGAATTAGAGAGATAAATGTCTATTGCGAAATCCATCCCTTCAATAATTTTCCACTCCCCGATAAGCATGTGAAGGGAATTATTCTGTCTGGTTCTCCCCATTCTGTATTGGAAGCGAATGCTCCACAATTTGATTTGAAAGCATGGATGGGGAAATTGCCAATTCTCGGTGTATGTTATGGTGCTCAATACATGGCGCACCTACTCGGCGGGCATGTAGTTCGATCACAAGTTCGTGAATATGGTCGCAGCTATCTTCATCCCATTGCACAAAGTAAACTCTTGCGAGAAATCCCAATGCATTCGCAAGTTTGGATGTCGCATGGAGATAGTATTTTGAAAGTGCCTGATTCGTTTATCGTGACGGCCGGCACAGAAGACATACCGGTTGCGGCTTTTGAGCATCCTCATGATCAAGCCTACGGCATTCAGTTTCACCCCGAGGTAACACATTCTACAGATGGTTTAAAGTTACTTTCGAACTTCGTATTCGACATTTGTGGATGTACGGGAAGTTGGACCCCGGATTCGTTCATATCCGAAACGATCAATACGCTAAGGCAAACCATTGGAAACGAACGTGTTGTATTGGGCTTAAGTGGTGGAGTAGACTCATCAGTTGCAGCACTTTTGTTGCATGAAGCCATTGGAAATCAATTGTTCTGCATTTTTGTAGACAACGGGTTGCTGCGTAAAAACGAATACAATCAGGTTTTAGAAACCTACACGGAGTTAGGTCTTCAGATTCATGGAGTTTCGGCTGGTCAACGTTTTCTATCAGAATTAAAAGGAGTTGAAGATCCGGAGACCAAGCGGAAGATAATTGGACGCTTATTTATCGAGGTCTTCGAGGAAGAATCTCATAAAATTGACAATGTAAAATGGTTGGGGCAGGGTACAATTTACCCGGATGTTATCGAATCGGTTTCGGTAAATGGACCTTCGGCCACCATAAAATCGCATCACAATGTGGGGGGCCTACCCGATTTTATGAAACTGAAAGTAATAGAGCCCTTGCGGCTGTTATTTAAGGATGAAGTACGTAAGGTGGGATTAGCACTGGGCTTAAAACCTGAAATTTTAAATCGACATCCATTCCCCGGCCCAGGCCTTGCAATTCGCATTTTGGGAGATATTACAGCCGAAAAGGTTAGAATGGTTCAGGATGCTGATGCTGTTTTCATTGAACATCTCAAAAACTCGGGAGAATATGCTAACGTATGGCAGGCCGGAGCCATTTTCCTTCCGGTACAAAGTGTTGGAGTGATGGGCGACGAGCGAACCTATGAGCATGTAATTTGCTTGCGCGCCGTTACATCGCATGATGGCATGACTGCCGATTTTGCGCATCTTCCGCACAATCTCCTTGGAAAAATCGCTAACGACATTATTAACAAGGTAAAAGGAATCAACCGCGTTGTATTCGATATAAGTTCAAAACCTCCTGCAACAATCGAATGGGAATAAATCATCTGGCACTTGCCTCTTTGCTCCTCATTGCGCAGCATATCACCGCGCAGAAAAGCGATACATCGATTGTACTAAAAAATGGGCGTCGATACAAAGAATTTACAATCAATAAAGGCCAAACGCTTTATTCGCTTTCTAAAGCAACGGGCGTGCAACAGGACTCGCTTATTTTCTTCAATCGCTCGCTGGAAAATGGGCTTAAAGCCGGGATGAGAATTTGTATTCCTATGCCCTTTGAAGAAAAACGCGCATCAATACCTGGCAATACCGCCAGCTTAAAACATGAAGTCAAGCCCGGAGAAACCCTTTTTGGCATTGCCCGCAAGTATGGATTAACTCAAGAAGAGCTAGTTGCTCAAAACCCCTCGTTAAAAACAGGATTAAAAACAGGAATAACCCTCAATGTAAATCCGAGACCAGGAGCCCCTGTTCCCTCAAAGGATTCTTTGAAATTAATTAAGAATGATTCTTATAAAATTACAACTTCAGCATGTGAGCTATCCGAATCATATGTAAAGAGGAATATTACAGCTTCTCTAATTCTTCCCTTATACAGCACTAAGGAAGATAGTCAGATTAAGAGCCGCACTGGTCTTGAATTTTATGCAGGCTGCATCCAGGCGCTTGATTCATTAAAAAATCTGGGGCTTAACATCGATTTGCATGTATTTGATACACAGGAAGACTCGCTTGCAATGAATAGGATATTAAAATCGAATAAGATAAGTGCATCTGACTTTATTTTGGGGCCACTCCACGCTTCAGAATTTCGTCAGATCAGCAATATGCTTGCTCGAAACAACACCTTGGCTATAGCTCCACTTGCGAGTAGTTCGGCACTGCTTTCCGGAGCTCCTCATGTGGCCAAGCTCATTCCTGATCAAAAGAAATTGATGGAAGGACTCATTGAGCAGGTAGTGAAGAATTATGGAAGTGCTCGATTTATCTTCATTAGAAACTCAAATGCAAAGGATAAAGATTTAACTAACATTCTTGCTTCAGCACTGGCGGGCAAAATTGATACCACAGCTTCAAATTTTGTGAGCGTTACCTATTCTGGAGTAAACGACTTACTCGAGAAGCTTGATAGCGAAAAAGAGAATGTATTATTTTTCCCTTCTACAGCACAAGTTCAGGTAATTGATGCCATTGCCAGACTCAACGCCTCGCGATTGGGCAAACGCATTACATTGGTTGGCCTTAATGAGTGGAATAATTTTGAAAATATCGAATACGAACATTTGAACAACCTAAATTTTACCTATGCCGCCCCATGGTATATCGATTACAATACAACCGAAGCGAAGTTGTTTCGCGAGCGATTTCGAGCAGAATTTAAAGCTGAGCCGGGAGTTTTTGCTTTCCAGGGTTATGACGCAATGATGTATTTTGTTTTGGCAGCGGCCAAACTTAACACGCTGAATAGCGAGTGCCTCAGTAAAATACCTTCCTACAAAAGTTTTTGCACCGAATTTAAGTTTAAAAAAGAGAATTCAACCTCGGGAGCCGACAATAATCATGTTTATGTACTGCAATTGAACGATTATATTGCGGCACCAATCAATAAACCATGATTCGCTCAGAAATTGAAAGCAAATTCCAATCGCTGCAAAAAGACATTATTTCGAGTCTTGAATTAGTCGATGGCTCTGGAAGATTCAGATACGATCAATGGCAAAGAGCGGAAGGCGGTGGTGGTGTTTCTTCCATCATAGAAAATGGTCGGATACTTGAAAAAGGTGGTGTTAACTTTTCGGCTGTATATGGCCCACTGCATCCAGGAGCCGCGAAAGCTTTGGGCGTTGAGACTAAGGAGTTTTACGCGTGTGGCGTATCTATCGTGCTGCATCCCAAGAATCCAATGGTTCCCATCATCCATATGAATGTTCGGTATTTTGAAACGGGAAGTACATATTGGTTTGGAGGAGGGATAGACCTGACGCCTCATTATGTTGTAAAGCAAGACGCTGCGTTTTTTCACCAGCAATTAAAAAATACCTGCGATGCCTTTTCGCCTCACTTTTATTCGGAATATAAAAAGTGGGCGGATGATTATTTTTATCTGCCGCATCGCAATGAGACGCGCGGCATTGGTGGTATTTTCTTCGATCGTCTCAACAACGAGAACACAGGATTGTCTAAAGAGCGTTTGTTCGAATTTGTATTAGCAGTTGGGGAAACATTTGCACCAACATACACTTTCTTAATGCAAAAGAACTTCGAACATCCCTACACCGAAACCCATAAAAAGTGGCAGGCACTGCGACGTGGCAGGTATGTCGAATTTAATCTTGTGTATGACCGAGGCACTAAGTTTGGCCTCGAAACAGGTGGCCGTACCGAATCTATTTTGATGAGCTTGCCAGCTACAGCGGCATGGATTTATGATTATACACCTGAAACTAGTTCCGAAGAAGAATACACCTTGAGTATGCTCAAAAAAGGCATCAGCTGGCTTGAGAAAAATTAACTTCCTAGTTGCTTACGAAGAGCCGCATTATAAACTTGAAACTTCTGCGTCGGGCACAATCTTCTTAACCAGACCTTGCAAGACTTTTCCCGGTCCGCATTCACTAAATTGCAACGCGCCATCATTTGCTATTTCGCGAATACTCTGCGTCCATCTTACCGGCGCTGTTAGCTGCGCAATGAGGTTCGCTTTAATCGCTTCCGGATCTGTTGATGGCTTGGCATTTACATTTTGGTAAACCGGGCAAACAGGCGTTTTAAAGTTAGTTGAGGCAATTGCATCCTGCAATTCACGACGCGCAGGCTCCATTAATGGAGAATGAAAAGCCCCTCCAACCTGCAGTGGTAGTGCACGCTTGGCACCTGCCGCTTTCATGCGCTCACACGCTTGTTCAATTCCCACCACACTTCCTGAAATCACAAGCTGTCCGGGACAATTATAATTTGCGGCAACCACAATTTCGGGTTCAATCTCTGCGCAAACCTGTTCCACAACATCATCGGCCAAA
>Ga0169931_10006519_pt1 | contig 17578 bp, 7 predicted proteins | sample Kivu_15m_20L_FD_129675 | JGI IMG/M metagenome (GOLD analysis project Ga0169931, IMG submission 129675) | Freshwater microbial communities from Lake Kivu, Western Province, Rwanda to study Microbial Dark Matter (Phase II) - Kivu_15m_20L... | ecosystem: Environmental > Aquatic > Freshwater > Lake ...
AGTAAATATATTTGTAAAAATATTAAAATAAAAGCTAATTTTTATTTTTATTTGATAAGATATATTGATACAATATATTGATATAATTTATGAATAGAATCATCGTCGTTCATCATCACTCGAACTATGTGAAGAATTCGTCTCATTATGCTTCAAATCAATCTCTTTTTAAGAATTTATCTAATTTGCCACCATAGGCTGACTGATCCTGACCTGAAGCTACAACTCAGCGTAGATAATTCCGAATCGACTTCCACAGAGTACCCCACCTAGAAGTAAAATAAGAAGAACTAAGCAACAAACGCATATTTTTACAACTTGTGCCATCATGTTAACGCAAAATACATTATAAGTGAATCTCATCTTATCCCCCAATGACCTACAATTCGATGTATAGATGAGTCCACTCTGCGTATCAGTGATCAGATTATTCAACGTAAAAACAGAACTCTAGAATCTACTAACTTTAGTCTTGAATCCATCCATCTGCGTGTTGAAATTAGTGTTAAGTGTAAACATGGCAGATAATTAATCTTAGATCGCTCTGAACAGATTTAACCGACTATCTCTGAACGCGATCAAAGTAGCTCCATATGTTTGTATAAATCTGAAAGCATCTTGAAAATCATTTCTTATCTGCACATATCTCATCGTGAAATCACTAAAAGACCATGAACTTGCAGCCGTTGAAATCAATTTTTAATTGAAAGAAATACAAGTTACATTACTAGTACTAAGAGACAATCCTGCAGATGATCCAGCCGTGTATATTATTTGCGTAGGATCAGTACAATTAGCCTTATCCCAGACCCATACATCTTTGCTACCCGTTGCCACACCACCGCCTTGATAGGTGTATAAATTTAGCTGTTTTAGTGCTTAGTTCGGATTGTCATTGTTTGTTATTGAAGGATTTGTGTCAATGTATATACCTAGTTTGTATTTTTGAATTGCGTTCATCCAACCTTGGATCTTGCTTGTAGAGATACCCAGATTTACGTAATCTGTGCTTAGAATGTTGTTGTAGAGGTTGTAGGTTTGAATGTTTTTGAAGAGGTCTTAAACTGTTCCCATCTATTGACGTAGACTGAATTTTTTCATAGCGTCGCCGTCGCCGAATATGCAAACATCCAACCTCATAAACGAGTTTTGAGTATAGCTAAGTCCTAACTCCTTATATCTGATCTAAACAGTAAGCATGTCTTTGAGATAATTACAAAATCCATAGCCAATACTACCCACAGACAAAGTTCCAAACGTAACAACAAGTACCCCTATATAAGCCAAGCCATATACAGTCCAACCAAGATGCACCATGCCTCTACAACTGTACAAATTGCATAGATGAGTAGCAATGACTCCTAGGATAGCCAGCATACTACCAGTAAGAACAAACGCAAAAATTCCTTGATAGATCGAAAGGGCTGCTGTGAAATTCTTGTCGAAATATTGACTAGAAAATGTATCGAATTATTTTTTCATGTTACCTAGTTGATGGATATACATCAGAAGGGTGTTTTGACTGGCAACCGAGTTGCTTATGATGCTGCTCTGCGAGTTTTTAAGACGAATCGCAGACTATTTAATAGCATACGCCTGATTCGATAACTACATATACACTAATATACCTTCTAAGTTGACCTGAGACCTAGATCTATATCAGTGATCATAGTATTACTCGTTCCATTCGGACCCATCCCCGTTCTTATAAATCTAGAATCGATTTTAGGAGTATTTTGACCAGCATTAGCCGCTTTTGCAGTTTATTCTGGATTTGGAGTAATCAATTGTGAAGCATTATATGTTTTGTATATGTTCAAATTGCTAGTTTTGAGAGTCTGCATGCTATCGACCAACCATTGATCCCCCAAAAACTAAGTATTAATCTGTGTCACTGCAGCAGACAACAAATTAGTTATATTACCTACCTTATCCCTCAACGAAACAAAACCGCCCCATTTTTAATCACCATTTATAGCTGAATCTATCCCAAGATAAATGCTACAACTGGTCATTTACATATTGGCTTTTAATGGCGAGATGAAAGTAAAAGATATGAGTGTTACTACTACTATTCCCAGAGAAATGAAGAGAGTGCAGAGACATGAACATCTGATTTATCTTTTAGTGTATGGTTACGCTTGCATATCTCGTCTAAGAGACTAGCACGGAGGACAACTGCGATCGAATAGACAACATACAACAACGAAGAGATATCCAGCCATGAAAACAACCGCAGCGATGATATAAGGTATTTGCATTTCTCCTATATATCTATCAAGATCTGCTGTGTTTCCACTATTGACGATAGATTATACTCGTTTTTTTGATGATTGTGATTGGAAACCAGAATATATAAATGCACCCAAATTAGCTACTGTTGTATCGGTTGAGGTGTTGTATGCTGGAACGTTGAATTGCGCGGGGCAGTTGAACATGGTTATGTCGGTGTATGATAGTGCTGTAGATAGGAGGGTTAGTATGAGTATGAGGTCTGTATAACTCATATATTTTATAAGCCAACCCATTAGAAATGTATACCAAATCATGATAATATTTTGAATAATAGTAAATATAGTGCACGTAACATCAATTGACAGTATTCCAACAAAACACCTTATCGTTCATTAGACCATTTTATTGCAAAATACTTTCCAATTGATCATGAATATAACCGTAATCAGGCTTAGAATCAAAGTAAAGATTACGAACATATTTCAATAAGGTAACGAATTGATAGGGAAGATCCTTGCATAGTACTTATGGTGAGGTCATCATTTTTTTCTATAATATTTTCTAGTATTTTTATTTCTTATCTTTAGCATCCATGTTTTGCCATGGAAGTTGTCCCTTGAAGAAATATATCAGCATGTATATCATGCCCTAGACATCATCTCTGCGACCTTGTTAAACCCCCAAATGCGTATTAACCGATGCATACCTATGTTTAAGTGAGGATACCTTGCAGTTCCTGTTAGATTTTTATTGTCTTTATACGCAATATGCGCCCCATTTAGAGTGTATTTCTTAGCCAATCCAAAATCGATAATAAAAACCATGTTGTTTTACTTATCCTTGCCTATCAGAAAGTTGTCAGGTTTGATATCACGATGGATAAAACCTTGCGATTGAATGTATTAGATCCTCTAGAGTACCTGAATACCAATCATAACGATAGTTTTTAACGGAAATTCTTTATTATGCTGCTTGAATAGCGATTAAAGCGAACTTCCCAAAACTTTCATCACCATGATACTCTCCTCACCTTGCGTGAAATACTCATAAACCTATATAAAATATGAATTACTTTGAGTATGCCTCGCTAATTTGCTCTTCCATCGTTATCGAGAATCTGCAGGATTTTGGATTAGTAGTAGAGCTGTGGATTTTTGGAGGATATTTTTTAAATCTTTACTGCGAATTTCTAGTTGCGTTTGTTGTAGGCGCTGAAAATCTAACCGAAGGCACCCGAACCGAGTTTCTGACCGACGATCTTGTACTCTCCGTAGGTCTTCATGCCAAATTAATATGAAGAGTCCATCTTAAATAATAACAATCAATATGCATATATCAATAATTTAAATTAGTATGATTAGATGTTATATAACGTAGTATTCATAAGTATAAAATAAACGAAAATCTAAAAAATAAATCAAAAAATGACATGTTATATATATTTTTTGGCATTTAATGGCAATAAAGCACTATTGCATAATATTATAGGTTTTATTGGTTATTGTCTTATGTTTTCGCAAAAGAAATGGGGACATTCTTCCTCCCTAGGCAGCCACAGACTCATCAGTGAGCTCTTTCGCACATGGTCCACCCATCAAGTCTAATAAGATTATCAAAATTACTACCTAAGATACTTAGATACTGTACCTGTGGATCAGGTTGAATAATAACTCACTAAATAAATCAAAAATACAATTTAACATAAAAACCACTATTTTGTGATACAAAGCGCACTAAAACGACACAATAGATTGCTGATCATAATTAAGCATAGACTAAAATAGTTGCAAAATAGATCAACACTTCACTAATAGTAACTGAAACACATTTGCTAGCATATAGATCAGCTGATAGATAGCAACATCTAACTCATTTAAGCAGTCCTTATGCTCAAATACTACTGTCTGCGATTCCAAAGACAGCAATAGCTCATCTAGGCATATAATCCACTTTTACATCAAATCGACCAAAACATGCAATTAATCAAACAAAGTGCACTCAGACAATACATCAGCTTTGCCAACTCATATGATCCGTTTTTATTGCATCACTATTAAACTCGCAAGCACGAATCGCAAAAAGATTAACCCTAGGCGATTCAGAAATTGTTTACTATGCCTATAACTAAGGCATTTAGAATGATAAGGTTAAAAAATTAAGCTATTTAGTTCATGTGCGGTAGTGTGCCCAAATCGAGTAGGTTCAAAAGAAACGGGTATAAAATAGTCGATAAGATAGTGGATTAGAATAAAACTATATAGTTTAAAAACTAAAATTATGAGTCAAGAAAAAGATTTTTTTCGTAAGATGTACAATAAGATCCCACTCTAGGATAAATCATGAGATCAAAAACAGATGTCGTAGATCTAAAAGTTCATATAAAAAACCCTTTACTTGGATACAAAGATCTAAAATCTAAAAATAAAATAGATTAGCTATAGTCACCTGTAATGAGAAAAAGAATGCATACTTAAGGCGATCAATAGCCTAAACAAACAATACTAAAAACGTATTAAAAAATGCAAAATATGACTTCATAGGTGTTTAGTTAAAGAAGTTCTCCGACAAGCAGACAGAAAAAACATTTATTCAAAATAAAAAGACCACATCCAATACTACAGCTACCCAAACATACCCAAAGCTAGACCCAATCTATCTAAAAAGACAAAGATTCCATCAACTACATTTCCCTCATATAACAAAGAGATTCAAATTTCAGAAAATAAATAGCAAGACCACACCCCATCCAACGAACATACTCATTAAACTAATAACTACCTTCACCACAAAAACCTTCCCCACCACAAAAACCATCAAATCATAAACATATCCAATAATAACCTCTAGTAATAAAGCCACCAAGTCGTCTTCAAATGACCTAACAAAAATAAGTATCAATACAAGTCTAACCTCCCCCACAACCTTTGTTTCCTACTAGTATTAATTTCAAAATAAAAGGATATAGTATATAAGTTTCAAAAGTATTGATTTTTATCGCGTAGTTGCCGATACAAAGATATTACAGGATGACATTTTAGGTCAATAATTGGTAAGGATCAGTATTAAATTACCAATATTATCTGCATAAATTTTATATAGGATAGACTCTACAAGCTATCGCTCTATGCTGTCCTCTACCATAAGGCAATATTCTCATCAAATACTGGGGACCTACCTAACCTTGCACCCCGTAACTAAGCAAAAATCTCTTCGGAAAGTATCTATAATACATATAAAAACATGTACCCTTTAAAGATATCAATTACCATGCCTTTGATATACCATAACTCATTCCAAATGGTTTTCTTAGACAAACGTAAAGGATTCACAGAAGACCCAGACAGGTCTAATGTGGTGTCGACCATCACGGCTACCGACCATTTCTCACTCTAAAATTCTCAAACCTAGCAGTACACTACTCAACTCCAAAATAAAAATTTTAAAACCTAATCGTCAATTCAAACACAGCATAACCCTTCACCAACGAATCCTTCATCTGTTTCAACTACCTTCTCATCGTAAACAAACTAAACAATATCGGACTAATGTCCTCGATGGGTAGCTACCATCAACGTCTTTCTCTAAAATCTATTTAAACACAACTAATCAAATCATAACTCAATCATCAGTCTTATAACTACTAATTATAGAATATTCTTCCTGTTAATTTGTTGGTTTTGAATATACATAATGTACTACACAAGGCTTGTTTCTTAGCCAAACGACCTTTCTTTAAACTATTAGGAGATCTTGTATACAAAGATAAGGAGAGTATAATAGTCAGTCTTGAGATGGTAAAACCACCTAAATTCAATAACAAATTCAGCACCAAAATATATTTTGCCAAAAACTTTCCATCATTGACCTCACTAGTCTCACTTCTCAAATCAAACCATCAATCTAAACCGTCACCGTTTCCTTTTATATTGAGAATGTTCAGCAAACGGATGCGAGGCAGGATTAATTCGATAAATTTGAGAGAGGAATATTGTGTGGGTGATTTTGAGGTTGTTATGGAATGGGTTGATTTTTTGGGTGGAAGGGTATAGCATTAGATCGGTGGGGCTGAAGTTTTTGGAAATGGTGGGTTTTATTGCGTGGTTTAAGTTGATGGTGAAAAAGTTGTAGGATTTTGGGTGGGGGAAAATAATTTTATGTGATTGTTTATCGTTCTATTTTTGTCAATTACCATGAAAAAATATAGAAAGATAGAGAAATATATATGAAACTGTATATATCATAGAGTTTGCAAAGAAGAGACGCATTTCTAGTACTTTTTGTTTGTTTTGGTCACCTACCCGCAATACTGAATGAACTCATCTGCAATATGCTTGACTTATTTTGAATATTTTTTGAGCTAGCCACCTGTCTATCGCCTCAAAGATGATAGCAACTCTCTCAAACTAGCTATTTATTTTCTAAAAAAATGTTAAGTATTCCCCAATTCCTCCAAATACTAATTTTTAATCGCCCTTAAATCATTTTTGTACTACTAACTAATGCCCTTCAAACCTTCAACTTTAAGCCCAACAACTTCGGCACTCCTCTGTTTTTCCGACAACAAATCATGCCAACTATCAATCGAATACCTCGGTTTGTTACTCGAAAACTAAGGATCGTCCAAATACTAGTACGCTATAGTCGATCTAGCCACCCTATGACTACTCTTCCGATGACCTTACAAACTGTAACGATTGACTCGAAGACGAGTTTTGTTATTAAGCGATGATCTTTAGGTTTAGGATTGCAGAGTATTCATGGATGATTTTTAGAGACGCAGGCTGTATTATGGGCCTTGTCTTTTAATGGCGAAGGGTTGATGAGTTTGTCTGAAAACGAGGGGCAGAGGGTTCATATTAAAGCACAATAAAATTATATAATCAAAGCAAACATATATTAAAGTAAGCATTTAAAAGAAAAAATATTATCGTTTTTTTCTTTTTTAATATAATACTAATTGAAGGAGCTATGAACTCTTGATATTGACACGTAAGCATTTAAAAGAAATAATCTATCGTATAATGCATGTGATCACTTGGCAGCTATTTCTTGGAACCCTCCATAACAATTCCTAACCTCTTAATTCAAACAAAGTGTCTCTGCAGAATACCCCAAAAAACAATCCAACAGCTCCCTCTCTTGCTCCTTTATAAAAATCCTATAAGCCCCTAGATAACTCTGATGCACAAAAGCCACCCAAATCCTCAGCCGATTCTCCGTCTAATTATCATTCGGAAACATCTGTCTAAAACACTCCTACTTAGTCATACTCCCCACTCTCTTCTTCAATATCTATCTGTACTATGCTTAGGGCAGTTACCAGCGAGTGGGGTTATCGTAGTGTTTTTATTTTTTTTTAAGGAGAGTGTCCTTAAATGTTAGGTAGTTTTTATGTTAGAGGGTGACTCGTTTGGAATTTAGGACGAATTATGTCCAGTCTTTGCTTGCGGGTTTTATGTAGGAAGTGGAGAAACGTTTTAGGGCTTGGCTGTGGCGTTTTATGTTTTTGTTTACGATTGCCACGGTGTTGTTAAGTGACAGCATCATCTATGAGATCTTCAACTAAATTTATAGATAAATACGTCTTATGAACCCAGTAAAGTCTGAGTCTGATTGTACTTTTCTCCCAATTTTATCGATATTTAGCTTACTTTCTTGACATTTGAGTGCAATTTGTCCATACTTATCAACACATTATCGAGTGCAGTTTACAATTAAAGATACAACTGACTAAATTACGTTGCAATTCCTGAACTAAATTTGATCGTCTTTGTCATTTGTTGACTAATATCCACCATAAGCCTCCCCGTAACACTTTCTATATTATCAATATCTTTCTAAATAGCAAAAGATTCCTCTCTTATCTTGTACTAATGAAACTTTTTTGTATCTATTATCGTCATAAATGCTTTGAAATAATTTGAAGATTGAAACACAGGGTATTTGAGCAAACTATTCAAAAATCTTTAAATCTATGCGACTCGCAAAGATATTCCTTTTTAGTCTTGAGCTGACATCTATCTATCAGGTGTCAGGGGAGGGACGTAACAACCTATGTACTTGTGGGTTAGCATTTTTTTCAACCAGTCGCAATCTTCACCACGACGCACTATTTTTTATGCGCCTATGTTTGATGTTATTAGCATTTAAAGTTAGTTTCTCGAGCCGAAGCCGAATAAAAACCCACCTACAGATTTAATCTATGATCTTTTTAAATTCATTTTTACTTTTAAATTTTGATAAAAGATGTTTGTCCTTCTGCTAGTGTGAAAAAAGGAGTGAGTTTGCCACACTATTGTTCTTATCTGACCTCATAATCCCACAGCCCATCCTCCTATATACCCCCATACATACATATTGAACCTTGACTTTAGTCGGAACATCAAAAATCTTACTCCTCCTAAAATCTTTACTCCTCGACGCTTTCAACATCTCCTTCTACGCCTCCCTCTGCATTTTAAAACTCCCCACAACATCCCTAATTTCCTCCATCGTCCATGCCTACAACTCGATATTACTTCCTTAATTCTTGACTCGACCCATATAATCCATGAAGAGCTAGGGGTCAATACCGCCCTCGATGATTTATTTTCTTAGGAACTATTGTTTGGATTAGAGTGAAGTAGCTTACATATAATTGAATATGAAGGAATATTAATATTATCAGGGAGGTCATATTAACTTAGTTATTATCATTTCGAGGTCACTTGCTAAATCGGATGTTATTTCGTTTGCGGTGTTTTAGCAAAAGGGATGGTTTTTTTGATGGGGGTTAGCAGTCGGGTGGAATGAATTTAGGTTGGAGGATGTTGGCGTATTATTGTAGTTAGATTGTAGGCTATGCTTAGTTCATCTACCAGGCAAGTAACTATTATTCTTTTTTGGTAACGATTTGTATTTTGGGCTTACAAAGTTACAAATTTACTATTGATTACTTAGACATCTATGTCTTAATGTAAGTCTTTTTCATTTTTAACGATTATATTTTGATAAACCCTAAAGAATTCTTTTATATTTTACTTTAGGCTTGAATATTCTTGATATTGATGGAACTATTCTGTACTGATAAATTTCTTCTCTTAAAGTAACTCTGACCCGTACTATTTTTTCTATATTTTTTCATATCATTTCCTTTGTTTTGATTTTGCATAGAACTGACTGTGGATCTCAGCATACCGATATTTGGTTGAATACTTAATTTCTATGTAGATTTAGTTTTTCTTCTGTCCACATCACCACTATCAGTTATGGTTCTGCAAACATAATGAGCTATTTTGCTGTTCTAAACCCCTCTGTGCATGTTGAAAATCTTTCTTATATGTTGTTGTCTGATCTCCTGATCGTTGAACTCATCTTTCGATGGATCTAGGTTAGATTAAACGCGTTTATGTATACAATTTTATCGATTTTTTCTAGACGGACAGTATACAGTTTTAGATTGAAACGCATTCTAGTTTTAATTTCTATTATTTTGATGAGATGTAAGGTTATTTCTTACAAGTTATTATCTATTTTACATAGTATTATTACACTGATATTAAAAGCATCGAAAATTGTATTTTTACAATAAAAATGCTAAAATTTTCAAGAATGTTATGACATATAATGATTTATTATGCAAGAATATGCTACCTATGGATCAAAAATACTATTTAAAAACCCAAAAGAAATCAAATAAAAAAATGAGAGAACAAGTAAGTACTAGTTGTCTGTGTGGCCGGGGGATAACAATTATGCAACACTACAAAAATATATGAAAGAAAAAAGGAAGTTGAGAGCTCAAAGTGCCATGCCGAGGTACTTATATACAAGGTTACCGGTTGATTTTGGAGTTTCGGCCAAAAAGATTTAGATTTAGAAAAAGAAATGTTACTTTTAGTTGCCGATTAAGTACAAAACAAAGTAGTATCTAGGGCTCAGCAGGATTCGGGCAGTATCTGCTCAGCTTAAAACATAAAAAGTAAATCAAAACATCAAAAGTTAGCTGCAATCAGAATCCAAGTCATCCGCTCGAAAAAGAATCGACAGTGCCCACACCAAAAGCGAACTAAGCGCGCATCTCAACAAAAAGATACAACAAAACAACAAAAAGGCAATATAAACCAAACCTCCGAATCTTTAGGACTCCAAATCGACTCTCCTTTTCTTCTTTCAAACTCGCCAAGGAACCAGAGCAATCAGACAAGCAAGAAACATCTCAAAAATCCGCGACTTGAACCCTCGTTAATCCCCAAAAACACTGAGCTTTTTCTAAGATGATACCTGATTTATTATAATTATGTCTGAAAAGGGTTAAATTTTAAACAACTAGTAAGATTTTGATTACGACGACCCCAATCAAAAATTCTTCAACATCGCTGACATAAAACCTCTAGACCTAAAATCTCACTGGCTGGGCTCGACCCACTAATCTTTAAAAAAATACTAGACCAAACTCCAATAGCTGATCTAATAAAAAAAAATAATGCAGTAAGGTTTCCAGCGATTCGCATAGAATGAAAGTCGATTCAGACTAAGTTCTTTCCGCAAGATAAATTTCGTAATAGGTATGGGGTATGATATGTAGATAAAAAAAAGTTATACAAAGAATATATGTAGAGCACTAGAAAACTTATAGAAAAATTACATCCTTCGCTGATACTTGCGATATATAGTTATGTATAGGATAGTGTTTTTTTGGTCATGGCCAGGATGAGAAGGGTGTCGAGAATATTTAATTGTATTTATCTCAATCAGAATGTTATATAGTTTTTTGCAGAGAAAGATTTCAGGCAACCAGGAGTTAGTCTCAAGGTACAGTAACAATGGTGTTATAGTTACTTAAAATTCGTCAACACTTTGCTATACTATAAACAAATCCAATACACAGTTCTAATCCCTCAAAATTCTATAAAATAAGATCTCTAATAAGCCGTTAATTTCATAAACAAAATCTACAAAACAGTCCATCAACTCCAATCCACTTCAATCGGGTATTTCATCCTTCTCAACAATTTCATGATAAAACATCGGGTAGTTATGGCATTATAATCTCTAACTTTCAGCTAACTTGCAGTCACCCGCAAAGCCGCGATCATTGCTTTTTCTAATTTTCTAGCTTTTAATCCTGCATCTAGAATAAAGGAGTAGATTACTAAGACTAAATATTTGAAGATGATATAGATGGTCGAAGATTAGGATTATAGAGATTCGTTGGTGATTAACAGTAAGATATCTAATTTTGTGCTAGAGGAGTATCAATATGAGCTGGCAGTTTTTATTGATACTTTCAGAAACGCTCCTTCGTTGGATATGAGCACGCCTGGGTTTTATGATGTTGTTGTGTATCGGTATGGGATATAACTCAGGTCTTTTCTGGTCAAAGATGCAAGGTTGTAAAATTTAAGAGTATAGGCCAAGGACACTTCGGTTTAATTTTCGTAGAATTTTTCGCATTGTACCATAGGATTCGAGTAAAGTGGAAGGTACTAATCGATTCAAATATAAAAGTATTACATGCCTGCAGTTTTCGCTAACTGTTAGTTCGGGCATTGTTACATATACAGATGCTAGTAGTACTACATTTTGTTGCTGAAAAGAGAAGAAAAGTAAGTCTAAGTCTAATGATCTTAATGATCTACTGTAATAATGATAATATCTTTAAAGAGATTCACTTAAATATTAAAAAACATTATATTTTATCTCACTGTACCGTTCCTTGTAGTTGGAGATGGTGAACAAAAAAAAAGGCAAGGCATCATTTTTCTTCATTTTTCAAGTTAGTCTTATGATCTACATAATCTACTGTAATAATCATACAATCTTTAAAGAGATGCACTTAAATATAGGAAAACATCATCTTTTGCTTAACAAATGTCTAGCCAATTTCTAAGTATGATCGGCATCTGACCCCATCAGCCACAAAAGACTAACTTTTTATTTCTTATTCAACGAAGGCAGTGATTGCCGTCGTCCATGTCGGTTACTTTTGTCCGCAATCGCCTCGATAACTGTTTTAACTCCTTCTTCTCCACTTTTTTTCAAATAATTTATCTTCTACTCATACTTTCTCGTAGTCTTAGATGCACTCTTTATCTATTATTACAACTTTTTTATTTTTGATTAAGATTCTTACCATTTTTACTAAAAAACTTTTATTTATATTCTCGATGTTCTCTACTATACTCGCATCTCTTTGATCTAGGCATTCAATTATTTATTCTCTTTTTCGTATTGTTTAAACAAAGCCATAGGGACGCATAGTTTCGGAATCGCAGAATTTAGCTATTTAAGCATGTTTTAGATACACGATGCGTATGTGTTTATCGACTTGACTCCAGCCATTTGAGGTGCCTAGGCTTTGATCAAACTGAATATTTTTATGATCTGGGTAAGGTTTGTGTTACTTGTTGGACTGATTTGTGCAAGATTTATATGAGTTTGACTTCTGATGTGTTGCTCATTGCTTGAAATAATATAATTATGTGTATAATAAGGTTGTCAATCATTTGTAATTGTACCATATGGTCTAAAACAGGCTTATCTGACAAAAAAGTAGATTTAACTAAAAAATTGAGACAATTATCGCATAAAAATATGTAAAGATTTGAAAAAAATAGTATTTTAATGTGAATTTTTTAGCAGTATGATAGAAAAAAGATTTGAGGAATTCATTAAACGCTCGCTTCAAAGTTAATACAAACCATAATCGATAATGCATTTTTTGAGATAATAATATGTTTCTGATATTGTTTAATCTAAAAAAATTAATGCTATGAGCTTAATGACTCATATTGTTTTGCTAAAATTGTAAAAAATAAACTTTTTAATAAAAATCTAGTCTGAAATATAGAAGGAAACATTTCATATATTTTTCAGACTGACTGATTTGCATCTGTCGATTCAAGATTAAAATATAATAAAATTATCAATCATCGATGAAGGATCTGTTGTAATACGCCACGCTGTTGTAAAGGCAGCCCCGACGGAACATAACATCGTAACTGAAAATCGTGAATATTATTGCTGAAAAATCAGCCAAAGTCCATACATATTAGTAGTCATGATAGGAGACGATGTTGCAATATGCGAGAAAAATCGTTTGAGGAAGCCACCATAAGCTCGCTCCGAGGGTCAATTTAATCCAAAATTTATGCTGTTTTTTGTATTCAGATATGTTTCTAAGGTTTTTAGCGAGAAAAATAGTGAAAATTATGAGTCTGATGACGCATATGACCAAGCTAAGATCATTTTTTTAGAAGCCATTTGACCATAGATGGAAGGAATACGTACAGATAACAACCATAAAAATTAGCAAAAAACAATTAAAAATCGTAAATCCAAATGATTTTTTACCATTTTTATGCACACTCCACCCAAAAGATATTTGCAACAGCAGTAAAATAGCCGTAGTTTCTGCGAGATAAGTATAAAAATTACTAAAAATAATCAAATTTTTTACCCTAAAACCTAAAACCGCACATACTATATATGCAATTTTTATCAAAGATGTGACGAAATTGAGAACATAGATAAAACTAATCGCTTTTTTGAGTTAATCAAGAGACGATCGATAAGGATAGTTTTTATAAAATATATAAATAATGATACTAAACTGTAAAATTAGTAGCAAAGAGTCGACTTTAAAACCTGAATAATTTTACCCGTTGCTTTTTATTGTTGTTGTGTTTTTAAGTTTTGATTTTTTGAAATATTGATTTATTAATGTTTGCTTGCAATCTCGAACCAGAATGTATCCTCTGCCATTATTTTACCATTAAATATTTACAGATTGTTTCGATTTTTGTTTAAATTAGATGGGTTGAACTAAAATTAATTTTATTGAAGAAGAAATATTATTATCGCAGTGCTTAGTGTTTTACTTTGAAAACATTTTTTAATTAACAAGTGCGATTTCTAAAGAATAATTTTTGTTCTAACGATAGCTGAATTGAAACTATAGATCTACTCCAAACTCAACACTTCCTTTCTAGAGATACATTGAATCTACAAAAACCCAACCGTTTCTTTAGACCATATAAGACATCTCTATAGTGTATTTGCTGACGAGCATATTTGCGACGATAAATAGACAAACCAGTATCATTGTATGCATTATTAAATGATTATATATAAAGTTAGATACTACAATATCTAATCAAACCTATTTCGATTACACGTTCTTTTTTATCTGTAACTGCTCCAGACCCTTGCACACAGCTCTCAATCTTTGATTCATCGTCACATCCCTGCATATATCCAAAATAGTCTCAACATTATCCTCGGGGAACTCTCTTTAGTACTACTGACCTTTCTAGGCATTTTCATCTTGTTCACGTCGACTTTTCAGAAGCATTTCGTTACGTTGCTACAGCTATTCCAAAAACTTTTTCAATACCATAGTTTCTTTTTCGAATCGAAGTTTAAGAATGATCTATGAGCCTAGTTTTTTTCGTAATTATTAGCATTAAGTCTAGATTTTTTTGTATTTTTAGTCTTTGACGTTCGCCCCCTGTTTTTTCTTTTAATCGTTATTGATCTTCTTAACGATCATCGTTTGAAGCTACTTGGCTTTTTTGAGCTACAACTTAGGCACTATTTTTGATCCTTTTTATACTTTTTCTTCTTCTTTTTTTTATAATCCTTTGAACCCTTTTAAATTAAGATTGAGTGATAAATCCACTTTTTTAACCGGCGTTGCCATCTACTATTCCATCTCCTCAGGATCGCTACTATCACTGTTTTCTGAAAACTAACTACCTTCGTAATCTTCTTATTATGAGTCGCTATCTGCATGCTATGCTATTTTTGTCTGGTATTTGAGCAGTTTGGTCAAATCGTTTGCAGATGAGTTTTGGTCTCGGTTTTGGCGGATTGTTGTCTTTTAGGGGAACGCTTTGAGCTCGTTTATTTGTCGAGTTAGGATCTGAGTAAAAAATGAGGTACTAAGTTTAGCTTCACGAGGTCTTATTTTTGGTCTTTGAGTCTGGCTATATCTTGATTTTTGGCTTATATTTCCTTCCTCATTAGTTAATTTTCTTTGAATATTTTTTCTGATATTTTAGTGACATCCGTATACTCCACAACAGTCACTGTCCCATCATCTTGATGATCATACTCCTCCCTATGCCCCGAATGTTTCTGCAACTGAACAATCCGTTTATCCTTAGTCTCCAGTTCCTTCTTCAATATCCTAACCCTACTCTTCAACTCCTCCGCCACATATTTTTAATGCTAATTCGAAGCCAATGCCATTTGTTCGCTTATCAATGCCTGTGTTACCATATACATACCTGATAGGCTTTGTTTTAAACTTGTTATTGAAGCGAATGGCATCTTGCGAGAAGTTTTGAGTTTTATTCGAAAAGTAAAGTGACAAGTGGAGGTAAGGGGTCTTAGTTCTCTCTAGGGGAAATTGCGATTTTGAGGGCTTGTTTGTTGAGAGCGAGAAGGTCTTTAAGGGAACGGGCTTATTATCTGAGGTTGCGGTTTTAAGTCTAGAGGAAGGCGCCGAGCTCTACCGACTAATGTTTCATATATTAATCTATTACGACACTCAACATAAAACGTACAATATGGGTCATCTTAATCAATTTTTTTTATTTTATGATTTGAACATGAAGATGTTAGTGCATGATTATCATTGATTATTAAGAACAATTTTCACTAAGTCAAAATAAAAATCAAGAAAAGTTTGTATTAATAGTATGTTTTTCAAAAATATCGGTTTAAAATAATGAACTTTTTCTTTGTTAAAATTTTCCTGTTCAGTTTTGACTGTATGTAAAGCATTCTATTCTAAAAAAAAATATTTTGTAGGCTTTCATTCAGCACTAAAGCTTACTTTTTACTTTTAGCATACTTTTTAAGTTAATTAAACCTTCAATTCAGCTCTATAGGATTTAAAATACACTTAAAGCTGTGCCTTTTCTTTGAAAATTTAATGTTCTTTGACTTTTTCCTGCAAATTAGCGGGCTTAAGTGACAGCGCATATATTACCAATCTGCAAAAATTCAGCAAAATAAGGCCAGCCATAAGCCTTTTGATCATATTTCCAAGATGGATATACGAACCATATGATATTTCTTCAGATGCAAAGTACAAAAATATATCAATTATAACTAGGACACACTAAACGCATACAATAGTGATTTTTTTCTAAACTTTTGTAACTGTATATGGGTAATCTACGAACTATTCGAACCTTTGCAGCCATGCTCTATCTTTAATCAATATTCAATATTATTATACGCTTAATTTTTCACCATTTGATTGGCAAAAAAATGCAGTCTTCTTTGATTTTACATCAAAGGACTCTTTAATTAGTCTAAGTTGATTCTTTGGACATCTTTGTTAGTTAAAAATGATTTTTGATTGACCCCATTAAATAATGTCTCACATCTTCAGGAATAAAAAGATAAGCGGTTTCCATGCAAATCACCATCCCATAATGTCTCCATAGTCGATCTACATCACGATAGAAGGTTCTTACATGATTTACTTCGCTTAAGTTGTGGCCGTGCACCTCAAGTTTTCTTATTTTTGCACTCCCTAGAGATTGTATTTGTCCAGCTATGCGCTAATATGAACGATAATGGCCTAAATATCGTCTTTGAATTTGAGTTGCAGCTTTTGGTGGTGACTGCGGCACTGGTCTGCCGTTCGTTTTTTGAGGATCTTGGATAGTCGGTAGAACACTTTTCGTTGTCTTCTGGTGCTCTAGGAAGCAAAATCCTCCCTGAACTAAACGATAAATTTTAGATATTAGTAATTTTATTCTGGACTCCAGGCCCCCATCGACCAATCGTTTTTCTCCTTACAACGTTGTCTGCGAATATATTGATAGGTAGGCTCGTAATTGTCCTCCTCTTTGTCAGTGCGACGCTTGGTTTTGCTCACAGCTCTGGGAGCGGAAGGGTCCTTGGCATTGTCAGTGGGATCGGTGAGTGAATTAAACATCAATCAATATATAAGTAGTTATGTAGTTGAAGCAAAGGTAATAAAAATGTATACTACAAAGCCCGATCTGATATTAATTTACTCCAGAATTTATCTCTTTAGAAGCTTACTGATGATGGTTATAACTGATATATTTGTTAGATGAATAAATATCTGAATGAACATCTGTTTGAGTTGGTTGAACCATTAAAAAATAAATGATTTTTTTGAACAATATGACCTTAATTTATGTTTAAATATGATGCAGTTAATTTTAATTTTGAATAAGAATATGATAAACCATAAAAAAAATCGAATAGGCTGTAGTCCTGATGAACCTACGTAAATTTTAGCGGATAAACTTTCATCTAAATCAAGCTAACTCTTTATTTTCTGGGTAAAAAATCATAGATTAAGCACAATTAC